>Ga0268262_10006430_pt1 | contig 11262 bp, 10 predicted proteins | sample TergutNc150P3_FD_190354 | JGI IMG/M metagenome (GOLD analysis project Ga0268262, IMG submission 190354) | Nasutitermes corniger P3 segment gut microbial community from laboratory colony in Florida, USA - Nc150 P3 (SPAdes) (version 2) | ecosystem: Host-associated > Arthropoda: Insects >...
TACCGCTTAAAGCGGTGTAGATGAAAAAATTAACACAGCGTGGCGCACAATAAAAGTATTCAGATGAATAATGCACGAGGGCTTTAGCCCGAGTAGCGCGCCCGACGGGTTGGCTGGCTGCGATGGAAGTACGCTTTGGCGTGGCCGTGTTGGAAATTCAGCCAAATGTCGCCGTTATGTCTTTCCGCCCACACTCCTTGAAAATGTTAATCAGTAAATAAAAAATATCTGCCCTGCCTGTGTTACATTTATTAGGCATACATCTTAATCGCGTATTAAGTGTAGTTAGCGGCATTTCGTTATTGTTTTTCTGGTATTTTGTCAATTTAACAAATACCCACTGTTCCATATTTAAATCAATAAATAGCTAATATTTATAAAAGTGTGATTTTGACTAATTTGGTATTTTGGTACAAAAACCTCCTATGTTCTTCGTTATCTGTCCGGCAGTCGTCGGTTCAAACGGCAGCGCACTGGATTTTAAAGCGGAAATATTATCGGATCAGGCAAAGCTGTTTATGGCTCTTTTTCACACGGGCTGGTTTGTAGAATCGCTATGGTCGCAGACATTGGTAATTCACATGATCCGAACACCGAAGATTCCATTTCTCCATAGCCGCGCCTCTTGGCAGCTTGGAATACTTACAACATTGGGGATTGCCGCTGGAACAATTATTCCCTACACATGGCTTGGGACACAGTTGAATATGAACCCGCTGCCGCTTGTGTATTTTCCGTGGTTGATTTGCACGATTCTTGCGTATATGGTGTTGGCTACCATTATGAAGAAGATATTTGTTTGGAAGTATGGGGAGTTGTTGTAGCTACATTACAGTATAAAAATTCGTGTCTTACACCGTTGCGCTTACTCTTAATTATTAACTGATAGTGGTAGACAACTCTCTACTGTCAGGTTATAATATCAATGGTTGCGACATTATTTGTCGTATCAAACAATATATACTATTGCGTATAAAAGTATTAAAGCAAAAAATGGCTATGGACATGGAACACAAAGTGCGGACAAACCGGCTTCTCTTGATTGACAAGGCGATCCGCAGCGGAAAATATCCAAATGCCGGCAAACTTGCCGCCATTACTGAGGTGAATTCCAGAACCATCCAGCGGGACATTGAGTACATGCGGGATATGTACGGAGCGCCACTTGAATATGATCCTGTCCGTCGTGGGTACTATTATACCGAACCTAACTTTTACCTGAAAAGCGTTCCCATTACCGAGGGGGAACTTTTTTCAATCGCTCTTTTTGACCGGCTTTTGGAGCAGTACCGTAACACTCCTCTGGAAAAAGCGTTACGTGATATTTTTTCAAAAATCATCCAATGCCTGCCCGACAAGGTAAGCGTAGACACCGGCTTTCTCAATTCCCAGGTTACATTTATTCCGGATATAGCCGGAAATATCGACTTAAAAGTATTTGAGACAATTTTTACCGCGTTACGTAAAAAACAGACCATAAACTTTGAGTACCGCGCCCTTGAGCAAAACGAGTACAAAACGCGAAAAGCCGACCCTTACCACGCGATTTGCCATCGCGGCAACTGGTATTTTATTGCTTTTTGCCATGAGCGCCGTGAACCAAGAATATTCGCCTTTTCCCGTTTACGAAATGTTTTTTTAAGCAAAAACAATTACAGTATTCCCGCCGATTTTGATCCTCACGATTTTTTTGACAAAGAGATCGGCGTTTGGGCTTCGTCCAGAACAGCCAAGACAGTAGAACTGCGTTTTGAAAAAGAAATCGGCATCTACGCCCTTGACCGCCGTTGGCACAGCACCCAGACAGTAAAAGAAAACAAGGACGGCAGCGTGAATTTAAAATTTACCACGACTCAAATACCTGAAATACTTCGTTGGGTTTTGGGGCAGGGACATACCGTGAAAGTGCTTGCGCCTGCGGAGTTAATCGACATGGTGAAGGATGAAGCGGAGAAGGTGAGAGGGATGTATGGGTAATTTTTTTGAATACAAAAATATCTTATTTTTTATGAATGCGTCCAACTAATTAATTTTGAGTTGCAAAAATATTACAAAGAAAGCAATTATTGATATTGTCATTATTGTAACAATATTAGCTATATATTGCGCTTTTTGTCTGTAAATATATGTGTATTCATCTTTCAATTTATTTTTTTTATTCTTAAAAAAATTAAGATATATACGTTCAAATATATTTGTATTATTATTTAATTCTATCTCAAACCTGTTGTCTATGTATGTATTAATTTTTTTTAATACAAAATTTCTTGTTGTTATAATGAAAATAAGGCAAAACAATAACGCGGTTATTTTCGTAAACATAAATAATAATTCCATTTTTTACTCCTTCTATTATTGATTCTCGGATTTTCAGAAACTTAACAGCTTATAAAAATAATTAATGATTATTTATATTCAGAAAACGATTCAAATTTGGAAGCAAAACTTTGTTCAATAATCTTGAGGCACTTGCCCCTACGCTGCCATCTTCCAGGGGATCGGAGGAATCAGGGGGATATTTCATGTATATTTCTTTATATGTAATATTTTTTGGCTCTGTTTCCTTACATAATTCCAGAACTTCGTCGTTCAAAACTGGAATTATCTCTTCGAAAAGAATGTTTTTTTTATAGCAAAACAATGTTAAAAGCGCTCTACAACATCTTCTTTTACTTTCCTTTTCACTATTTATCGTTGATTTCAACGCATCAGAGAAAGCCTTCCTGCCGGATTTTGCAATGTGTTTCTCAAGTATATCAATATCATCGTCTGTTTTTTCTGTGTGATATTCGATGCTTTCAACTATTTTCATATATTTTATCATTTCATATTCATGTATATCCATGCGATTTTTTTTATATATATCAGCAAGTTCATCTTCAGATAATTCTCTTCCTTTTTTACTTTTTTCCTCTGTCACATCTTTATCTATTTGATATACTTTACTCGTTTTATTTTTAGAAGTTTTAATTCCCTTTTGATATATTTCATCTCTATCAAATTCCGCTTTTTTCCATATTAATTTTTGGTTGAAGAAATAGAAAAAATATTTCGGTTCTTTTTTCAATTTAACCAGATCATAGATGACATCAAATATTCCCGCACCAAATTCCCTTACACATTCTTCAAGAAATTCTTCAAATTTAATATTATTATCATTTCTTTCTTCATATTTAGACATTTCATATTTAAATAATTTTTTATATAAAATATACTTACACCACAAAAATGATTTTTCATAAAGCTGTCCATATAATACCTTACGGCGGCTTTCTGAATTCTCTTCCCTACATTTTCTATATAGCTGTAAAATTATATCTTCTAGCTCATCTTTATTTATATACATTATACCTGTAAATCTCCTTACAAAGCAAAAAAGTCCTTCAATAATTTAGAAGCGGTTTCCTTATCGGCGTTTCTTATTGTACCCATCAGTTTAAAAAGGTAGTAAAGCGATGTGCTGTCATAAAGCATGGGGTTCTCTTTTTTAGGAAATTCAACTTTTCCGTATACGATAAACTGAACAACTGCATCACAGAATTCCTCGACAAACCTTAGTGCGCAAAAAAGCGAAAGGGCTTCTGGTTTTGAGCCAAAGGTAAAATCGACAAATATTTCCGCTTCATCGGGTATTTTATCAGTCAAATCAGTTATAAGCTTTTCATAAGCCTGATTTGTAGCTGAAAATTCAATTTCTACCGTATCATAACTCAAAATAGCCCCAATTTCCGTGTTAATACCTTCTATTTCTTCGATAAAATTCTTTTTATTTTCCTCACATTTACTGTTCTTACTGGTGGACATTATATAAATAAGCCTTACCTGTTCGTCCTTTTTAAGGGTCTTTGCAAGTACCCCGTTAATGGGACATCGTACCGGTTTTCCGTATTCAATAGACTTATTGCCTTCAACAGGATAGGTAATAGAATCGACTTCTTTTGGCTCCTTCATAGGCACTGTAATGATAACAACTTTCATCTTTTTGCTCCTCTATATATATGATGCCCAATTTTTCAGAAACTTAACAGTTTTCCGGTAAAATATTTGAGGATTTTTATTATTCGTTAGCTTTTGACTGCTCATTTTCCAGTTTTGGTTTTGGCCATTGTCCGCGATAATTTGTTAATTCGTCCGATTCCAGAGGATTTAATGGGTGTTGCGGACATTCAATTCCACGTCCGTATTCGCATCTCTCTCTGTCTTTAATTTGTTTAATTCGCATATTTAGGCTTGCTTTTGGGTTATCAATAAATACCGTACATGGATGATAAAGATGCCTTCCTATATGGCCTATTTCTATTTTTTGTTCTGTAACTAATAGTATAAAATGAATTCTAAGGGTTAAAAACCACAGTGATTTATAACATTTAACTGATTTTGGTTTAAGGTGTGTCCAATATATGCTATAAAAACCCCCTTTTTTACTGTTTCTTATTGTTCTATCAACTTTTACAAAATCAAACTGATCTAAACCTTCGCGGTCTTCTCTGATTCCTCGGCTTTCAGGAACACAATCAACGCCGTAAAATCGTAGGTTTGAACTACAATTCATATAAAATTCACAATTTCTATTACAATGATAACGTTCACGTTCATCAGAATTTATTGAATATTTATCTTTACTTAAATTAGCAGGTATAGATACAAAATCGTTAAGAGTTTTTAGATAATTATATAATAAATCAGGACCTTCTTTATCCCAATTATTTATTGCTTCAAGATCATTAGCTTTTAATGGATTATTTTTCTCTATATTAATTTTGTAAATATACTCTTCCAGACTTTTATTAACATCATGTCCAAACTTCAGGTGTTTAAAATTGTTTTCAGCGTCATTTAAGGCCTTCTTCCATTCACCTGGCTCATCATAACGATAATTATTTTTTAAAAGCACATCCAATTTAGAGATGTTTACCTGTTTTTGCTCATTTATATTTATTTTTTCTAAAGGAGCATTCTTTATTATGTAATTGTTAATTTTTTCTTCATCTGTTTCTTCATCAGTAAAAATTTCCTTAGCCATTTTAATATCAAATTCCCATCCGTCTATAGATATAGGCTGCGCCTGTATATAATTATTCAAAATAATATTATGAAATTCTCCGCTTTTATAAACATATTCATTTAGATACGCTATTTTGGCAATATTTTTTGTTGTATTTTTTATTAGTTCTTCATTGCCTATTTTCTCGCTTACTTCGTCAGGTAATAATGGATAATTGTCATCTTTGAATTTAACGTCCTCAATATGAAACCAATTTTCAAATATAATTATTTCTGACAATGGATCATCATCTGATGTCGGAAAAAGTAATCTTTTAATTATATTATCTAAATGCTCTTGGACTTCCCGAAAATCTATCTCTTTGTTTTCTACCATTTGATTAAGCGGTGAAATGTTCTGCTCAAGCAGTTTAAGTTCATCATGATCGTTTATAAATTCAATATCGCTTGAAAACAGGTAAAATTTTTTATCACGGGGCTGTTTTTCGACTATTATTTCAAAGAAGTTGTTAATGGTATCATAATATTCAGTAAGTTCTTCGCCTGTATATGAATTACCTTTTTTAAATGGATAGGCATAAACAGACGCATCAATAGAGTAACTAATCATTTTGTTTTTTTGCCTTCCTTTTTCTTATTGCCTCTTTCATTATTTTTCTGGAAATTTTATGGGACTCATCAAAAAAATCTTCCGGCCATTCATCCAATGCGGCATATTCATTTATTTCAATATCATTAAAATGAGAAACACCATCTTTCTTATTAATAAAGAATAGTTTTGTGAGTTTATGCAAAGGCTTAAGTTTGTTTTCAGACTTAAGGATAATACGGTAGCGAAGCTGTTCAATAATATATTCACTGTGAGTCTCAATAATACACTGCCGCCCGGTTAATGCCATAGCAATAAAGAAGTCAGCAAGATGCGACTGCATTTTTGGATGAAAATGAGCTTCTGGTTCCTGAATTACTATTGTAGAATTACTAGGTGCTGTAAGACACATCACAAAAATAGGTAGAACCTGGCTTACAGCTGTACCAAGTCGTGGTAGATCATATGGTTTACTATTAATGTACAATGATAAGTTATATTTATCTTCTTTTTGATCTACATTGAAGGTATCTGATAAATCAAAATATTTAAGCCAAGAAATTAATACATCCTTAAATGGGTACATTTTTTTATTATCATATTCCATTTCACAGTTATCATCGGGAGAACGACAATCAATAACTTTCTTATTATTGGACCAATTAAATAAAACAGCGAATGTGTTACTGCCATCTGAATTAACATATTCCTTTTCTATATCAGATTCTTGTTTCAGAGGTTTCAATGGATTTCGGAAAGGTTCAAGATATCTGAAGTTTAGAGGTGAAAAATAAGACCTAAAACAATCCCATAATAATTTGGCTCTTTCTTTATATGTTAATCCAAAAGATTCAATTTCTCCGGGCTTATTTTTATTAAAATCGAATTGACCTTCTAGTACTTTTACATCTAATAAATCATCTTTATCTGAATTACATTTTAATAAAATTGAAAAAAAATCTGATTTTTCTTGGGGTATTTCTTCATCATTGTATATATCCTCATCTTCGGCAATGTAAATATTATCATATCTATCACTGCTTTCTTCCTCTTCTGTACTTTGATTGAAATCTCCGTTTTCTTTTGGTTTAATTTTGCTCGAAACACCTTGAATATAAGGGGCTTTTTCAAGTTCACCTTCTTTATGGGAAATTATACATAAATGATCGTCATTATCATATATTCTCTTTTCAGATTCAAAGTCTATTTTTATAGTATTAGTATTTAATGGATCATTATTGTAATAATTTTCCTTAAAATTACCAAGTTTTATATAATTACCATTTAGCGTTATTTGTTCTTTGTCTATTGATTGCGCTATCATTACAATAGAATCAAGAAAAGAACTTTTTCCACTGCCAGTAACTCCGGTAAATATTGTCAACGGAGCCAAATCCAGGTTTGCTTCACGAATGGACCTAAAATTTGTTACGCCCCATTTAATTATCATGGTATATTCCTTCTTTAATAAAATAATAAACAGTTAATATATGAATGTCGAGAGGTTAAATTGGGTTTTTAAATTGAAATTTATCCCCTGTCCCATTACGCTGCCTGTCGCTCCAATTCGCCAATTATCCTATTATTCTCCTTGATTTCCTTCTTGTTTTCAGAGATATAGCGGTGTAAGTTAATCCGTTGTTGGAAACCCCAAATTTTAAGAGCTTTCATTTCTTTCTTTGCTTCTTCAATTTCATCTCTTAAATCTTCGTTTATTCTTTGAAGCTGCCGTATCTGCTTTCGAAGTTTCCTGTTTTGAACAGCCTGGTAGATATTGGCTGCTATTGATAATGTTGCGGTTGTCGCGGAAATAACTGCTACTGGAACTAATGGAAATGCCATAATTTTCTCCTCCTAATAATTTGATGCGGCATACATCTGGAATTCTTCTTCTATTGATGCCACATACTCATCTACTGTTTTTTTTACCAAACGATTCCTTGGAGTTTCATCCCAAAGACGTATGATACCTTTATTGTTTTGTGAAATTTCCGGTTGCTCAATTGAACCCTCTTTCAACTGCAGCCTTCTTTTTTTGCTGAAAATAGCCAGAAATTTCATGCAGAAATAGCCAAAAAACAGTTTTATTCTTGTCTTGAACACCATCCATTTTAAAGTTGCAGGATTTGGAGACTTTATTTTTGCTCTGTTTATTAAAATATCTTGAAAATCGCTCTCAAATTGTTCACGAACATATTGTTTTTGTCTGGAAATATTTTTTCTGCTTCCGCTGTATTTATACATTTCCTTGAGCCATTTTTGATTTACCGTATCTTTTATTATGGGGACTATAGTATTCTCCAATTCATCTTCTGTAAGCATATATTCATACGCAAGTTCTTCAATAGCGGTATTCATTGATTCTATCATGATCTGAGCGTCGTCAGGAGCAATTAAATCCGCAACTTTTTTAACTCCCAAAGCGGCGCCGATACCACCGGCAATCCCGCCAATAATACCGCCTGCTATTGTTCCAGCGCCGGGGAATATTAATGTGCCAATTGCCGCACCACCGGCGGCTCCTTCCAACCCTCCTCCGATTCCGCCGACCGTTACAAATAAATTTTTGCCGAATTGTGTCCATGATATATTGCGTGAGACTATGGCGTTATAAGCGTCAGGTATTGTTAATACAATACCTGAAACTGTTGCCGTAACCAGATTTGAACGCATTAATCTTGATATTACATTTTTTGCGGCTGCTCCATGCAATGCTTTTTTCATTATGGCGCTCGCTATTTTTTCAATTATTTTTTTTCCGGCTTTTGTACTATAAATTTTTGTAATAGCCTGTCGTGAAATTTTTGTTGTAAAAGCCGCAAAAGAGCGTCCGAATGAAGTGCGAAGTAATTGCTGTGTGCCTACGCCGGATATTAAAACGATAGTCCCTGTTTTTAAAGCACTTCCAAAAGCGAAATTAAATGCCTTCTTTGGGTTTAATCCTTGTCGTATTCCTGTTGCGTAAGAAATAATAAATGAAATACCAAGCGAGCATACGCTTACAACAGATTGTGTTTTAACATCAAACCATAACGAGTCAATGTTACCCGCTTTAGAAATATTTACGGCCTGTTTATATGTATAGTCGCCTTGTTTTACTATTTCTTTGGCCTTTCCGGGGTCGGTATATCCGCGTACTTTGCCTTGGGCTATTTTTTCTTTCATACGTAGCAACGCTTCTTCATATTGGTCTTTGGGAACTTCTAATATTTGTCCGTCATATCTATAATTTCCGGTAGTATGATCAAAAGCGGCATCCACGCTTCCTTTTGCGGTATTATAATATTTTGTCTGTATCATTTTTCCGTCAACAATTCGATCAGCCCCATTTAATTCACAGTTTCTACCGACTTTATTGACTTTTTTCCCTCTGAATTTGTCATTTAGAGCATTTGCGTCTTCAGCGGCAAAACCGTGTCCGGTTGGCCCTTTGTATCTCGTCCACTGTGTGTTTTCAATTTCAACGGCTGATTGCGTTGACCCCGCACCGGTAATTCCTGCTCTTTCTGCTTTACTCATTATATCCTCTCTTAATAAAATAGATGCCTATAATTTTGAAAACTTAACAAATTTTTTGACGTTTTTTTTATATTTAAATCAAGAGGATATAGTATGTTTCGGAATTTCCGTCTAATTGACAATAAGGCGAGTCGGCTCATAGTCAGCTATACCGATGGATATTTTAACATTTTTCCCCGGCATAGCAGACACTTCACCGCATCACATCCCCATCAATTTATCAGTCATCCACTCAAACGGAGCGCAGAGTAAATCGCCGACCTTATAAATCCCATCGACAATACAATCGCCGATTTTGTCTGAAAGACTTTCTTCTTTCTCTTCTTCATTGCTTTCAGGCTCGTCTTCATACCTGAGCCTTAGCCTGGTTGATTCACCACCAAGACTATCTATGACATCCGCTATAGTGTTCATGTTGGTAACATAGGCAGAAGCCGCGCGGTTTTTTGCAATGTTTAAATCATTCAGTTTTTTCCAAACCGCTTTTTCTTCGGCTTCAAGAGCGGAAAGAGCGGATACGGCTTCACGGTGGGGCATATCGCTGTTTTCTGTCTCATGCCGTTTTTTAAAGATTTTATAAAGTGTTTTAGCGTGATCCTCAATGGCCGTCAGCACGGATTTGTCAACATCCCATTTTTGGGCAAGGCGTTTTATGATCCTTTTTTGATTTTTACTGTAACCATTGTCAAAATCCTGCAATTTGATGTAATCGAAAAGCATGTAAGCCCCGCCCGGCAGATCTTTATGTATGCCGCTTCTTCCCCATGTCATATATCCGCCGCCAATACCACATTTTTCCTTTCCGTCAATTATGCAATCAATCTCATCCAGAACATAATCGCAGTAACTCTCATCCCGATCAAGGCTGTCAAAAAAGGCATTGCTTTCGCGAATGATCGCGTCCTTCGCAGCCGTAAGCGCGGCATGGTTGTTGTCTTCCCCGTCAATGCTGTTTTTTACATCGACCCGGTCAGCGTCCATAAAAGCGTCAAACTTTTTCTTGTTTTCATCGCTCATACTGCCGTCAACCGACAAAAGCAGAAAAGCGATAATCGCGTACCGATCATCTTTCTCCCAAATTATTTCGGGCGGGTTGATCTCTTTCCCTGTAAGTAAATCAAAGTCTCTTAAATGCATAAATACCTCCTCAGAATATAACCCGTCCATGCGGGTTTAATTAATACAAGATAATTGTACTTCCTTTAGTACGACAAACAGTGTCGTATATAGAAAAAATTATTTTTTTGTGATAGATATATCCCTGACTTGACAAATATTCCTAACTGTTAATATATAGATCAATGGTAAAACCCACGCATACCTTTCGAACAAAAACCCCTCTTCCTTCTTCTTTGTGTTCTTTGTTACTTTGTGATCTTAGTGTGAAAATCTTGGCAAAATATTCTACAAAGAGGGAATGGCGTTTTCCAACAAAGAAGTACACGCGGGACAACGTGTCGCTTTAATGTCTATTTCGCTGAAACAATAGGTGCACTTCTTTTTCGTTGACACGGGCTCTTTTGGTTTTTCCTGACCGATAGTTAGAATTTTATTCATTATTCGGACAATCAGAAAAACGACAAAAGCCATAATAAAGAAATTTATAACGCTGGTAATAAAAGCTCCGTATTTAAGAGTTATGCCTAATACATCCAGCATCAGGGAATCGAAATTTTGTCTTGTTAATAAACCGATAATCGGTGACAGAATATTCACTGTTAGGGAATTAACCACGCCTTGAAAAGCGGCGCCGATAATTACGCCAACTGCCAGATTCAACACATTCCCCTTAAGGGCAAAATCTTTAAATTCATTCAAGAATTTTTTCACTTTTTGTTTTCTCCTTCATCAATGTCGTTTTATGAAAATATAGCAATTTAAGATTTGAATTGTTTGGAGAAAAATAATATCTGATGATTTATATTATGGTTATTATTAGCGTTCCTATATAAAATCTATCCATAAGATAGACATTGACAACTTATCTTTGGGGTATTATACTTTTTTATTATGCCTAAATTTAATAAGAAATAGTAAATATTGGAGGTATAAAATGCCGGAAAAGGCAAGCGATGAAGTTGTAGCTTTTGGTATGACTGAGCAACAAATTATTGATGCGGCAGATGCACTTTGCCAGCAAAAGGTGAGGA
>Ga0268262_10006431_pt1 | contig 11261 bp, 8 predicted proteins | sample TergutNc150P3_FD_190354 | JGI IMG/M metagenome (GOLD analysis project Ga0268262, IMG submission 190354) | Nasutitermes corniger P3 segment gut microbial community from laboratory colony in Florida, USA - Nc150 P3 (SPAdes) (version 2) | ecosystem: Host-associated > Arthropoda: Insects > Digestive...
ACTGTTTTTTATGCGGATTTACAATGCTCCGACTATAAGTTCGAATACATTGTTCCATTAGTAGACTTGTTTAAGGTCCTGAACGCACTATCCTTGTGGGTTCGTCGTCATTATAAATAATGCGTTAAAAAAAAGCAAGACGAAAAAATCGCTTCATAATTATACTAGACTCTGTTGTCGTAAAGTTTGGATGAATTTGATGGCGTCAAAAACTTTCGGCAGCAGTGTCTAGGACCTGGTAGGATATTTCGCTTCCCCCTCCTACTTGAGAAACGAATGTAAAGACAAGTGCTCCGCGATCCGATCATGGTACTGTGCTCGCGGATATTGCAATGCATTGCTTGCTTACAGGATGTTTTATGTCCCTAATCCAATATTCCTATCGGGTCGAGACCACTATACAAATATTTTTTTCAATAGTAAATAAGAGCCTAATCCTAGGCATTTACGCCGCTAGAACTGCGTCGCGAACGACAGCAGAAATCTACGCTCGCGGTCGTACGACGTCTTGATCAGCGGCCAGCCCCACGAGAAGTTCAGCGGCCCCATCGGCGTATTCCAAAATACCCCGAACCCGGCGCTGGCGCGCACGCCGCTGTCGATATAATTGGGTATGATCCCCATGAATGTGTATTCCTGGATCGGCGGCTTGCCCAGCACTCCATAGTCCGCGAACACGAAGCCCCTGACCATATATTCGTCGGGAATGAATATCGGAAAGTTCAGCTGCGTCGTGCCGTTCGCCTTCCACATGCCGCCCAGCGAATAGGTGTCGTATATCCTGCTTCGGCTGCCCGCGCCGGCGACGTCGAAGCCGCGCAGGCTTTCCCCGCCGAGGAAGTAGCGGTACGTGCGCGGCAGATAGTTCTGTCCGATCATATCTATCATTCCGACCTCTATCGTCGATTTCAACTGCCACCTGTCGGACAAGAATTTATACAGCCCCGTTATGTCCGCGCCATAGCGCATAAAGGTATCCGTGCCGCCGAATCCGGTATAGGCGGCGGACATATTCGCGACGATTCCCGTATGGGTCTGCTGCGCGAAATTCGTGTCCAAATTGTAATAGCGCAGGCCCGTCGCCAGCGTATAAAGATTCGCCTTCTGCAATCCCCCGCCTAGATACATATCGTAATTCTGATCGAACGCCGCCGACAGCCTGAGAGATTGGGACCAGTTGTCGGTCAGCCGCCAGCCTAGCCGTCCGCCCAAATATATGGAATCGCGGTCGTATCCGAACGTCCCCAGCTTTTGATAATTATACATCGTGTAGTTCACGTCGAAGCCGCCCATCAGCTGCCGACCGAACATATACGGCTCGGTGAAGCTGAACGAAAGCTGTTTTTGATACTGCGCCCACGCGCCGCGCAGCTGGACTATCTGGCCGCGTCCCATGAAGTTCTTCTCGCCTATTCCGGCGTCCACCATAAAGCCGTTCAGGTTCGACCAGCCGATTCCGCCGGACAATTCCCCCGTCGGCTGCTCTTCGACCCTGACGTCCAGGTTCAGCAGATTGGAATCGGGCACGCGCGACGGCACCATGTCGGCGCTTTTGAAAAACTGCGAGCGCATGACGCGCTGGCGCGCCAGCTCTATCTCGTTCAGCGAAAACGGATCGCCCGCGCGTATGCCCATCAGCTGCTCTATGACCGAATCGAACGTGCGGCTGTTGCCGAGAATATTTATATTGTTGATGTAAAGGCGCGTGGTCTTTTGGATATCGAAAACCACGTCTATCTCCAAAGCGTCGTCGCGCTTGTCCGGATTTATCTCGACGTTGATGAACGCGTAGCCGTATTCCGCGACCTTGGCGCGAAGCGCGGAAATGGTCGCCTCGACCTCGTCGATGTTGTAGACGCGGCCCGCCTTGACGCGCAGCTCGTCCGCCAGCTCTTCGTCCGGCACGTCCGGGAACGGATTCTTGATCGCGATTTTTCCAAAGCGGTACTGCCTGCCTTCGTCCAAGTCGTAGGCGATGGAGTACGACGCGCGGTCGGCGCTGAAAACGCCCTTGGCGGACAGGATTTTAAAATCCACGTATCCGTTCTTCATATAGAACTGGCGCAGCAGTTGCTGGTCGTATTGGATCCTGTCGGCGTCGTAGACGTCGAACTGCGCCATGAAGCGCCACCAGGCGCGTTCGCGCGACAATATCTGCCGCCCCAGCACCCGGTCGCCGAAGATCTTGTTGCCGCTGAACGATATTTCCTTTATATAGGTCGGCGCGCCCTCTTTTATTTCGAACACCACGTTGACGCGGTTGTCGGGCAATTCGATTTTTTTCGGGTCTATCCGCGTGCCGTGCAAACCGGCGCGCTGGTACAATACCAGCATGCGCTGAACGTCGTCGCCCACGACGGATTCGCTGAACGGAGAGCGCGCCGCCGTGCGGATTTCTTTTTTCAGATCGTCCAGCGAAACCTTGTCGTTGCCCTCGATCGTCGCCTGATTCACGACGGGCGCCTCGTCTACGAATATATTCAGCACGGCGCCGGAAATGCCGACCGATACCGAATTGAAATATCCGGACTTCTGCAGATTCTTCGCAATGTCGTTCAATTTGGCGGGCGCGACGTCCTCGCCTTTCCTGACGCCCGCCATGATGCGCACCGACTCGGCGTCCATTCTGCGATTGCCCGAAACGGATATGTCCCGGACGACCGCCGCCCGCGCGGCGCCAAGCCACAGCGTCATATACAAAAGAAAAGGCAATTTTTTCATTGTTGCGGAACTATACTAAATTATAACTGCAAGTGCAAGGCCCTTACCGGCGGTCATGCGGCAGGTTTAAGATATTCGATCGCCGCGCGTATTTCGCTGAAAAGTTTTTTTATTCCCTTCGCAGAGTTCGTATCCGGGGATAATTTCAAAAAATCTTCATACGAGGCCTTTCCGACGATTATTTTCTTTATATACCTCACGACTTCCAGCCGCGGCTGGGTAGTTTTTCCCGCCATTTGTTCCTCCATAAATCAATGCCAATAATCCTTGAAGATTAGTGGCGAGAGGTTTATCACTATATTTACGAAAGAATAGTTCCGCGTATTCAATATATTTCGCGGACCTCTCGCCGTGGGCAAGAGGCTTTTTCGCGTCAGTCCATGACGTTCGTAAATGTGGCGATAAAACCACAACAGAGACAATTCGCCCCTGTCGCTTATCATTATACCGGGGCTACTGATTAAAATCAATGAATAAAAATTCTACCGGTCGCCGACTATCGCCCTGAAGACGTCGGCCGGAATCTGCCCGCCGGTTATATTGTCCATCGGCGTAAAGTTATCGTTTCCAATCCAAACGCCGACGGTCATGTCGTTCGTGCGGCCGATGAACCAGGCGTCCCTGTATCCGGACGATGTCCCCGTTTTGCCGCCCAAAGTCTTGCCAGCCGCATAGGCGCGCTTGCCCGTGCCGGACTTTACCACGTCCGCCAGCATTTCCGTCATGTATTTAACCGTGTCGTCGCCGAGAAGACGAAGCGGCTCGCCGGGGCTTCGGACATACAATTCTTTGCCATGCGGCGATGTTATCTTCAGTATTGAGAAAGGCTTCATGGAATAGCCGTTGTTCCATATAGTCGCGTACATCGTGGTCATGTCCAACAGAGTCATTTCGCTGGCGCCCAAAACCGTCGAATAATCGCGCCTCAGCTTCGATCCCACCCCCAGCCGCGCCGCCATGCGAAGAACGTTGTCCAGCCCGTATTCCGCGGTCAGCTTAAGCGGCACGGAATTGACGGATTTTGCGAAAGCCTCGGCCATGGTAATGTTTCCGTAATATTTCTCGTTATAATTTTTTGGGTTGTAGTCGCCGATGGAGAAAGCGGAATCCTCGACGATCATGCCCGGCGTCATGCCGTTTTCCAGCGCGACGAGATACACGGTCGGCTTGAACGCCGAGCCCGGCTGGCGCATGGCCAGCGCGCGGTTGAACTGCGATTCCACGTAATTCGTGCCGCCGACCATCGCGATAATCTCGCCGTTTTTATTTATGGCGACCACTGCGCCCTGATGATCCGCGGCGTTCGCGCGCAGTTTGTCGGACGCGGCGTTCTGCAGATCGGAATCCAGCGTGGTCCAAACGTAGAGATCGTATTCGACGTTGTCGCCCATAACGGACCTGACCTCGTCCATGACATAGTCCGTCCAATACCGCAAATCGTTTTTAATATTCTTCGCATGGCCGACAGGCCGCTTCAGCTCGCCGACGGCCTTGTCGTATTCGGCGCGCTTTATCATGCCCTGCTTCAGCATTTCGCCAAGGACGATTTTCGCGCGCGCCATGTTCTTATCGGGATTCCTTACGGGATTGAAAGTGGTCGGCGCCTTCAGCATCGCGGCGGTTTGCGCGGCTTCGGCCAGCGTAAGACGCGGGGCGGGCTTGTTGAAGATATCGCGGGCGGCCGCGTCGATCCCGCGCATTCCGCGACTGATCGAAACGCGGTTCATGTAAAGGTCCAAGATCTGCTCTTTCGAGAATCTTCTTTCCAGCCATATAGCCATCATCAATTCCTGGACCTTGCGGTTGATGCTGCGCTTGGGCGTAAGGAAAATGTTTTTGGCGGTCTGCTGGGAAATGGAGCTGCCGCCCGCGACGAACCTGCTGGCGCGCAGATTCGAAAGCGCGGACCGAAGGATGCCGCGCATATCGACGGCGCCGTGCTGGAAAAAGCGCTTGTCTTCGATCGCCAAAATGGACTGCCATACGTGCTTTGGCAAAGTCTTGACGGAAACGGGATCGCCCATGATTTGATTTCTGCTTTGTATCTCGAAGCCGTCCCTGTCGATGAATGTTATAACCGGCTCGCGCGTTTCGTAAAGCAAACTGTCCAGCGACGGCAACGTCATGCCCATTACGAACAGGTAAGTCCCCACGGCGACGACGCTCCACAGAAACAGATTGAAGATCAGGCGGCGAAAGGGATGTTTCCTTTCACAGAGGTATCGCCGCTGTATGACATTAAAGCTGGCGCCGCGCCGCTCTAATTCCCGTCGAAGTTGCTTGTCGCTAATCATATCTCTTGATTCTTCCATTTTTTGTTGCTAGACTTCAAGCCCAAAATAAAGATAAAAGGAAAATTATGTATGTAATGGCATTAAACTGCGGCAGCGCGACGCTGAAGTATCAGATTTTCGACGCTGTTTCAAAGCAGGTCGTAGTCGGCGGAGGGGTCGATAAAATCGGTCTTCCAAACCCGGACATCTCTCAAAAATATCCCGACGGACGCAAAGAGCATCATCCGTGCGAGGCTAAGAATCACAACGAAGCGCTGGACCATATCATTTCGCTGCTGAAAAAAACCGGATTCGACGTATCAAGCATAGGCGCGGTCGGGCACCGCGTGGTCCAGGGCGGCGAGAAATACAAGAACAGCGTCGAAATCGACGATGCGGTGGTCAAGACAATCGACGAGCTGTCCGTGCTGGCGCCATTGCACAACCACGCGAACCTGATGGGAATCGTCACGGCGCGGCAGCACTTGCCGAACGCCAGGCAGGTCGCGGTGTTCGATACCGCGTTTCACCAAACCATGCCGGACTACGCGTACCGTTATGCCGTGCCCGCTGCCTGGTACCGCGAGCTTGGCGTGCGCAAATACGGCTTTCACGGCACGTCGCATTTATACGTGTCGAAGCGCGCGGCGAAAATACTGGGCAAAAGCGCCCGCGAATGCAACGTCATCTCGATGCATATAGGATCCGGCGCGTCCGCCTGCGCCATAAAGAACGGACTGTCGATCGACACGTCCATGGGAATGACGCCGCTTTCCGGCCTGACCATGGGAACGCGCACGGGGGACATAGATCCGGGGGTGGTTCTGTACGTCATGGACAGGCTGGGATTCGGCACGAAAGAAATGCAGACGTGGATGAATAAATCCAGTGGGCATTTGGGAATAACGGAATGCTTTTCCGACCGCAGAGAACTGGAAAACAACAAGGACAAAAACGACTTCTGCAAGCTGGCGCTGGCGATGGAGGCGGCCAATGCGCGGAAATATATCGGCGCTTATTTGGCCGAACTGGGACATGCGGACGCATTGGTCTTTACGGCCGGGGTCGGCGAAAACGATTATTATTTGCGCGAGAAAATGTGCGAGGGATTGGAAGATTTGGGGATAAAAATGGACAAGGCTGCGAACAACATGGCGTCGCCCAAGGAATTCGGTAGCGGCGAAACGATCCTCAGCGCGCCCGATTCGAAGACGAAGATCATGATGATTCCGACGAACGAGGAACTGGTTATTGTCGAGGACACTATCGCCATAATAAACGGAACGTACAAGCCCGATCATTTGGAAATGAGCTACTCGTTCGCATAATCGTTGCAAACTTTGCGAAGTCTGTTATAATCAAGTCATATAAAAACGCAATAAAAGGATAAAATATGAGACGGGTCGTCATAACCGGCATGGGAATTGTTTCGCCGAACGGAACGGGCATCGAGCATGCTTGGAAGAACATAATCGAGGGCCGCTCGGGCATCAGGAAAATCACAAAATTCGACGTATCGGAAATGACGTCGCAAATAGGCGGCGTTCCGGTGCTCGGGACTGGCGCCGGGGAATGCAACATCGGCGCGGTGGTTGACGAGAAAGAACAGAAGCGCATGGATTTGGTGTCGCTCTACGCCATGGTGGCGGCCGACGAGGCGATAAAGGACGCGGGCCTAAAGGACGGCGACGTCGACTTGGAACGCGCGGGCGTATCGGTCGGCTCGGGCATAGGCGGAATCGACACGATATACGAAACGGCCGCCGCGCTTGTCAACGGAGGACCGCGCCGCGTCAGTCCGTTCTTCATTCCGAAAGGAATCGGCAACATGCCCGCCGGACAGATATCCATAAAATGGGGCTTCAAAGGCCCGAATGTTACGATGGTCACCGCCTGCGCGACGGGCACCCATTCGATAGGCGAGGGCGCGCGGCTGATTCAAAGCGGCGAGGCGGACGTAATGATAGCCGGGGGCAGCGAAGCGGCGGCGACAACGCTCGGCATGGCGGGCTTTTGCGCGATGCACGCGCTGTCGACGCGAAACGACGAGCCTGAAAAGGCGTCCCGCCCGTGGGACAAGAACCGCGACGGCTTTGTGATAGCCGAGGGCGCGGGCATTTTGGTACTGGAAGAATTGGAACACGCGCGGGCGCGCGGCGCGAAGATCTATGCGGAAATAGTCGGCTACGGCATGTCCGGCGACGCGCACCACATTACGGCCCCGGCGCCGAACGGCGAGGGCGGACTGCGCTCGATGAAAGCGGCGCTGAAGAACGCGAATCTCGGACCGGAAGACATAGACTATATAAACGCGCACGGCACGTCGACCGGACTGGGAGACATAGGAGAATTGACGGCGGTCAAGACGCTGTTTGATAAAACCGGCGCCTGCATGTCGTCGACGAAATCGATGACGGGACACCTTTTGGGCGCGGCGGGCGCGGTCGAGGCGATATTTTGCGCGCTGGCGATCCGGGACGGCATAGTTCCGCCTACGATAAACCTGGACGATCCCGAGGACCTGGTCGGCGACTTCGATTTGGTCCCGCATAAGGCGAAGAGAAAAGACGTCAGGGTCGCGCTGTCGAATTCGTTCGGCTTCGGCGGCACCAACGCATCGGTTATATTGAAAAAGATGTAGTGATGATTTGCATGGCTTGATATATAACTTTGTCCTCTAGATAAGAATTTTGCGAATCGGCGGGGATGCGGCGTATAAAATCTTGCTATGCGAAAAATCTGGCGTTATAGGTCGCCACGATTTCTTCGGGCGTTTTAAAAACCTGCATATTATACTCCGCCTGATGCTTCACAAAGCCAGCGCGTATCATTCTTTTAAGCAGCGTTCCAAAGCCGTTCCAGTACCCGTCCGTATTCAGAAAGTACACCGGCTGGGTCATTTCTTTCACCTGATGCATCGTCAGGATATCCGTCAGCTCGTTCAGCGTCCCCACTCCGCCGGGCAGTATGCAATAGGCGTTCGCCAGCTCGATCATCCTGGCCTTGCGCTCCAATATATTGTCCTTGACCTCTGTTTCCACGCCTTCGAGAACCGGCTCTTGCAACGCCTGCACGTTAGGGGTTGTGACGCTGATTATCGCGCCGCCGTGTTTCTGCACCGACCGCGCGACCGTACCCATAAGGCCCATGCGGCCGCCGCCGAACACCAGCTTGATCTTGTTCTTGGCCATCAGTTCGCCCAGCTTCTCCGCGTCCCGCGCATAGTTGGGATTATTGCCCAAATTATGCCCGCAATAAACTGCCATGGCTTTTGTCGTCATTTTTTTGCCTTTTGATAAAATATATCATAAAATCGGGGAATGAACAAAAGTTTTTTGCTTTCTTTGCGGCGGTTCGAGCGGGATTATCCGGGCGAGACCTTTGCGCTGGCGGTTTCCGGCGGCGCCGATTCCATGGCGCTGCTCTATTGGATGTGCGAAGCGGGCGTCAAAATCGCGGCGCTGACGGTCGATCACGGCCTGCGGTCCGAATCCGCCGCCGAGGCCGAAATGGTCCGGGACGCCTGCAAGGGCCTTGGGGTAAAGCATTATACGCTGGTTTGGGAAGGCGACAAACCGAAATCCGGCGTAGAGGAGCAGGCGCGGCGCGCGCGGTATTCCCTGATGCTGGACTGGTGCCGCGCGAACAATGTCGGGGTCCTGGCGACCGCCCACCAGGCGGACGATCAGATAGAAACCTTTCTGATGAACCTGGCGCGCGGCAGCGGCGTATACGGCCTGGCCGGAATTCGCGAGCGGCGCGAAGCGGACGGAATCATAATCTACCGCCCGTTGTTGGGGGTGCCGCGCGCGGCGCTGGCGGAATACTGCGACCGGAACAAAATTCCGTACGCCAAGGATCCTATGAACGAGGACGAAAAATTCCTGCGCGTAAGGATTCGCAAGAACCGCGCGGCGCTGGCGGCGCTGGGGATTTCGGACGAGCGCATGGGACTGGCGATCGAGAATTTGGCGCGGGCGCGGGATTATATGGAGGCCGCGGCGCGCGAAATCGTACGCTCGCTGAATCCGGTTGAATTCGATGCGGCCAAGCTGCTATACTTGCCCGACGAAATCAGATTTCGCGCGCTGTCGATGATTCTTGCGGACGATCATCCGCCAAGACTGGACGACATAAAGGGCGCGTTCGCGAAACTGGACGGCGGCCCGGCGAAATTCACGCTGGCGGGGAAACTGATAAGCATATCGAAAGGCAGGATAAGGATTCGGGATGAAAGAACAGAGGGCGAAAAAAATGGTAAAAATCGTAAAGGCGGAAGTTAAGCAAAGCAAGGTCGATACGGACTATCAGGTCACGCGCGGCGACAAGCGGCGCGGCGGCGGCTGGTATCTGATTTGGTTCGCGCTCATGTTCGCGATGCTGATCGCGCGCTCGATCATGCACGGCGGCAAGTTCGGCGCCCCCGCGCCGGAGGAGCTGACGTTCACCCAGGTGCTGGACGCGTCGGACGCGAAGCGTATCAAAACGCTTACGCTGCGCGGACTGGACGCGTCCGGCGAAATGACCGACGGCACCGTTTGGACGGCGAAGATTTCGGCGGACACCAATTTCATGCAGCGATTGTCCAAGAACGGCGCGGACGTAAGAATCGACGATTCCCGCGGCTGGCTGGGCATATTGGGCGACTGGCTGCCGCTGATCGCATCGTTCGCGTTGATGATTTGGTTCTTTAGAAGCATGAAAAAATTCGGCTCCGGCTCGGGCGGCGGAATCGGCGCCATGTTCGGCCACAAGACCAAGATCGATTCGGGCAAAACCACGATAAAATTTTCCGACGTGGCCGGAATAGATTCGGTCAAAAAGGAAGTCAGCGAGATCGTGGACTTTCTGAAGAATCCGAAAAAGTACGGCGATTTGGGGGCGCGGGTTCCGCGCGGAGTACTGCTGTCGGGAGAGCCCGGCACCGGAAAAACGCTATTGGCCAAGGCCATAGCGGGCGAGGCCGAGGTCCCGTTCTTCGCGGTTTCCGGCTCGGACTTTTCGGGAATAATCGTCGGGCTGGGCGTGGCGAAGATCAAGGACTTTTTCGAACTGGCGCGGAAGAGCGCTCCCTGCATTCTGTTCATAGACGAGATCGACGCGATAGGCGCCGCGCGCGGGCGGAACATCAATTCGGATTCGGATCGCGAGGCGACGCTGAATCAGCTGCTGATAGAAATGGACGGCTTCGCGTCGACGGCGAACCTGATAATCATCGGGGCGACGAATCGGCCCGACATGCTGGACGGCGCGTTGCTTCGGCCCGGCCGCTTCGACCGCCAGGTACACATAGACCTGCCCGATATGGCCGGGCGCCGCGCGATATTGAAACTGTACGCGAAGAAAATGAAGCTGGACAAGAAAGTATCGCTGGACGTGGCGGCACGCGGGACAACTGGATTTTCAGGCGCCGACCTGAACAATCTGCTGAACGAAGCGGCTTTGCTGGCGGCGCGGGACGGGCGCAAGACGATATCGAACGCCGACATTGACGAGGCAAGGGACAAGATACTGATGGGCCCGAGGAAAGAGCGCAAAATGCGGCCGGAAGACATCCGCCTGACGGCGTATCACGAGGCCGGACATGCTTTTATGTCGGTGCATTATAAAGGGGTGACGGATCCGATACACAAGGCGACTATACTGCCGCGCGGCCGGGCGTTGGGGATGGTACAGTATCTTCCGATAGACGACAAAGTGTCCGTTACGCTGGCCGAGATACTGGCGAACTTGGAAATATCGCTGGCCGGACGCGGCGCCGAGGAATTGTTTTTCGGCGCGAGCAAGATCACGACCGGCGCGGAAAACGACATAGCCATGGCGACGCATATAGTGAGGAAGTCGATCACCGCATGGGGATTGTCGGAGAAGATAGGATTGATAGCGGTGAACCAGGTGGAATCTTGGGGACGCAGCGCGCTTGAAAACGCGTCGCAGAAAACGGCGGAATCGGTGGACAAGGAAGTAAAGGTTTGGATCGACAGCGCGTACGACAAGGTCAAGAAAATATTGTCGAAGAACAAGGCCAAGGTGCAGAGGCTGGCGGAAGAACTGCTGGGCCATGAAACCCTCACGCGCGAAGAGATAGAAAAAATTATCGGGAAGATCGGGAAGAAAGAAAGTTAATTAAGCCCACATGAGGATTTCCCGAATCGGAAAGGAGCAGGTTTGCGAATCGGCGAGGAGAACATCTTACGGGCGCAGAGGCAACAAAGAATCCCGAATTTTCCGCAAAATCCATGTATTTCTTTCTAGGGAAAATAGGAA
>Ga0268262_10006432_pt1 | contig 11259 bp, 9 predicted proteins | sample TergutNc150P3_FD_190354 | JGI IMG/M metagenome (GOLD analysis project Ga0268262, IMG submission 190354) | Nasutitermes corniger P3 segment gut microbial community from laboratory colony in Florida, USA - Nc150 P3 (SPAdes) (version 2) | ecosystem: Host-associated > Arthropoda: Insects > Digestive...
TCCATTTGAAAGCACGGCTTTTAGTGCGTTGTGAAGGTGTTATGCGAAATTTTTCCTCAAAAATCATTGCTAAATTTTTCTATCACTGATATACGAAAGATGAATGACTTAATCAGCATTTACTATATTTACTCAATGAGAGATGATTTTCAGTTTATACTGAAGGGGGAGCTAACCACTTTTCTTTTCAGCCAGCAAAACCGATTCCCCTCCTATGAAACCCTTAAAATAGACCTCCACTGCCACGACTGCAACAGCGATGTTCCAGACGAACTCATAGGTCGCATACTGGGCGTTCCAGAAACATGGTTGCCGAGCGAGAAGCTTTTAGAGGAGCTCAAAAAAAATGGTTGCGACACTTTTACCATAACAAACCACAACAACGCACGCTCCTGCTACGAAATGCAAGACAAAGGGTTTGATATTTTAACCGCCGCCGAGTTCAGTTGCATGGTTCCAGATTTTGGCATAGGCATACACGTGCTCGCTTATGGCTTCACGCCCGAACAGGAAAAAAGGCTGGAGAAACTTCGCAAAAATTTATATCGTTTTCAGGAATACACAAGAACCGAAAACATCCCCACCATCTGGGCGCATCCTCTATACCATTACGCCGCGAGAGAAACTCCTCCGCAAAAATTTTTCAACAAAATGCTGCTCTTTTTTGAACGCTTTGAAATGCTCAACGGGCAACGAGATTGCTGGCAAAATCTGCTGGTGAAAGAGTGGCTGGCGCAGATAACCGCAGAAGAGATAGATAAATATGCAGTTGAATTCGGCATAAATCCAAAAGATTTTTGCACAGACCCATATAATAAGGCAATAACAGGCGGCTCGGATTGCCACACAGGAATTTTCGCCGGCATGACAGGCACTTACCTGCACATTCCCAATTTGGAAGAACGCTTAAAAACAACGCCGCGTTCTGAGCTTGCTTTGGAAGCTATCAGAGACAAACGGACAGCACCATTTGGGGCATACCATAATACCCAAAAAATGACCATCACTTTTTTGAACTACGTATGCCAAATAGCCATGAACTACAAAGACCCCGGACTTATCCGGCTTCTTTTGCACAAAGGTGAGACAAACGATAAACTCATATCTTTTGCAGCTTCCAATTTATTCTGCGAAGTGCAGAGGCATAAGGTGACAACATCCTTTGTCAAAATTTTCTTGGACAGTATGCTCGGTAAAAAACCATCGGTGTTTAAAAAATTGCTGCTCAAATCCGAATATAAACCCATATTCGAAGAAGCTGTAAATTTGGCTGAAAAACACAGCATTAACGATAACCAACTTGTGAATGAATATTACAACGCTATTTTAGCGATAAACAGCCAACTCAACGGCATTTTAGCGCAGCGCATAGATAAAAAACTGGAAAAATCCAACCTAGACAAAATCTTTGACGGCAAAGATATAAATGCCTTCATAGAAAAACTTGAACTCCCCATCAGCATAAGAGCATATCTTGATGATTCTGAGAAACAGGGAAATGCCATTGACATTTCCAGTTTTTTAGATGGATTGTCCTTTCCGTTTTTCAGCGCAATCTTCATTCTTTCCGCGCATTTCACAAGCGCGAGAACTATGTTCAACACTCGCCCGCTGCTAACCGATATTTCCGAACGTTTGGGCAAATACCGCCATCCAAAACGCATTATGTGGTTAACCGATACCTTTGGCGATAAAAACGGCGTGTCCATGTTCCTCAAGGAAATGCACGAAGAGATAAAAAAGAAAAATTTACCTATAGACATAGTTTGCTGCAATTCTTCAATAACTTCCGGTGATAATTTAATCTCGTTAAAACCCGTAAAGGAATTTTCATTGCCTTTTTACACCGATTACAGTTTCAGAGTTCCCAATTTTGTTGAATTGCACAATTTATTCTTTTCGGGTAGCTATGATAGAATTATCTGCTCAACCGAAGGTATAATGGGATTTTTCGGGTTGTATCTCAAAAACGCTTATACCGTGAAAGCCTCGTTTTATATGCATACCGATTGGCTTATGTTCGCCCGCAAGGTGCTGCACATAGAAGGCAGCAACCTGAACCGTGTTAGAAGAATTTTGCGTTCATTCTACGATGCGTTTGACAAAGTGCTCGTGCTAAATTCCGACCAGAAAAAATGGCTATCAGGAACGCAGATGAATTTAAAACCTGAAAAAATTTGCCAAACCGCCCATTGGGTGAATTCCTGTTTTCAGCCGCAAATTTCAAATAAAAAGCAGGCTTTTGACTTACCGGAAAATTCGAAGGTTCTTCTCTATGTTGGCAGGGTGAGCAATGAGAAAGGGGTGTTGGAATTGCCAGCCATTTATAAAGAAGCGAAGCAGACCGTGCCGGAATTGAAAATTGTGGTGGCGGGCAAAGGACCTGCGCAGGAGCAACTGAAAAAGGAAATACCTGACGCTATTTTTATTGACTGGGTTCAGCAAGATAAACTTTCCCTTCTTTACGCTTCGGCAGATTTGCTTGTGCTTCCATCTCGCTTTGACACTTTTGCGATGGTGGTTTTGGAGGCGTTGAGCTGCGGGTTGCCTGTGATTGCCTACAACACAAAAGGTCCTAAAGATATTATCAAACACGAGCAGTGCGGATTTTTAGTTGAAACTCCAGCGGAAATGCAGCAACGGATAGCTGAATTTTTGCGAAGTAAAAACGGAGCTGCTTTTAAAAAAGCGGCTGTGGAAAGGGCAGCAACGTATAATGCAGATGGCATAATAGACGAATTAATGGGATTTTTACACTAGACAACAATGCAAATTACTATATTATCCCCCGAAATGATTTTTGTTCAATAAGGAGATACAAATATGTCTAGTTCATCAAGCAACGCAAAGTTGAATGAATGGGTTAAAGAAATAACCGCTCTAACAGAGCCGGATTCCGTCTATTGGTGCGATGGCTCAAAAGACGAATACGACCAGATGGTGAAAGTCTTGTTAGATAGCGGTTTAGCAACACCGCTCGCAAAACGTCCACACTCATACCTGTTCCGTTCCGACCCTTCTGACGTGGCTCGTGTTGAAAGTCGTACTTATATAGCGAGCAAAAGCCAGGACGATGCAGGTCCAACAAACAACTGGATTGATCCGGTAAAATTGAAAGAAGAGATGAAAGCGCTTTACAAAGGTAGCATGAAAGGACGCACCATGTATGTGATTCCATTCTCAATGGGTCCAGTTGGCTCCCCGATTGCAAAAATTGGCGTTGAAATCAGCGATTCTCCTTATGTTGTTATAAATATGCACATAATGACCCGCGTAGGTTCAAAAGTTTTGGAAGTTTTGGGTGACGGCGAATTCGTTCCATGCCTGCACTCCATAGGCAAGCCTCTTGCCGCTGGTGAAAAAGATAACGGCAAATGGCCCTGCGCACCGATTGAAAAGAAATACATCGCGCATTTCCCTGAGGAAAGAACAATTTGGAGCTACGGTTCCGGTTACGGTGGCAATGCTTTGCTCGGCAAAAAGTGCCTTGCGCTTCGCATCGCTTCCATTCAGGCAAGAGACGAAGGCTGGCTTGCGGAGCATATGTTGATATTGAAAATCACAAGAGAATCAGACAGTAAAGTGAAATACATTGCGGCTGCTTTCCCGAGTGCCTGCGGAAAAACCAACCTCGCTATGCTTGTTCCAACAATCAAAGGCTGGAAAGTTGAAACCGTGGGTGATGATATTGCATGGATGCGCCCCGGCAAGGATGGCAAGCTCTACGCTATAAACCCAGAAGCTGGTTTCTTTGGCGTTGCACCTGGTACTTCTATGGAATCCAATCCAAATGCTATGCACTCCATACAAGAAAACACCATTTTCACAAACGTCGCTTTAACCAAAGACGGCGATGTATGGTGGGAAGGTATTGGTTACGATGCCCCCGGTGAGCTAATAGACTGGAAAGGCAAACCTTGGGTACAAGATAAAGGTAATAAATCTCAAGAACCTGCCGCTCACGGCAACAGCCGCTTCACCGCTCCTGCAAAGCAGTGCCCTGTGATTGCTCCAGAGTTCGAAAAACTCGATGGCGTTCCAATAGATGCTATCTTGTTTGGCGGTCGCCGCCCGAGCACCATTCCGTTGGTTCACCAAGCAAAGAACTGGAATCACGGTGTGTTTATGGGTTCCATAGTAGGTTCTGAAATAACCGCTGCTGCCCTTGACCTTAAAGTTGGCGATGTTCGCCGCGACCCGTTTGCTATGCTGCCATTCTGCGGCTACCACATGGGCGACTACTTCAAGCACTGGATTGAAGTTGGCAAAAAATTACCCGAAGCAGGCCGTCCAAAAATCTTCTTTGTAAACTGGTTCCGCAAAAAAGATGGCAAGTTTGCATGGCCCGGCTATGGCGACAATTCCCGTGTTCTCAAATGGATTTTTGAGCAATGCGATGGCACAGGCAAAGCAGTTGATACCTCGATTGGCTTAATGCCGGATGCATCTGCATTTGACAAACCGGATTCCGTTCCTGCCGATGTCTTAAAAGAGATTCTCTCTGTAGATGTAGAAGGTTGGAAAAAGGAAATCAAGGATATCCACGAGAATCACTACCCGAAGTTTGGAAACAAATTGCCTCAAGAGTTGAAAGACGAATTGGCGGCTATTGAAAAGAGACTGGGTTAAATTTTTCATTCCCGAACAGGTGCCTGTTTCGCCATTCAAGAATCAAGGCATCTTGTTCGCTTTTGGGAAGCGAAAATTTTTCCCTGCCTTGTTCTTGCATATACATATCCAAATATGCGAGCAGCACACCCGCTGCAACTGAAACGTTTAAGCTCTCCGTTAATCCATATTGCGGCAAAATGAAATGCTCATCCGCTTGCTCTAAGGTATCTTGGTGGTTGCCTCTGAATTCTGCGCCAAGATAAAAAGCCGTGGGCTTGGATAAATCCAGTTCTTTTAGCGGTTTGCTCGTATGTGTACTTGCAACGGCTATTCTATAACCTTGTTTTTTAAGTTCATCCAGAGCTGCTTTTCTTTTGCTGTAGATGAAAGCGTTGAGCCATTTTAGGGAGCCTTTTAAAATAGCCTTATTCACCCTGTAAGTATTATCCTCTTCTATTATATGCACATTTTGCAAGCCGAAAACTTCAGAGGTGCGTATAACAGCGGATATATTGTGAGGGTCAAAAAAATCTTCCAGAACAAGACAAAAATGCTTTGTGCGCAAAGCTGCCACCCTCTCAAAAAGCTGCTGCCTGCGTTCTGTCAAATCAGAGAATGGCATGACTTTAATATAAAAAATATTTCTACATTCACAACCATGACTGCGCCTCCTTTCTGGGGTCTTAGAATTTTTGAAAATGTGGATTTAAATTCCATGATTCCTCTGATAAACTGGAAAATGTATTTTAGCGCATGGGATTTAAGACCAGCTCAATATACAGAAGTTCATAAAAATTTGGAAAGCGATTCTCGCATTTTATTGAAGGAAATTGTGGATAAAGAGTTGTTAAAAGCAGCGGCGATTGTAGGTTTTTTTGAAGTTCAAAGAATTGGAGACTCGCTTTCTGTTTTGGACAAGGCAGGCAGTGAAGTGTTGAAATTGCACTTTTTAAGGCAGCAAAAGCCCGATGAGAATGGGAATTTTTTGAGCATGGCAGATTTTTTTAACCCAAAGGAAAAAGATTTTATAGGGCTTTTTGCTTGTACTGCAGGTTTGGGAGCAAGCGAGGCGGAAAAAAAATTTATTGAAAAAAATGATGATTATTCCGCAATAATTTTAGGGCTTTTGGCAGACCGCTTGGCAGAGGCTTTGGCAGAAAAACTCCATAGGGATATTTTGGGCGGCATTGGGATTAGAGCCGCACCGGGTTACCCTGCAAGCCCTGACCACACGGAAAAAGCTGCGATATGGAAACTGCTTGAACCGGAAAAAAATATAGGGCTTTCATTAACTGAAAATTATGCGATGAATCCCGTAGCCTCTGAATGCGGTTATTTTGCAGCAAACCCCAAAAGCCGCTATTTTAAACTCGGTAAAATAGGCGAAGACCAACTTGTGGATTATGCCTCACGAAAAGGAATGGCGGTAGAAGTGCTGAGGAAGTGGTTGTTATTTTCTACATTATCCCCATGAAAAAATCTCTCCTCCTCCTCGCAGTTCTTATAAGTGCGGTTTTTATGTCTTGCGATTTGAACGCAGATAACCAAACCGTTGCAACCAAAGCCGCTCTTGAAACGCCAAAAGGCAAGTTCAGTTATGCCTTCGGTACGGATTTTGGCAAATATATTTCCAACACTATGAAGCAAATAGGCGTTGATATGGATTATTCCATAATCTTGCAAGCCATAAGAGACCAACTGGACACCACCAGGCAAGCCCTTATGAATGATAGCGAATTTATGGTTGCCATGCAGGAGCTTATGGCAGAACTGCAAAGAGTTCGAAACTTAAAAAATCTTGAAATCCAAAACGCATTCCTAGAAAAGAATAAAAGCGAAGATGACGTTATCAGCACGGCAAGCGGTTTGCAATATATAGTTTTAGCCGAGGGCAGTGGCAAAAATGCAAAAGAAGGAGATACAGTTACCGTTCATTATACGGGCACTCTTCTAGACGGTTTAAAATTCGACAGTTCCGTTGACAAAAAGCAACCGTTATCCGTAGTATTGTCTGAGGGGCAGCTTATTCAGGGCTGGATTGAAATGCTTCGCCTTATGAAAAAAGGCACTAAGGTTAAGGTATGGATTCCAAGCAATCTTGGCTATGGCGAAATGGGCCAGCCGCCATTTATCGCTGGTAATTCATTGCTTATTTTTGATATGGAATTATTAGACATTAAACCAGCAAAGTGAGTCCCGAATTCGCCTCACGTCCGGATTCCGAAGCCTTGTCCATTTCGCATGGCGTAGCAAGGAAATCCATTGTAAATCCTAATATAAAAGCGGTGCTTGCAAAGCGCCGTCGTAGCGAAGCGAGTGTTGATGAACTTTTTAACGGCATATTGAATGGCAACAGAACAACTCTTGCCCAAGGCATAACCCTTGTTGAGAGCAATCTGCCTGAACACCAAAACAAAGCTCAGGAATTAATACAAAAATGCCTGCCACATTCCGGCAATTCCTTGAGGATAGGCATAACGGGCAGCCCTGGAGCAGGTAAAAGTTCTTTTATAGAAGCATTTGGCATTTACCTTATAAAAGAACACGGCAAAAAACTGGCTGTCCTCGCCATAGACCCCACAAGCCAGCGCACAAAAGGCAGCATTTTGGGTGATAAAACCCGGATGAACGAGCTTTCCTCAGACGCAAACGCTTTTATTCGCCCTTCGCCTTCCGGTACATCTTTGGGCGGTGTTGCACAAAAGACAAGAGAATCCGTGTTGCTCTGCGAAGCTGCCGGTTATTCTATAATTTTGATAGAAACGGTTGGCGTTGGGCAAAGCGAAACAGCCGTGCATGGAATGTCGGATTTCTTTTTGCTTTTAATGCTTGCAGGAGCAGGCGATGAACTGCAAGGCATAAAACGCGGCATAATGGAGATGTGCGATGGCATGGCGATAACAAAATGCGATGGGCAAAATGTCACAAAGGCATTAGCCGCCCGTTCCGAATATCAAAATGCGCTTCACCTATTTCCTGCAACTCCTTATAATTGGTGCCCTCGCGTTATAACCACCTCCGCCGTCACCAAAGAGGGGCTTTCGGAAACTTGGAATATGATAAACGAATATGAAAATACGGTTAAGCAAAATGGGTGGTTTTTTCAAAATAGAAAAGAGCAGCAAAAAAACTGGATGGAAAACACAATCCACAATGGCTTGATATCCAAATTTTACAGCAATCCCGCCGTGCAAAGGGAATTGCCTTTGGCTGAGCAAGACGTTCTTGAAGGCAAAGAAAGCCCATTTAAAGCTGCGAATAGATTGCTGGATTTGTTTAGAAATTGACTATTGCAAAATACAACCATTCGCAGCACCATAAAGGCTTATGGAATAATCCTTTATCAAATAAACTGGCACTTGCTGCAAAAGCGGCTTGATGTTTTTGTTGTAAGCCATTTCGTAATATTCCATGAACAGATTATCACCAACTAACCAGCGAAGCTCTTTCTGAGCAACGCCACCAGCCAAATACAAGCCGCCAAAAGGTAGGAGCAACGTGGAAATATCGCTTGCATAGCGAGCGAGCATTTTAACGAACAAACGAAGCATGGAAGCAGCCACGGGGTCAGAATCTGAAAGTTTGGAAAGGAGACGAGGTCTATCGGTTGATTTTGCATTTTCAATTTCCGCCCAGGCTTCATTTTTCGGCACTCCTTTTGTATCCCGCCACCACTCGTAAAGGTTCTGAATACCTGTTCCAGAAACCAGCACTTCAACATCGGGATTGGCGTTTAACTGCTTTCTCATATAGTCTCTAAAAGATTGGCTATCATCGTCAAAAGGAGCGAATGTCAAATGCCCGCCCTCGGAGGAATTCGGTATATAATCTTTGCCATTCCAAGTTAAAAATCCTGCACCGAGACCAGTCCCAGGACCAATTACCGCCTTAGTTGTTAATCGGGGTTCTGGAATGGAGCCGTCCGTGTGCTTAAAGGCAAAAATCTGTTCTGGATTCTTTACATCCAAAGCGGGAATGCCATAGCTTATGCCCAAAAAATCATTTATCACGCGAATTTCCAAACCGACTTCCTTTGAAAGTTCGTTGCCATCGATATTCCAGTTCAGATTCGTTAGTTTGCAGAAATTATTTGCAACAGGACCCGCAGCGCAAATGCAGCCACGTTTGGCGATTAAGTCTGCGCGTTCATTTTTTGTCACTTGCAAAAGTTCCTTTATAGGTTCGGTTAAGCCAGTGATTTCGCGGGATGGGAAAACGGCTTCAACGACAATTGTGAGTTTTCCGCTTTTTTCGCCAACCAAAGCCAGATTGGTATTGGTTCCGCCAATATCGCCAGCCAAAACCAAGCGGTCAAAAGCCGCATCCTTATTTAACCATTTAATCTGCGCACCCATAAAGAACCTCTTTGTTTCACAAAAATTTTATAAAATTTAGAAATTAGAAATAGGAGGAATTATTATACATAGCTTACGCTTTGTGCAAAACTGAACAAAATGGCAGTAATTTGTTAAAAAATCGCGCCTTTTTTATTTGCTGGATTATTTCTACCTTCCCCATCATGCAAGAACAAATCAACCTATTGCTCTCTTTCGCAAAGGAACACAAATTAGAATTACCGGAAAAATTCTTAGATAAAATCATAAAATTTTGCAAATTCCTCATAGAAGCAAACAAAAACACAAATCTAATCTCAAAAAACGACGAAAAAAAATTACTAACAAGACACGTCGCAGATTCATTGGTATTTGCGATACACAAATTTCCCCATTCCCACTGGGCAGACATAGGTTCCGGCGCAGGATTCCCAGCAATTCCTCTTTGTCTTTATTTCCCGCAGACGAAATTTTTTGCGATTGAATGTAGAAAGAAACGCTGTGAATTTTTAAACGCGGTTCAGCAAGAGTTGAATTTGCAGAATTTGGAAATAATTCAAGGCAATGTAAGGACGTTGAAAGTGCCTTTGCCGCCTATGGATATTGTCTCTTGCAGAGCGGTAGGCGACTTGCAGGAAGATTTTGAGTGTGCAAAAAGATTACTGAAAAAAAGTGGATATTTTTTGACCTTAAAATCCAAGCGCATTATCGATGAATTAAAGGCAAAAAAAGACAACTCGCTAAAACAGGCAAAAATTTGGAATTACCGTTTGCCGGAAGAAAGCATGGAGTATGTGTTAGCGTGCATTGTGGGCTAATTCGCGTTTACTATATTCTATAAACAAGTTTCCCCTATGCGTCTAGACAAATACCTCCAATCAAAATACCCCGAATACTCCCGCACGGATTTGCAGAAAATCATTGCGGAAGGCAAGGTTTTGCTGAATGGAAAAGAGCTGTCTAAAAATTTTCAGGTGGATGGAGATGTGGAACTGGAAATTTTGCAAATGCCTGTGAAAGAGGAAAGTTTTTTGGAACCGGAGAACATTCCATTAAACATAGTTTTTGAAGATGAGCATTTGGCGGTGCTCAATAAACCGCGAAATATGGTGATGCATCCGGGGAACGGCATAAGCAAGGGAACCCTTGCCGCGGCATTGCTTTGGCATTTCAAAAATCTTTCGCAGCTCAACGGACCGCTGCGCCCCGGTATTCTGCACAGGCTGGACAAAGACACCCCTGGGCTTTTGGTAGTTGCAAAAACGGACTTGGCTCATAAGGAGTTAACGCACCAACTGGCGGAGCGAATTTTGGAGCGTACATACCGAGCCGTCATCTGGGGAGTTTTGCGAGACAGGGAAGGCAAAATTGATGTGCCCATAGAACGCGACCCCAGAAACCGCCTGAAAATGTCTGTGCAAGCAAACGGCAAAACCGCCACCACCTATTACAAAACTCAGCAAACTTTCGGCATAGCTTCCCTCGTGGAATTTCAACTGGACACAGGCAGAACGCATCAGATAAGAGTTCATCTCCGCTATCTTGGGAACCCCGTTGTTGGCGACCCGCTTTATGACGGCAGGGAAGAGAGCACAAAAAGAATAGACCCTATTTACAGAGACTTCGCGGAAAAACTTTTGGAAATTACTCCTGCACAACTTTTGCAATCCTATAAAATAAAATTCAAACACCCAAAAACAAAAAAGGTGATGGAATTTGAAATCCCACCAGATGAATCGTTAAACAAAGCCTTGCAAATTTTGCAAAAAGAACGCGAAAAAAATAGCTCGGCAATGCAGTTGTTTGAATCACCGCAAATATACGCTAATCCAGAGGATATTGAACAGCCACGTGAAGAAATAGAAGAAGAACCAGTTAAAGACCGCCCCACACGTGCGGAGCGTTATGCCGCAACAAAGATAAAACGTGCATTGAAAAAAGAGCGCGAACTTTTGCGGAGAGCTATGTTCCTTTGCGAAAAAGAGCAATAGCAGAATCGCAATCCGGTGTGTTAAACAACAAAATGATACGAATCGTGGGGGCGTTACCGCCGTTGTGGGGGCGTTGCATGCAACGCCCCTACCGCTACCTCACCGCCACACGCACCGTCTGGCTGCCTACCTTCACCACATACATTCCCTTTGTCTGAACCACGATTCTCAGAATTTGAGAATTATCAGAATTGTTGGAATATATTTGCTTGCCTTGCAGACTGTATATTTGGACTTTTGTGTTCTTTGGCAGGTTTTCCAGCGTTATGGCGTTGGCTGTTGCTTGCACACGGATGCTGCCTGTTGCTATTTGCGGGAGGATG
>Ga0268262_10006433_pt1 | contig 11257 bp, 12 predicted proteins | sample TergutNc150P3_FD_190354 | JGI IMG/M metagenome (GOLD analysis project Ga0268262, IMG submission 190354) | Nasutitermes corniger P3 segment gut microbial community from laboratory colony in Florida, USA - Nc150 P3 (SPAdes) (version 2) | ecosystem: Host-associated > Arthropoda: Insects >...
ACAATATCAATCAGTTGTCTCAAAACCGCAACCCTGCCCAATGCCTGCAGGCATCAAGCGTAAAGATGCAGAACAAAAATTGGAAAAATTGACTGATGATTATAATATAGTGTGTAATTTATTGAAAAACAGAAGATAATGTTATTAGATATAAAACATATTGTTAGCAAAGAAACAAATAAAAATTCACCCGAATTTGCTTTTGACCATTATTTTCCCGAACACATTTCATTTGTCGGCAACCCATGGGACGTGTTGAGCAAACACATCGGCACGCTTCAACAGGGGGCTATTATCAATTTTTGGACATCTGGACGTTTTTCAACTGCTGATGTTATCAATTATATTTTACGGCAAATAGGACCTGCCAAAGTAAACGCCTGCACTTGGGCGATTAGCACCGATTCCGTAAAAACCTTGCTCAATCGCAAAGCGGACGGCTTATTGATGGATTTCAAACTCTGGATTGACCCGCGGGTAAAAGTCCGCAACCCTGAGCCGTTACAAATGGCAATGGCAAATTTTCCTGTCATTATAAAACCCGTACATGCAAAGGTATGTACCTTATCCAATTCCGAATGGAAAATCAGCCTTTCGGGAAGTTTAAATTTTACTTCAAATCCGCAACCAGAACGTGGTATTATACAATGTGTTGAAGATGTATTTAAATATGATAATAATATAATTGAAAATGAATTTAGAAGAAGTTAATATTTTCCCAGAAAAATACACATCTGAAACAGATAAGGCTGTTTTTTTAGCGGGTTATTTGGGCTTTGGCTTGGAATACCTGATAAAATGCGTACAGTTGAAAAAAGAGGATATAACCAAACAATTTATCAATGCGGATGGCAAAGATTATAATATTTGGCTGCAAGGAAATTACATGGCACTAACAAAATTGAGATTAACAGTAATGAATGCCGCGTTAAATAGCAGTACGCCCGCACTTGAGAAAATGTTGCAGTACTTTTTGGAATTAGACGATGAAATTAAAAATATAGATTATGAGTAGGATAGGAATAGATGAAGCAGCAAGCAAAGATTTTTCAGAAATATCAGAATATTACGCATCTGGAAGTAGCAAAGAACTTCCACAATATCTTCAAAATATCTTAAAGAGGTGGCGTTCAGCAAACGATATATTAATGAAATTCACAAAGAAATCGGTTGCTGTCCGAAAGTTGCAGGCATTATATCCAGATATAACCTTACGGCAGGCATATATTGATATTGAAAACGCCTGCAAGTTCTGGAATATCCATGACAAAAAAGACAAAGATTTCCTATATCGTTTTTTAGTTGAAAACCTAATGGAAAGCATTACTAACAAATCAACACCTGATATTGTTAAATCTAAAAATTACGCTACGCTTCAAAAACTTTACGCCTCTATTGAGAGCGACCCCATTGACCCAAAATTCATGGAAAAATCAACTGTAAATATTCAATTCAACATCAACCAAAACAATATCCTGTTTTCCGAAAAAGAAATCGCTTCTTTGCCCGCCGAAATACGGCAAAAATTACTTGCTCTCACACAATCAACCATCAACGAAGAAAACGCAATTGAAATAATGCAATCATGAACTTAAATCTATCAGCAAATTCAGCTCAAATGTCGGGCATCATCTTACAGCCAAAAAAGCATGTTACAGTCGAAGGACGCGGAACAGGGAAGTCATACGACATCGGATTTCTCATTGACAGGTTGGTGCGTGCATTCCCACGCGGCGTTATTGCAATTACTGGGCAAACTTACGGTCAGCTGCTCACCCGAACATTGCCGTCTTCATTCAAAGTATTAGACCAAATGCCTTACAAAAAAGATGTTAATTTTATAATCGGAAAAAAACCGCCATCTTGGTATAAAGATAGTTATGAGCAAATCTCGAAGTTTGAAAACGTAATATCTTTCTCTAACGGTACGCGTTTTGTTTTAATTTCGCAGGCAGAAAAAGGCAGTGGACGCGGTGCTAATACCGACTTTGAAATTGTGGATGAAGCGTTGACAATTAATAAAGAACAATATGATTACGAGGTTGTGCCTACCAATCGCGGAAATAGGGAGTTTTTTGGACATATCCCATTCCATCACGGCTTCAAGTACTCAACCTCTATGCCACCGACTAAACAGGGGCGATGGGTATTAGAATACGCAAACTATTATGAAGATGAAGCGGGTATCCCATTATTAAACATCTGGAATAGAATAGTTAAGATGCAACTTGAACTTTTGGACGAAACAGACCCGAAACAGTTTGCTGACCAGTGGAACGAAATTCAGCGTGTACGAAAACAGATTATCCCTTTTGTTTCAAAAGATGGCATTTTATTCACACTTTCAAACGCATTTGACAATATTAACCAATTGGGATTGAGTTATTTAAAAGATAGCAAAAAGAAACTTCCGTCATTTATTTTTCTTGTTGAAATGATGAACTTTATGTTTGAAAAAGTTGAAAGTTGTTTTTATGCCATCAATGAAGATAAACAAATCTATTACAATGGTCTGGACGATAGTAAACTTTTAAATATTGCATTATCAAGCAATTACGATATGAATTTGCTATCCAAACAGTCTTCTGGATATGATAAAGACTGTTTAACGTCATTGCCATTGGAAATCGTCTTTGATTGGGGTGCGCGCATCTCTGTGATGTCCGTCAGTCAGGAACGTAATACGGATATGGTTACAGGCATCACCGACAACAAAAAGTATCAAACATTCATAAACGAATTTTTTGTCAAACCAGACGAAAACAGCAACTTGTTAATCAAAGAATTATGCACGCTGTTCACTGACTACTATAAAAACCACACCAACAAAAACCTAATATTCTACCGCGACCGTTACGGCGATAACAGACAGCCAAACGTATTATATTCAAAGACTTACAACCAACAGGCGAGAGGTTATCTTGAAAAAGCAGGTTGGACGGTTAGGGAAGAAGTGCACAGAGGTTCAGAACCGCCCCAGTCTGACAAATATAACCTCTGGGGCAATATATTGATGGAAAACAATAATAACCTACCCCGTGTACGCTTCAACGCCAACAAATGCAAGTACACCTTAATTTCAATGAATAACGCTCAAGTAAAGGACGAAAACGGCAAAGTAGTAAAAGACAAGTCTAGCGAACGAAAATCATCAGGCGTATTGCCCGAAGAAGCCACCCACTTCTCCGATGCCGTTGATAAGATTATATGGACGAAATACGGTTGTACTATTCAAGAAGAAAGAACATCACTCCCTGTGATGATAATAAATAGTTAAAATTCCTTGCAAGCGATTTTTTTGTCCACTTTTTTTTCGCACAAAAAAAGTGGCGGACGCAAAAAAACGAACATCTACATTTTTTTTAAAAATATATCTATTCGTTTGGCGAGCAACTTATAAATTAATTATTATTCATTATTTTATAAATTAATAGTTTTTCTCTAACAATTTGAATGCGAATTATAAGGAGTTCTTCATATTCTTTTGCTGCCTTCGCTCCTTTGCCTTCCGTATCTAACCATTTAGGAAAATCACAATAACAAATTGAATATTTATTAATTATTCTTGCTAATTCATCTAATTTTTCATTTATTTCATCAATTGCATTTTCATTGTACAACCAACGTTTTTTTAATTTCTCTTTTTTTTGCATCTCAAATATTTAATAATTCATTAATTGAAAAAAAAATTGTATCTTTGCAACTTATTTAATTCATTAAGTATAAAAAGGCGGGGCGGTCGAATTTAGCCCTGCCTTACTTTGTTTAAAACCCGTAATACTCAATGCCTTTCAGTTTAGAATATAACCACAATGGCATTTCAAAATACCTGCTATGAATTTGACTGCCAAACTCCAATGTGCCGTTAGAATGTTCGACAAACTTCACTTGTGATTTAGGCACATACTCATAGTTGTTTTGACCATAATAGAATTTGTAAGATTTTTCGCTGTAATCTTCACTATATGCAGATATTACAACCATTTTTGTAACCTTTACTTTAATGTTCTTTTCCATGATTTAGCCCACCATCAATTTCGTTTCTATTTCCAAAATTTTCGCATCAATTTCACAATCAAGAATATCAATGAATTTCATTAATAAATCTTTTTCTGAAATTGAAAATAAATCACTTGCATAACTTGTATTATGCGTTCTTAATTTGAAAGTTAATATAACTTGTTCACTTTCAAACATTGTTTCTTTTTTAAGCATACTTTTTGCTTTCTTCAACTCGTTTTTTGTATTCAAAAACTTAACTCGGTTATTGGCAATTTCATTCTTATAGGATAGTTTTTGCAACTGTTCCTCTAATTGAGCCTTTAACGCTTCAAACGAATTTTTGGGGTTAATAACGGAAGATGCGTTGTTTGCATCTAAATTCTGTACTCCTGTTGCATTTGTGTTCGCAACTTATTCTTTTCCTTGTGCAGTTTTTCCTGCGTTCTTTTTTTCTAACATTTTTATTTAATTTATTAAGTTATACATTTGGCAGGCGGTCGAATGCCTTGCCGTTTCGCTATAATACAAAGATACCATTTTTTGTATTAAAAAGCAACTTTTTTTCAAAAAAAATGCAATTCTTTTTCGCTGAATATCAGCACTTTATAAAATATTTTTCAAAATCTTGTTTTTCTGTCAGAAAAGGTGTCATATTTTGGAAGGATTTTGCATGCAATCAGTTAAAATGCAGTATATCAATATTTTACAAAGAAAATAGTAATGAAAAAAGCAAAAAGAAGTTTATTTTTTTGTAACCTTTTAAGTGTCAATTAATACTGCCTTAATTTCTGAAAAATTAAGGCATTTAAACGTAGTGCCTGCCGTCCCTCGCCCTACCGAATTGGGAGAACTCCAAGTATTAATATTAGGAAATATGAAATGGAACTCCCGACAATGAAATAATTCAAATTTTAAAAACATTCTCTTAATTATAATATATAATGGAATAGACAATGCCCGTCCACCTTGCAAGTTTTTTCTTGCAGGTGTTGAATGATTTATACCTATTTTTTTGTCTAATTGTTTTCTGTCCGAAATTCTAATTTTGCAAATATGTCAGAAAATAGTATCAAACGGCGTGAAGTTTTGATTGAAATGGAAAACAAGGAAACAAGAGGCATGAAGCCGAACACGTTTTCCATCCAATTTTACCAGTCCAATGGGGAAGTGGTATACTTACTTCGTGCAAGAAGTGTAGGACTTCGTGCTAACATGACCACTAACAGGTTGCGGGGCGTCCAGCCTGTTGATGGGAACGGAAATGCTATCGGGCATGTTTATTCAATGAGTATTGATAATATTCGAGTTTTTAACGGTCAAAGAGTGTATTTGTAGTTATGTCAGGAACTTTAAGCATCACCCGTCCACCCCTGCATCCCGACTTCATCGGGAATAACCCTGCTGTGGAGTTTTCATTGACAGGCTATTCAACGCGTCTTGTTTCAGAGAGGTCATTTTATCTGTTATTAAAGTCCTTCATTCTTACTAATAGCAACGACCTTATTATATCATTTTCAGGACACGTGGTAACTTTCCGCATAACAAATATAGCTGACAATGACCCGAATACTTTACAAGCGCAAACAACTCGCGATGCGTGGATAGCAGAGTTTGATAGAAAGATAAAACGGCATCATATACTTTCAAAATATTTTAGAATAATTAATACTCATACTGGCAGCAGTGTAGGATTTTCTATACGATTTTTTCCAAAAGAAACAACTTTTGGTATTTATAAAATGTTAGAATCTCTTACGCTCAATTGGAATTTAAACATGTCGCTAAATAATACTACGAATTTTACTACTATAACATTACCACCTGCCAATTGGAAACTCTGGACAAAATTAAAAATCACCAAAAACGGAAAAACTCAAGAGACCCCCGACCTCTTTTTTGATGCCGATGCCGAACAAAATATTCGTGTCCCCTTGGAAATCGCCCGCAACTATTTCACCGCGGTTGATGTTCCAAATATATTTGAAACTTTATACGCATACCCGCTCAAAGAAAATACATTGAATGTTAGTTTGTTATACGCTGAAGCCTACGGTGAAGAAGATATAGAGGTGCAATGGGTGCAGGAAAGCGAAAACTACCTGATTTGCAACGGCGAAATAGATTTTCCGCTGTACGAAAAAAACTTCTTCGATTGGTTTGGATTATTGGGTGCAAACGGATTAATTTTCTCAATGTTAGACAATTACGATATAATGCAATGGGGTAAAACCCACGGCGAAACCGTCCGCAGTTTCAAAGAAATGCCTCAATACGTCTATTTCTCAACCTTGAAAGCAACGGCAAACCAACGTTTAAATTTGTACCTTGAATACATGCTAGCAGACGGCACAGTTCAACATCAATACGAAATACTGCAATTACCCGCAGGCACTATCTGCCGAATACCCGTATCCGCCTTTGCATTAGGCATCAATCGTTACAATATTTTGAACTATACCATTGATTTCCAGTGGTCAATCAAAGGGCATCAGGCACGTTTCGTCCGCACATTCGACATCGTAACACAGCCTTACAATGCCCGCATCTTCCTGTTGCAAAACAAATACGGTTTGTTGGAGGCTTTTTATATTGACAACCTATTGGAAGAGAAAACCGTTGAAGGCAATACCGTTATCTGTGCGGACTATTACCGAATTGATATTTCAAAAGTAGAGAGCGTATTCACCGCCCGCACAGGAAGCAAACGCATTTCCGAAATGCAACTTTTCAAACAGTCTGCCGAAAACCCGCACAATTACATCTTGCAGGAAGACGAATTTCTTCCAATTGTCCTGTTGCCAGACAGTTTTAAAATCGCAGATGAAGAAAAAGACTTGCAAAACATTGAATTTCAATTCATGTTGAAAAAAGGCGCAAAAGCATTTCCCGCAACCTATGCTGGAAATTCTGTTTTTGTCCTTGGCTATTACCCCCGAGGAAACGACACCACCACCACCACCGATATACATGTTACCTTTGACCGTCCGCCTGTAAGTGCTGATTTGGAAAAAATCACCCTTACCACAACCAACGGACAATCGCTTTCCGTTGTGGCGACAATCGCAGATAACAAACTGAATATCAGTTCCAGCGAACTGCAAAACAACACTACCTACACCGTATCTATTCCCTTTGGCACATTGGAAAATGTAAATGAGGATATTCAATGGAGTTTCTCCACTATCAGCGGTGTAGCGGTTACCGAAACAACGCCACTTAACCGCAGCCAACGTGTTCCAATCAATACCTTCATAGCCGTTACCTTCAACCAAGATATTGAAGCCGACAATCTGTCATTAATCCAAGTGGCAGGCATCAGCGGAACGCTAACCCCGAGTATTGTCGGCAACCGCCTAATCATATCACAGGAAAACTTGGAAAACGCAACCGACTATCAGGTGCATATCCCCGCAGGCAGCATACGGAACTATAACCAAAACATTGATTTTGAATTTTCTACAATCGAAGCAATTGCCATCACAGCGCTAACCCCGAATTTCTTTTCTTCCAATAACCCGCTTGATGCACCGATAGCCGTTACTTTCAATCAAGATATTTCGGCAGGTACTTTGTCCATAATAGAAGTTGCAGGCATCAGCGGGACAATAACCCCGAGCATAATCGGCAACCAACTGATTATTGCTCATGAGGGGCTCGAATACAACAAAACATATCGGGTAACAGTTCCGACAGGAAGTATTGAAAACTACAACCAGCCTGTAACGTGGATATTCAACACGCTGGAGTATTCCGAAATTCCCTTTGACCTGCAAAGCATATCGCCGACTGGTGAACGCGTACTGGTAAATGAAGTAATTCGTTTGACGTTCACTCACCCAATTACAGCAGGCGATTTATCGGGCATCCGCGTATTCAATACGGATTTTGAAGATTTTGAAATATCGCCGACAGTCATAGATAATCAACTAATAATCAATCATAATTTCTTTGATTTTGAAACAGAATACACCGTGCTTGTGCCTGCCAATACGGTTAATGGGTACAGTCAAAATGTTCGATGGAGTTTCAGAACAGTTGAGAAATTAGCAATACTTTCGCTTTATCCTGTACCAGATGCGGTGAATTTGCCTGCCGATGCGTTTCGTGTCGTGTTCAATCAGCCAATTATACCGCTAAACTTGTCGCTAATTCAAGTTATCGGAATAAGCGAGAGCATTACTTCTATCATTAGCGACAATCAACTTATAATTGAGCATGAGGAACTATTAGATTATCGGCGATACACTATAATTATTCCTACAGGGTCAATAGTAGGCATAACAACTGAAATCCGTTGGAGTTTTGGCATAGACAGAGACCACTTGTTTATCACGCCCGAATCTTTATGGTTTCCTTATCAAGGAAGTATAGAATTAACAACTATTATAACAAATAAAAATTGGAGAGTAGAAATGGCAAGAGCACCATGGTTAAGTATAGACCCAATGAATGGGTCAGGAAATGGAAGCACGTCACATAGTGCGTCCGAGAACACAGGTAGAAATGCTCGTCAAACAACAGCAATATTCAGCGCATCTAATGTTCAGAGCATACAACAGGTTAACAATCAGGCAGGAAAACCTGAATTTGTAACGATTAATAATATTTCCGCCAGTGAAGAAGGTGGTGATATTAGTATTACAGGCACATCGAATAGCAGTAAGTTATATTTTACAATTACTGGTACAGATAATAATATTGGTATTTCGCTTCCCAGTACTTATATAGCCGCAGGAAATAGTACAGCAAATAACAGTAATATTTTAAACGACCCAGGGGCGACTTTGGCTTTTGATTTTTCGATTACGATTTCGATTCCAGTAAATAACACAAATCAAAGTCGTACATCGTTGGTAAGAGTAATCGCAACTGGAGGTCAATCTGCAACCTCTACCATTACCCAACTTCAGAATAAGCCAAGCTAAATATAATCAGAACAGAGTAATTATATGTAACACAGCAAATAAATAATATATAAATAATTATGGAGAACACATTAGGATATTTTTCAGAAGGAGTAGTTTGGAAACTTATGATTTGCATAATACTATTTTTAATAGCGATTTTATTGCCAAACCTGTTGTTTTTGAAAAATGAAAATTATAAGTTAAAATTCGCATCGAGAACATGGTGGACGCAGGCTGCGTGGTTTTGCATGTTGTTATTTGTCATACTGTTAGATGGCGAGTTTTTGAAAAGTGGAATTGTAAACACTATCGCAATATGTGCAGCGGTATTAGCTGTTTTTGATATGATTTCAAATACAGTTGAACGGATATTAGTAAAAAAAGGCGACTTCCAAATTTCTGCCGAATTGAAAAAAAGTAAAAAAGAAAATAATAAAAAATGAGAACAATTTTCAATTTTCAATTAATATGATTAGCATCAGCGTAGAGGGTCAAGAGTTGTATATTTTAGAAGATACGATGTTGAGCATGGAATTAAACAATTCGATATTCAACACCGAACGCATTGAGGGCGACATCATTTTCACCTTTGACGTTCCTGCCGAACAAAACGATGTAATCTTCCAGCATGCACGCTACATCTATGTAAACAGATTGAAAACATACGATGCAATAATATCAGTATCAGGCATTCAGATAGCAAAAGGTAAACTAATCATTCAATCAGCGAAACACAAAACCTACAGTTGCGGCGTCGTTATGAACCCGTACCCCATTGATTTTTCAGATAAACTGCTCAAAGATAATGATTATGGCATTTTTAGCGAATTAGGAAAACCTAACACCCGAGATGATATGTTTCAACTACTGATACCAAACAATGTCCGTGATGTGATTATAGATAGTTTATTGCCAGATAGCAATATTAAGTTTTCTCGTTTTGTCTGCAGAGATTTTTACGCGGATAAAAATCCTACCTATAATGTTAATAGAATTGCTAATTATTTGTCTGTTCGTAACAATATTGTATATGACTATTCTCAGGGAACACGATTTACAGATGCAACAAGAAATGTACTTGCCCCGCAGATACGATTGATTTATTTACTTCAATCGCTGTTTTCATCGTTCAAATACAACTTAATCGGCGACATCATCACAGACGAATTTGTAGCACGCATTTTTTATCAATCCATGCAGGCAATGGATAGAGTACAACCATACGCACCTGTTGAAGATGAGCATTGGGATAATCGAATTTTCGCATCAAGTATCCCATTGAATTTGCATGTTCCAAATCTCTCTAACGCTGAATTTATTAATACAATTTGCGACCTCTTCGGCTGTGTCTATTATCTTGATAGTCTTACAAAAACGGTTGAGATTTCATTTGCAAAAAACCTGCCGAGAACAGCTCATATTGATTTATCAGAATATCAATTAGATAATGAAATTGAAATTGAAAAAAATCAAAACAACCGCTTCACCTTTCAATTGGACAGCCTAAAAAATCAAGATATTGACAGAAAGGAAATAGTTGGAACAATAGCAAACAGAAGCGAACTCATAGATGGAGACCCAGGAGGTAATGCTAATTTTTTACGTCGTGTAGCTGCAAGGAACGCAGGAAAACTTTACTTTGCCTATGAAAATAACGCATTCTATATCAGCCAATTAAATGAAGATACGGAACGGTGGGAATGGGTGTTTTTTTCAGGCAACAACAAAACCATCTCCAACGTACCCAAAGACGGCAATCACGGCGGAACTGTTATCAAACCAAATGCCAAAATCCCAACCCGTTCAAACGTGTATTTTTCTCTAAATCAAAAACAAACAATTACTAATATCCAAACCACAGGCATCAGCAACATATTCGACACTGGAACAAACGAATTTGATTTAATACTCAATTACTATGTTGGCGAAGAGTATGACCATTTCCAGAACTTCACAAAACATTCCGTACTCGAACCCGCCTATTTCGACAGCCAGTTCTTCCATCTCATCGTTGATGGCGAACACTCCATCGGGCAAACATTCATAAAACCCTATCTAAAAATGCTTGGCGGATACGAGCCGATAACCCTGCAATTTCTTTTTCCTGCCAATATCTTTTTGCAGGTGATAAACCTATTCAAACCACAATCTGGCATTCCAGAAATGCAAACCCGCTGGATAATGGTAAACAACGTGAAATTACTTCCCTTGCAAATGAGTTTCGAGTTTGTACAGGGAAAACAATACATAAAATGTCAAATGAAAACCGCCAAAATATTAACGCTTAAATCTTAATTGTATGAATTTCAATCTTAACGCAAACACTTACTACGCATATATGCGTCAAA
>Ga0268262_10006434_pt1 | contig 11257 bp, 8 predicted proteins | sample TergutNc150P3_FD_190354 | JGI IMG/M metagenome (GOLD analysis project Ga0268262, IMG submission 190354) | Nasutitermes corniger P3 segment gut microbial community from laboratory colony in Florida, USA - Nc150 P3 (SPAdes) (version 2) | ecosystem: Host-associated > Arthropoda: Insects > Digestive...
ACCACCTTAAACACCTGCTTGCAGGTGTCGGCCCACCTAAAACTCAATATCCGGCCGCAATCACCTCGCTTCTTGCCTAGGCCAACTGCGGTTTTTAGGATAATACATCGAACCAGTTTTCCAATCAGCAATATGCTGAAAAAAAGGGCGCTCGCATCCTCACATCGCCGCGAGCGCCCCATGATTTACATTATGTTACAGGCGGATATTAGAACCTGAGAGCGAGTCTCGCCTGGAACGTACGGTGTCCGCCCTTGTTGGGTAAATTGCCGAATACCGCGGTGGAATTTACAACAAAACCGGGATCGGATATTGACATATTCCGTCCGCCCGCGCTGGAGCCGGGAGCTGCGCCGCTCGCCGTCGGATGATTGAGTATGTTCTGGGCGTCGATGCGGAGTTCAAACCGCTTGCCTTCCATGAACTCAATCGATTTCGACAGGGCCATGTCAAAGGTGATGCGCCCGGTTCCGGTCACACGGCCGGCAGCGTAATTGCCGATGTACTGGCCGCCGTTGTAATCCGTCTGGTTTGCGTTGCGGAATACGATGACCGGAGGAAGATCGTATACCGGGCTTCCGTTTGCATTGAACCCGACGACATCCATCTGTGCGGCCGGATCGTATTTCCGGGCTTCCTCCAGCGAGTTGTATCTCAGGGGAAGCAGGTTTCTGTTGGCGTCACGCTCACCGGAGGATAACGCCAGCGCGCGCGGGCCTTGCAGATTCGGAACCCCGCTCACGTTTCGTTCGCAGTATTGGTTGTAAAGCGCACCCGTCATCATGTCGGGGTTGCATATACCGCGATCAAGCACTTTCACGTACATGTTGGAACCGAAATAATTACCGCCGACAAATCTCCCGTTATCCCATACCTCACTTGCGTGTCCAACCTTGTCGTTCCACAAATCAGGCCGGACGAGAACAGGGTAGGAGTTGCTCCACATCGTACTTGCCCCGGTTACGGAACGCGGCGTGCCGCTTATCATGTTGGTTACCCAACTCAACTGCCACCCTTCGATCGCTTTTTTCAAAAAGCCCGAAGCGTCGCGGAACAGGTACCCGTTCGCGCCGAAAGGCAGCTCGTAGCCTCCATAGGTGGCGAGGGTGTGAGAACGGTGTTGGCTTGACAGGACATAATCACGTTCGCCGAGGAGGTTCGACCACCCGCCGCCGCCGCCCGTCGAGTTTGCGTTTGTCAGGTTGCGGCTCCAAGTGTAGGTAGCCTGGAAGTTCAGACCACGCGTAGGCCGCATTGTTACCTGTGCCTGCATCGAATGATAATTCGTCATAGACTGGTTAATGCTCCAGGCTGTAGTCGCGTGTTGCGGATTGGAGTAGAAGTAGTTCCACGGAGTGCCGTACTGGCAGGGGAAGTTGTGAACGTTCGTCTTGGGATCACTGGCGAAGGCGTTGAGGTAGCCCGGACGGTCTTCAGGCAGGCATCCAGCGCGGGAAAGCAGTCCCAACTCGTTGGTATACGACGGCGTCAGGTAGCCGTTCCGCATCCCCAAAGTGGCGGCCACGCTGTTGAAATTCGCAACGGCGAGGGCGGAGGCGGTGGTGCTGCCGGTATTCCGCATCTGTTCCGAACCGGTTGCGTTCGCAATGTTCGCGAGATACCTCGTTCCCGTCGCTTCATTGTATGGAATTATGCTGTTTATCACAGCGCTTTCACCGCCTCTGCGGACTATCTCCAACTCTTTGTTCAGGCCGTTGGAAATATAATTTATTGAATTGACGTTGATTTGTTCCCGCTGACTCCTGCTCAGCGTTCCAACATACCGCAAATCAACCGTCAGGCTGCGGCCGATGTTGCGTGTCAATGACATATTTAAACTGTGTACGTACGGGTTGCGGATATCGTCGTCATGCACATTGGCGTTATTATAGAGGCCGTCGCCGAAGAAACCTCCTACCGGGTGAGGCTTCATCGGTTCAACATTAAAATGATCCCCCTGCAACGGCAAAATACCGGGCAGGTCGGTAATGTCCATGTAGTACGCGTGATCGCCGAACGTATTGCTATTGCCGTCGCCGTAATACCGTCCTACCAGGGAAGGCACCGCGCCGCCGAGATCGGCTATCTGGGAACCGTACTGATCCCAGTTGTTGATTACAGCGTAGCTGACCGACCACCCGCCGCGCAAAGTTGTCTTGCCTTTTCCAAGCCATGGCAGTTGCCAGGCAAAACCAAGATGGGGCGCGAAATTGTTCATATCTCTGTGCCACACCATAATGTCGGGATTAGGCGAGCCGGGGCCGACGTAGTGGAACCGGGTCACCGGATCAGGTACGACGCCGGGAGCGGTTTTGATATATTCCCTGTTGTTCATCCAGGTGTCGAGGCCGGGCTGCGAAATGCCCCAAACGCCTTTGCTTCCGCCTACCATGCCGATGCTCCTGCCGTCTTTGGCAAAAGGAACGCCGTAGTATTCGTGACGGATGCCCAGGTTCAACGTCAGATCCCTGGTCACCTTCCAGTCGTCCTTGAAAAACATGTGGAGTTCCTGCTGTTTTATCGTGTAAGCGTAAATATCTTCTCCGAGCGTTACGTCGTTCCACCTGGAACCGTAGGGACGGCTGGCGTCCGGAACCGCATAGAAGTATTGACGCGTTTCATTCAGCGATCCGGCAAAATACGACATCATCTGGTACGGGGTTGTGTAGTTGCCGGCGGCATTGGTTACGCCGTTATCTTGGGAACTCGCCGCGAGTCCTCTCCATGACACGCCGTTGTCGTTGGCTCCGCCTGGAGCGTACCGGCCGAGCATTCCTCTGCGGCGGTCCTGTACGCCGGTGGGCGCCCCGCCGTAAATCGACGGATGCTGTACATATGAACCCATGGTAGGAGACATGCCTTGGCTTCCGTTATACGACTGCATCGAACTTTGTTTGCGATATTCGACGCCCCATTTAAACGAATGCGAACCTTTCATCCAGGTCATGGTGTCGGAAAATACCCAGCGCGGTTCATTGCCTCCCCACGACATGGGAACATTGCCGCGGCTGCCGAAAGGATGGCTTTGATTGCCGTTTGACCCTGCTTGCGAATCGGTATGAAACAGGAGCGCGCCTTCGCCGGCGCCGAGGAGCAAATTCACATCCTGAGTCACCGTTCCGGCAAACATGCTGCCTGATCCTGTCGGCATCAGCGCTTGCATTACCTCAATAATTTTTTCCTTGTTTACCCCGTCAATCGGCCCATAGGTGTATGATTCCGAGCGCGAGAGGCCGGCGCGGAATTCATTGAGCAGCGTCGGGCGCAGCGTGGAAGTCAAGGAAACCTGGTAGCTCATCGGCTTGCGGGATATTGATCCGCCGTAACCGCCATACGCCTCCGGCCATCTGGCTTCGGCATCGACCGACGCGGAGCGTTCAATGCTTACCGTTCCGCTCAACCTGTGATTGCTGTTTATGTTGTGGTCGAGTTTTACGGTAACGGATTTACGTTCCAGATCGGCGCCGGTGCCGTAGATCGTTCCGCCCGGGCCTATATCGCTGCGAACCCAGCGGTGGCCGGCATAGTTAAGGCCGTCGCCCGTATTGTAAACATTCACTGGAGGCATGTTTACTATCCCCTCGACGCCGTTCGTGAAACGATCCACAAAACCGGTGGGGTCGTACTGGTGGCGGTAGGCTCTGCCGCCGCCCGCCCCGAGCGACCAGTTTCTGGTGTCCCAGGGGCCGGTAACGCCGTATTGACCGGTCATCCCGTTGAAGTTCAGATCTCCGCAATCCCCGGACGCGCCATGTGGATTGCCGGGATCGGCGAGAATAGCCCGAATGGATGGATTCAGCGGACCAAACACGCTTTCAAACTCCAGACGGCCCATTGGTTCATCCATCGCCTCATTGGTCTGGTTGTTATAAAAACTGCCGCCCAAGAGTATGTTTCCTTGCATGTCCACGCTCGGCCTGGTGTATGAAGTCGGCGGTGGGGTGAACACGTTGTTTTCCGAGGCGGCGCCGGGAATCCAGCCTCCTATCTGAGGCCTGGGATCAGAAATGTAGCGGTATATGCCTTTCCGCGCGCAAGGCGTCAGCACTCTCGTGGTAACCACCGATTTGCCGCGTGAAAGCTGTTGCTCCCAGTTCACGAAAAAGAACGTCTTGTTTTTGATGACCGGACCGCTGGCAGTCAACAGATAATCATTAAGGTTTCGCCAGTTCAGGGGAGTGTTGCTTAACTTACGGGAAAAATCCGCCGCGTCAAGCGCCGTGTTCTGTACATTCCAGGTCGCGGAACCATGGAACGCGTTGGAACCGGATCTTGTGGTCATCTGCACCTGTCCGGCGCCGCGTCCCATTTCCGCGTCGACCGGCGAGAGCACCATCTTGAATTCGCCGACCATTTCCGGGTTGATATTCATGGAGGCGGTAATGCCGGTGGAGAAACGGCCTTCGTTGATAGACAGACCGTCGCGGGTGATATTGATCTGCCGGCTCGATACTCCGGCAAAGGTCTGATAATCGGCGTCGAATACTCCTCCGGCCGGCGATACTCCCCCCATTAAGGTAACCAAGTCCATTACGTTGCCGCTGAGCAGGGGAACCGCCGTCAGGATATCTTCCTGCATCACGGTTCCGGTGGAGGAACCGGCTTCGAGTATCACGCTTTCAACCGCTCCGGTAACTTCCACTTCCGTTACGGTTCCGGCGACAGCCAAAGTAACATCCAGGCGCCCCGTGGCGCCCACGGCAAGTCTTACACTGCGGGTCGCGCGTGAAAAACCCGAAGCATCCGCAACGAGTTCATATGTGCCGACCTGCAGACTTGGGAAGGTGTAACTTCCCCTGTCGTTGCTTGTCGTTTTCGCTTCCACGCCGGTATCGACGTTGCGGACGACGATTGCGGCTCCGGGCACTGCTCCGCCGGAAGCATCCTGGATGGTTCCCGTTAAAGAAGCGGAAGCGCCCTGTCCGAATGCCGTCGCCGACAGAAATATCAACGCCAGGAACGCAATCAGGCATGTGTCCATCTTATTGAATCGATTGTGTTTCTGTGGAGAGGAGTAATGACTTCTTTGAACTTCTCTTTTGAACATGTACCACCTCGTCAAATTATCATTGTTCTTATTCCGGCCAAGACGGAAATAAACGTTGCAAAAAACGCCTTTGAAGCCCTTCTTCCTCAAAAGCACTTTGCCCTGATGTTTCAGAGGATCAATCCTCCGACATACCGGCAGTTCCACGTAAAACCGGATTGCGTTTTGTCGGCGCTCTCAAACGACGCCTAGTTTATTTCAGGTTTTTCTTTTATGTCAACAAAATTGGGCGAGCGGCATAAAAATTTCAGGCGGCGCGCTCCTCACGGCAATATCAGAGAAGGATATAGGCCAGTAACTATGCTTCGCCTTCGGAGGTGGTGGGATATGATGAGAATGAATAAATGAATAGATGTGAAGCAGAAATAGACGTTATCCGGCTTAGGCTCTACGAGGAAACAAGACACTTGACTAGAGAAGAGGATGCTAAACGATTAAGGGAAAAACCCAAAAACTGGCGGCTCAATACGGTTTTACCATTGTAGCGCCTACAAGCAGGGTAAACAAAACGGTTTGCCTGTCGCGATATCAGCCAGCGCCGCGATGAATTTTGCGTGTATGTTCAGCGATTCCGCCCGGAGAAATTCCGCTATGCCAAGATCGGCCGCCAGTCTCTTATACTCAATATCCAGTTCATACAGCGTTTCAATATGATCGGAAACAAAGCTGACCGGAACGGCCAGAATCCTCCGGACGCCGCGCCGCGCAAGAACCCTGATAGTGTCTTCCACTGAAGGTTCAAGCCACCTGACCGGCCCAACTTTGCTTTGAAACGCAAGGGAATAATCAGCGGCGCAATTGAACCGTTCCTTCAGCCTGTCATCAATAAGCGCAACGCACTCCCACGTCCGGTCAAGGTAGGGATCGCCTTCTTTTATGCATCGTTCGGGGAGAGAGTGCGCGCTGTAAAGAATATGTACGCCCTGACGCCCGTTTTCAGGAAAGCGTTCGAGGCCGGCCGTAATCGTGTCCGTTATTGCTTCAATGTACAGCGGATTTTTATACCAGTCCTCGATAAAGGATAGTTCGATTTTTCCCGACAGTTTCCGCCGCCTGACAAGCGTTCGGATGTGGCGGAAACACGCCCCCGTGGTCGTTCCGGAATACTGCGGAAAAAGCGGCAGCAGGGTAAGCCGACCGACGCCGTCCGCCGTGATATCGTTGAAAGCCTCGTCTATGGACGGCTTGCCGCAAAGCATTCCGACATATACGCGCGCCGGCGTTCCCCCATCGGCAAGCGCGGTTTCCAGCGCCTCCGCCTGGGATTCCGTGATCTTTCGCAGGGGCGATCCGCCGCCGATTTGACGGTACAGATTTTGTGATTTTTTTTCGCGAACCCGCGAAATAACCCACGCCGGCAGACGCCGAAGCGCCGGGCTTTTTATCCGTATGATTTCCGGGGTGGAAAAAAGCCTGTAAAGGAAAGGCCGGACATCCGCGAGCGTTTCAGGCCCGCCCAGATTAAGAAGCAGTACGCCGTTTTTCATATGCAATCAGCGCCGGGTTATAACTTCCATGGCTTTCAGGGCTATGCTCTCCGCGTCCATTTCAAATTTTTTCACCAGGTAATCCAGCTTCCCGACCTCTCCAAACCGGTCTTTCGCGCCGATGAAGCCCAGAGGCGCGGGACATTCTCCGGAGAGAACTTCGGCGACCGCGCTTCCCAAACCGCCGTGTATATTGTGATTTTCGCAGGTTACGGCGCAGCCGGTCTTGCGCACCGATTCCACAACCGTTTTCCGGTCGATTGGTTTGACGGTGTGAACATTTATTACTTCCGCGCTGATACCCTGTTTTTCAAGCTGTTCGGAAGCTCTCATGGCTTCGGTTACTTCAATTCCGGCGGCAAACAGCGTAACGTCCCTGCCTTCGCGCAGCACGTCGGCCTTGAACAGATCGAATTCATAGCTGTCGTCGGTAAACCATGCGGCCGCCGGGAGCTTGCGAAACAGGCGGATGTAAACCGGTCCTTCGTGCGCCATGATCTGCGGCAGCGCCTTTGCCAACTGGCCGCCGTCCACCGGCTCGAAAATGACCATGCCGGGTATGCACCGCAGCATGCCCACGTCTTCAAGGCACATATGCGTGCCGCCGTTCAATTCCGAAGCTATGCCGGGGTCGGTACCGACGATTTTTACGTTCTGTCCGGCATAAGCTATGCTCAGCGTAATCTGGTCAAAAGCGCGGCGGGCGGCAAAAGCGCAGAATGAAAAGATAAAGGGCTTGAATCCATAGCTCGCCAGTCCCGCGCCGATGCAGGCCATATTGCTCTCGGCGACGCCCACGTCAAAGCACCGGTCGGGAAAAAGGCTGAACAGGTGAAGCGTTCCGTTTGCCCTGGCAAGATCGGCGTCCATGAGAACTATGTCCGGATCGTGTTCCATGGCTTCCTTCAAGAAGCCGGCCATGACCTCCCGCATTTCCCTGTTTTCATGCATTATACTGAAGCTCCTTCAATGCCTGCCTGTGCTGTTCCGGCGAAATATTCACGTTGTGGTTGTTGCGCCATGATTCTTCCAGGAACGAAACGCCTTTGCCTTTAAGCGTATCAAGGATAATCATTGACGGCTTTTCCTTCCCGGCCTTGGCATGATGGATAGCCGCGTCAATCGCGGCCACGTCATGCCCGTCCGCCCGGAAAACATTCCAGCCGAAAGCCGTCCATTTATCCGCCAGCGGCTCAAGGCTGTTTATTTCATTCGTCGGACCGTCTATCTGCATTTTGTTATAGTCGGTAAAAGCTATGAGGCTGGAAAGTTTTTTGTGACCGGCGTACATTGCCGCTTCCCAAATCATGCCTTCTTCGCTTTCTCCGTCGCCGATTACCGTGTAGATATACGCCCCGTCTTTGCGCAGCGCCGCTCCCAGCGCCATTCCCACCGCGCAGGAAAAGCCCTGTCCAAGCGAGCCGGTCGTCATATCCACTCCCGGAGTGCGGTTCATATCGGCGTGGCTTGGCAGCCTGGTGCCTGGCCGGTTCAGGGTGTCGAGCCATTCCGGCGGGAAAAAGCCGCGATCGGCAAGCACCGCGTACAGAGTCGGTCCGGCGTGTCCCTTGGACAGCACAAAGCGATCCCGGCCTTCCATCTTCGGATTGCCGGGATCGATGCGCATATGGTTGTAATACAGAACCACCAGCGCTTCGACGATGGACATGCAGCCGCCAAGATGGCCTACGCCGAGCTTGCCTATTGCGTCCATCGTCAAATAGCGGATGTGACGGCACTTATCGATGAGAAACTGCTTCCTGTCCTCTTCCAGTTTATTTACCTCTAAAATGCTGCGAGTCTCAAAATCTGCCCGAAAGCCGCCACGTAACTAAAAAACGCCGATTTTATGCAGCTCGTGAACGCTCTTCCAGCCCTCGCTCATTGGTTCCTTCAGGCAAGCCCCCAGTTCTTCCCGGCTGCGGAAAGTGAACTCCTCAATCGGCGGAGTGGTTCCGGGAGGCAGTTTCTCCCGTATGTCGTCGATCATCATTGTCAGGTATTTGCATATGGCGGCTATCGGCCTTTTTGCCTTGAAAGCGGCGCCGCGGCTGGGGTATCCGACTACGCCCTCCGGCGTGCCGAAGCGCTCGATGGCGTTATGTCCTTCCGCCTGGCTCCACGTGTGCGGACGGTCAAGGCTGTCGACCGAATTGTCAAAATGCCCGGACAGGCAGAAGCCTTTCGGCTGGGCGTCAACGCAGACGCTCATGTCAACCATGCCGCCGAACAGCAGGTTGGCGACGGCGGTTTCCGCTTCGTCCGCGTGTATAAAGTGAGTGGTAAGGCTGTCCTCCCTGTCGATGGGAACGAAGAACTCGCGGACGGCGCGGTGCCACTCAACCAGTGTAACGACGGCGGGCAGTTGATAGCGTTTGAAGAATTCGTGGACGGCGGCTTCGAGCATCCATTTTTGCCCGTGGTTGTTGACCATTATCATCTTGCGGAAACCGTCGTCCCACAGGCCAAGCAGCGTGTAAACAATCGTTTCCCGAACCACTTCGTCGCTCACCATGACGGTGCCGGCGATGCCGATGTGATGGTACGGATGTCCGCCGTAATTAAGGGGCGGAAACGCCAGCGACACTTCGTAGTCTTTTTTAGCGGTATAGCGGCGCACACCCTCGCAAATCGATGTGCACATAAACGTATCGAGGCCGGAGGGGTTGTGTATGCCGTGGTTTTCGGTGCAGCCGATGGGTATAAGAACAATGTCGTTTTTCCTGCGTTTCTCGATAACGCGATGCCGCGGAGTGTTCTGTATGTAGCAGCCGGGCCTGCCGAGTTCGCTGTCGGCCGGCAAACCGTATTCTTCGAGAATTTTATCAATCTCACTCATCGGGGCTTCAAAGATTTCCTTTTTCAGTCGCCCGACGGGCGAGTCCTCAAACCTGATGTTTTCAAAGCTGGTCGCAAGCCATTTTTCCGCCATTTCACATCCTCCTTCCTCATCTTATAATCCGTTTGTTTTAATCATGAATAAGCCGTATGCTTATGTCACGAATTTTCTGATAACTTTAACTCAAAACGAGAGAGGCTGGAGCGTATTTATGAGCCAAACACCAAAAAGAGAAGGAAAATACCTGGCGAAATTCGGGGGAGGGAAGGCGTTTCCAAGCAATTACGGCATCTATGTCGAGCAGTCCGACCAGGTTCTAAGCACGGAAAACTTCCTGGTAGGCAGTTCCTACTGCCTGCCTGGTCAGAAACATGAAGCGCATAAGCATCCAGACCACGATGAAATCATCGTATTTTTGAATGGCATCGGCATCCAGACGGTGGGAGACGACGAGGTATACGAAGTGCGGGACAACGACATGGTGTATATCCCGGCGGGCATTCCCCACTCCATCGAGAATATCAGCAATCAGCCGCTGAAAATGGTGATCGTCAAGGTGAACAAGGGAAAAGTCGCGAAATAATTGCGGATTTTGGATTGCGAATTGCGGATTGATTGAACGCAGGCGCTCCGCCTGCTGCCGGTCAATTGCGGATTTTGGATTGTTTTGAAAGGAGCAGCTATTGACATGGAAACCATGACGATTACCAGGACGTTCAAAAACGGCAACAGCCAGGCCGTCAGGATTCCTAAGGAATTCGCGTTGCCAGACGGTGATCTTTTCATTGAAAAAATCGGCGGCGCTATTTTGCTGATTCCAAGAAACGACCCGTGGAGGTTGTTCGAGAAAAGTCTCCACGGGTTCTCTGACGATTTTATGAAGGATGGCAGAAGCCAGCCTGAAATACAAAAACGTTCCGTTTTGTTCGACGAATAGCCTATGTACCTGCTCGACACCAATATCTGTATTTATGTGATAAACGGGCGGTCGCAAAAAATCGTCGACACCTTCAAAAGTCTGCCTGTTGGTGAAATAGCATTATCCGCGGTAACACTCGCGGAACTCGAATACGGCGCATCGAAGAGCGCTCACAGGGAGCGTAATCGCCTTATGCTGATAGGTTTTGCGTCTCCTTTCAAAATTTTACCATTCGACAGATCAGACGCGGAGGTGTTTGGAGTATTGCGCTCGCATCTTGAACGCGCAGGAACACCTATAGGTCCTTACGACCTCCAGATAGCGGCGCAGGCGGTTAACCGTAATTACACTTTGGTAACGAATAACGTCAGGGAGTTCAAGAGAATCCCCACGCTGAACATCGAAAACTGGATCGACTGAAGACATGTAATAGTACGGTATGCCACAGATTTACATTTGGAATAAGGAGAAGCCGTTGCCATGAAAGACATGATGAATGCTGTTGTTATGGAATCAGCCGGGAAATTCGGCTTGAAATCGGTTCCCGTCCCGAAGCCCGGTTATAAAGAGGTGCTGGTCGAAATCAGGGCGGTTTCCATCTGCGGTTCCGATCCAAAGGTTTTTAACGGCGGATACCAGAGTATCGGATGGCCGCCCGCGTTCCCCTTTATCCCCGGCCATGAGTTTTCCGGCGTGGTGGCGGCGCTTGGCGAGGGCGTTACCGAATTTGCCGTGGGCGACAGGGTGGCGGGCGAGGCGCACAACGGCTGCGGAACCTGCGAAAACTGCAAGAGCGGCAGATACAACCTCTGTCTGAACTACGGCAAGTCCGCCGCCGGACACCGGCATTACGGTTTCACCTGGCAGGGCGCGTATGCCGACTTCAATGCCTACAGTGTGAAGGCTCTCGCAAAAATCCCGGACAACGTTACATTCAACGAGGCTTCGCTCTGCGATACGGCGGG
>Ga0268262_10006435_pt1 | contig 11256 bp, 9 predicted proteins | sample TergutNc150P3_FD_190354 | JGI IMG/M metagenome (GOLD analysis project Ga0268262, IMG submission 190354) | Nasutitermes corniger P3 segment gut microbial community from laboratory colony in Florida, USA - Nc150 P3 (SPAdes) (version 2) | ecosystem: Host-associated > Arthropoda: Insects > Digestive...
CGACGCCCGCAAGTTTTTGAAAAAGCTGGGTTTCCCAGTTTTTCAAAAACTTTGGCGTAAAGCGTTCAATGCCAATTGAACGCGAATTGGTACAAGAGGGGCCGGATCGGCAAGCCATCATAATGTGTCTCCCGCAAAACCGACGTTTTGCTGGAGGCACAACTCTTTTCGCGCCCATCGGAGAAGCCGCGCGAAGCGCGGCAGGGGTCTGGGGAGTAGCGAAGTGCGGCCTCGCATGCGAGGCCGTGCTGAGCGAATCCCCAGTGAGCATTCAGGAAGGGTTTCCAAGCTCCGGTGAAAAACGAAACAGGCCGCAGGGCCTCTATCCCGAGTTCAAGCGGCGAATGACCTCGCCGCGTGTCCATTCGGCGCGATGGGGATAAGGGTTTTCATTTTGTAATTCCAATTCCAAATATAGCAATTTGCGCTTTTATTGTCCGCTTAACGGCGGGCAAAGCCCGCCTACGGACAATAAGCGGCAAGGATTTATACCGTTTTTACTTTCTAATGCAATAAATAGCTGCATCGGCAGAGGCCCCTGAGAAAATCGGGCGTGGCGGAGTTCAGACACTCCTGCACGGAGTCCATCACCTCCCCTAGCGCCGGGTACAGGCGGTTGCGTATCGTGTGCATCTTGAGCCACCGCCACAGCCGCTCCACCGGGTTCAGCTCGTGGGAGCGGGGCGGCAGATATATGATCTCTATGTTGGGCGGGCGGATGCGTGGGAGATGCCTCCGATGTAGGTGCTGATGCTTGGGTGGTGTCCTCGATAGTCGGGCTGATAGATATTTGAGGGATGCCTCCGAGAAAGATTTTCCAAGCTGGAACAATGCTTCGTTCAACGCCAAGCCTTTTGAACACTGGCTCCAATGGAGGCTTTTCATGCGGGAAGAATGCCCGTCCGGTGCTAAATGCTCAATCCGCCACTGGTCACTGCCCACTGCCCACTGATCACTTGTCGCCCAGCCTCTTGTAGCTTGTAACTTGTAACCATCCCTTACTTCTCAAATAGCAACAGCTCCACCTCACCGCCCTTAGGGACCTCGGCGATGTCCTCGGGTACCATCGCCAGTGCGTTGGCGGCTTTCATGGGAAAGAGCTGTGCGCTGCCTTGGGGGTCGCTCAGTTTGGCCTCCCAGCCGTCTTTTCCCTCTTGGGCAATGACGCGGAGGAAGTGCCTTTTGCCGTCCATGCCCGACTTGCGAAAGCCGTCCATCAGCCTGGCCTTGACGCATTTCCGCCCTTGGGTCCCATCTAAGGGTCTTGCCATCATTTTGTTGATGGCCGGCCTCAAGTACAACTCTGCCATAACTAGGGCCGATACGGGGTTGCCTGGCAGGCCAAAGACGGGGAGCCCCCTATATATCCAAAATCCAAAGGGTCCGCCTGGCCTTTGGGCCACGCGCCAGAACAGTTGCTTTGCCCCTATGTTGGCAAGCGCGTCTTTTACATAGTCGTAATCGCCTACAGAGATCCCCCCGCTGGTGACGATGACGTTGCATATACCCGCAGCGCGCTTTATGGCTGTCTCAACCGCGTTGAGCGAGTCGGCGACGCGGGGGAAGGGCATGGGCAAGCCTCCCCAAGAACTTATTTGGGCGCTCAGGCTGTGCATGTTCGAGTCTCTTATCTGGCCTGGGCCTGGTGGTTTTGAAATGTCCACCAGTTCTGCGCCTGTGGTGATGATGCCCACCTTCGCGGGCGGGACAGCCGAAACATATTCAATGCCCAATGCTGCCAAAAGGCCTATGGTAGCTGCATTTATCACATCAAAGTCCAATACCGCTTTCTGACCCTCTTTCACGTCTTCGCCCTTGGTGCGGACGTTACCGTTCAGTTTGGGGGTTTTTAGAATCTCTACCGTGCTATCAGTCGAGCGAGTGTCCTCTACCGGGACCACGCAGTCGCAGCCGCTGGGCATCATGGCCCCCGTCATGATTCTTATGGCAGTGCCCCTTTGCACCTCTTGCGCCGTAACGCTGCCTGCCGGCAAATCCTCGATTATTCTTAAGGATGCAGGGTTGGCTTCCGAAGCTCCTGCGCAATCGGAATGGATGACCGCAAAGCCGTCCATGGCCGAGTTGTCGAATGGCGGTAGGTTTTCAGGCGCAAGCACATCCTCCGCTGCAACCAGACCTAATGCCTTGCCAATTGGGACTCTTGCAGAGGCAATCGGCCCAACGGCTCCCAGAATGACCTCTAGCGCCTCCTGCCAATTGATCATAATGTTCCCCCTGCGGCCGCCGTCCATACGCCGCCTGTCTATAAATTAATGATACCCACCCCCCATAGCCTTATATCACATCCTATTGCCAATGTGATGAATGTCAAATGCAAAGCCATATGTAGCAAGGGTTTTTATTTTTTGACTTGTAACTTGTAACTTGTAACTTGTAACTGGCATTAGATGGGCGCATGGAAGTTTTTGCGAGAAGCCCTTTATTTTTGCAGAAACAGGTTGCGCTTGCAGAAAAAAATTTGGGTAAAATGTTTCAACGGCAAGGGGGGCCTATATGGATGTCCTTATTCTTTCGCGGCTGCAGTTTGCTATGGCCGCATGTTTTCACTTTTTATTTGTCCCGCTGACCTTGGGATTGAGCATGCTGGTGGCCATCATGGAAACCATGTATGTCGTCAAGCGCGTGGAAGACTATAGGCGCATGGCCAAGTTTTGGGGCAAGCTGTTCCTCATAAATTTTGCGGTTGGCCTAGTCACAGGGATAACGCTGGAGTTCCAATTCGGGACCAACTGGAGTTCATACTCCAAATTCGTGGGGGACATATTTGGCTCTCTGCTTGCGATAGAGGCCACGGCGGCCTTTTTTTTGGAATCCACTTTTATCGCAGTGTGGTTTTTCGGGTGGAACAAATTGTCGCCAAAGGCGCACTGCGCGACAATATGGATTGTCGCATTTGCCACTAACATCAGCGCGTTTTGGATACTATCGGCCAACGCTTGGATGCAGCATCCGGTGGGCTACGTCCTTCGCAACGGCCGCGCCGAGCTGGCCAATTTCTTTGAGATAATCACCCAAAGGCATGCGCTGTTTGAATTTTGCCACACGATTGGCGGGGCCTACATACTGGCTGGCTTCTTTGTGCTTGGCATTTCTGCCTGGCACTTGGCGCGCAAAAACGAAACGGAATTTTTTTCCAAGAGCTTCAATATAGCCGCTGCGTGGACGCTGGTCTTTGCATTGTGCGAAATTTTTTCTGGACACCTCAGCGCCTCCAACCTTCATAAAGAGCAGCCCGCCAAGCTGGCGGCGATGGAGTCGCACTGGGAAACTGGGAAAAATGTTCCAATGAACCTATTGACTTGGCCGGACACGGGCAACGAAAAAAATCACTTAGAGGCCCTGAAAGTGCCGAGTGCGCTCAGCATCCTCGCAGGAGGCTGGCCTGACACCGAGGTTGTCGGACTCAAAGACTTTGAGCCAAAGGACCGCCCGCCCGTGCTGCCAGTCTTTCTCAGCTTTAGGACGATGGTGGCTTTTGGCTGCCTATTCGTGCTCATGGCAGCTTGGGCTTGGTGGAAGCGCGGCCACATCGAAGGGCAAAAGCTGCTCTTGAGGCTGCTGCCATTCATGATCCCTCTGCCGTACTTGGCCAACCAATTCGGCTGGATTGTGGCAGAAATTGGCCGCCAACCTTGGATTGTCACCGGCCTGATGAGGACGTCGGAAGCCGTTTCCCCCATCTCCCTCAGCCAGGTGGCCACTTCGCTGTTTGCGTTTTTTGCAATTTACGCCCTGCTGGGGGCCGTAGATTTTTACCTGCTGTTCAAATTCGCCCGCAAAGGGCCGAAAGGGGCATCCAATGCCTGAGACCACTTGGCTTGAGACAATTTGGTTCGCTATTTGGGGCATAGCTTGGGCCGTCTATTTCATGCTGGACGGCTTTGACCTTGGGCTCGGGGCGCTGTCCCCATTTCTGGCAAAGTCGGAGTTTGAAAAGAAGGCCCTGCTGCGTGCGATGGGTCCATTCTGGGACGGAAACGAAGTGTGGCTGATCACCGCCGGCGGCGTAACATTCGCCGCCTTCCCAGTAGCCTATGCCGTAATGTTTTCGGGGCTCTACACCCCGCTCATGTTGCTGCTGTTCGCGCTGATACTGCGCGGCGTCGTGTTTGAGTTCAGAGACAAAGTTGACAGTTGCGCGTGGAGAAAGGTTTGGGATGTGTGCATGACGCTTGGCTCATTCCTGCCGGCCCTGCTGCTCGGTGTCGCCTTCGCCAACATCTTCATGGGTCTCCCCCTAGACGGCAACGGCATCTTCCTAGGGAACCTGCTCACGCTGCTGAATCCATACGGTCTAGTCGGCGGGCTGACATTCGTGGCGGCCTTCTGCACGCACGGTGCCATCTGGCTCTGCACCCGCGCCACTGGCGAGCTAAAGGAAAGGGCCATCGGCTACGCTAAAAAATTGTGGCTCATCGAAGCAGCGCTGGCCGTTATTTTCCTTGTTATGACGGCTTTTTACACGCAGCTGTGGCAAAACGTATTTGCTAGGCCGTACTGGCTTGTCCTGCCCCTCTTGGCCGTGCTGGGCCTGCTTGGACAATTGCTGTTTATCACAAAAGGCTGCGCTTGGAAGGCTTGGTTCAGTTCTTCGGCTCTGATATTGGGTGTCACGCTATTTGGAGTGGCCGGCCTGTACCCCAACATCATGCCCTCAAGCATAGACCCCACGTATTCAGTGACAGCGTCCAACGCCGCGTCCAGCCCCCTGACGCTCAAAATCATGCTTGGCGTCGTGGTGTGCTTCCTGCCCATAGTCATCGCATATCAGACTTGGGTCTATTTCAAGTTCAGAGAACAGATCACGCAAGATAGCTTAGAGTAAAGATCGGGATTAGTCATTCTGCAGGCATCTTTCGATAAGGTCTTTGAGCGGAGCGAACACACCTGCCGAAAAATCGAAGGCATTTGACCCGGCAGCTCCGCCGATTTTAGCGCCGACAAATTCGTTGGAAAGCGAGAAATAAGTGTGCAGCCTATTTTTGTGTTTGCACCTGAATGGTCTATTTAGGTCTTCGGCTTTCTTTATTGATTCATTTACAATATCCATAAGAGCATTTTTATTAACATTGGGCCTATCGCTAAGGATTTCCAAGCATAAGTCTTCAAGTGCTCCAGGCATGCATTCTTGGTCTAATCCTGGAAATAGCGCGTACCCAACCGATAATTGTGTATGGTCACAGGAGTCATCGGAATGTACAAGTTGACAGGGTCTGCTTGGCACGGGCAGTTTGCACTCTCTTAATGCTCTCTGAATGGATTCCGAAGCACCTTGGGGATTGTCATCGGAATCTATAACAATAACCAATGATTTAAGGTTTTCGAATCCACCAGCCACAGGAAGTAATGCGATGGCTTCTGGAATATTCTCAACCCCCATAACATTTATAACCTGAATGGCGGAAAATTTATCCTCTAAGGAGTAACTAAGAAAATTACAAAGAAATCTTTCATCATCCATGACTTCACATAAAATTATGTGTTTCTTTTCAATTTGTAGTTTTTCTTTCAATGGTTTTTTCATTTATCTCACTTCCCAGCCACTGTTTATAGCATAAATAAATTGTTCATTTTCATATTTTTTGGAGCTGATTACACTATTGTGTCTGTCCAGCCTGATGAATCGAAACAATTCTGGATTGGCAGTATCAGCGGCAAGGCACTCGGCACTATGGATGCATTCGTAACTGTGAGATGTCGCGATGACTTGACATTCCGTTTCAGTTGCAAGTTTTCCAATAATTTCCCAGAGTTTTGGAAAAAAAGAATAATGAAAACCGTTTTCTATTTCGTCTATGAGAATCATGGCACTGCGGTGGGAGAGCATTACCAGAATAGTGGTGATAAGTTTATTGATTCCATCGCCAAGCGCATTGATTGGCAAATCTGGCATTGATTCAAACTTAACAAAAAGCGTACTTGTTCCTCCTTGTGGGAGTGCATATATTTGCGTTATTCTTTTATCAAGTATTTGAAGAATATCTATACATTGTTGTGATTTATTTCCTTTCAAGATTTTGCCATACCATTCTGCAACATGTTGTGATGTATAACTTATTTTTGAGCAAATGTAATGTGTATTATTGGAGGTAAGAATTGGCTGGTGTGATGTAAGGATAATATTGTTGGCTGTGACAGTAAAGAGCGATGTGTCATTGTGAGTGGAATCATTGTAAACCAGTTTTAATGAATATGCATCCTGATCTGGGTACCCTAAAAGATGGGCTTGAGATTTAAGTTCTGGGAGTGAAAACAGAGAAAATGTACTATCCTTTTCAAGAGTAAGACATTGTTTTTCAAGATGCTTTGTTGTCGATGAAATCGTAATAATATTATTTACATCAGAATTTGTAAATAAATGCTCCCATAACATCGTCATAGATAATTGATTGTGATGTATCCCGCGAAAACTGTTAAGTATTGTAAATACATTGTGTGAGTTTCTCTCATTGAATAAAAAGATGCTTTCAAGGATTGTTGACTTTCCCACACCGTTTGCCCCTGCAATGAGGGTCACTGGGCGGAAGCCTTCGATAACAAAATTCTGAAAGCAACGGAAATTGTTGAGTTCCAGTTTGGTAATCATTATTTTTTACCCTCCTAGTGTCAAAATGTACTGTGAGTTCTTTCACCATTCGATGCTTGGCAGCCAACCTATTTTGGCGGCAGTATCTAAATCTAACCACAATCATGGACAAATGCAAGTTCGTGATATTGCTAGGGACTCCAATGTTATAATAAAAAAGAGGTATGTGATGAAACCTTTAAAATTTTGCGCTCATCTCATTTTCTGCTTTCTTATGGCGGCTCCGGCCTTTGGCCAGTCCGACTGGATCAAGGCAAAACTCTGGGGCAGCGGGGCGATGTTGGTCTATTTTGGGGAAGATGGTGCAGCCGCAGCCAAGATGCGGGCCATCCTGCGCTCGGAAGAACTTATAGACATGGGTCTGAAGCAATTCGTGCTGGCCCCACAGTCGGAGGACGCCACTGAAGTTAAGCAGCAGCTCAATATTCGCCTCGGCTCCAACTGGGCCTTGGCGGATTCAAACGGCTTTGTCATTACCCAAGGGGACGCCCTGCCAAGTGCCGAAGCGATAAGCGCCGCGCTGCAAAAGGCGAGGCTACGCAGTCCAATAAAAATTCTGAGGGAATTTTTGAAGCAGCATCCGGGCCACCTGTCCGCCAGAATAGACCTATTGACCAGGCTGAGGGCCATAGCCGAAAAGCGCACCATCAGGACGTTGAAACTTAGCGCCCTGACCACTGACGAAAGGCCCCATGGCCAGTATGCGGTCGAATTGGACACTTGGCTGGAGATTGATTCCGAAATCGCCAAGTATGGCGACAATGCGCTTCAGCCAAAAGACGACATCGAAATTTGGGGCCCATACGCGCAGGAGATGGACATAGTTTTCAAAACAGGCGAATGGCGACTGATAAGGGGTTTCATACTGCCAGGGCAGCAGATACCACTGGAGGCATGCAGCTCCACTATGGCGACATTGTACAGGCGGCACCTTCCAAAGGTGGCGGAGGCCCTGCGGGAAAGGCCAGGTTACGAGAGCCTGTGGAAGACATACGCTTGGATGAGAGGTACGGCCAAGGACAAGAGTTCTCTCCAAACCCTCCTGGCCACGCTTCCTGCAGAAGCCTACTTTGCAAGGGAAATGCTGGACAAGGAAGACCACGAGAACAATAGGTGGGGCGCCTTGGCCGAAAGGCTTTGGGCGCGGCGCAAATCCATGCTGGCTTCTCAATATTCTATCCACGCCCAGTTAACCGCCAGCAGCGAAATGATAGGCGTGGCCGACCTCAACAAGAGGGCGGAAAATGAGAGTGGCAAGATATTGAAGCTATTGGAGGCTTTGATCAGGACCTCCCGCGCAGGCGACGCAGAATACGTGGTAAAGATCTTTGCAAAATTTCCCCACAACCCCAACTTTGTCCAAAAGGCCGCCGACTTGGCCATCAAATGCGGCAGACAGGACTTGGCCACAAAGTGGCGCGACATGCGGATAGAGGCGACACCTAGAAAAAATGACGTGGAATACTTGGAGGCCATACTGCCGAAAGATAGCGCCACTCCACTTGTCATCCTCGTCAACGGAGAGGTGGATCCCCTCCATCCCCTCCTCGCCTCTCTCGGAAAAGTCGCCATGGAAAATGAACAGCTCAGCCAACTGCTGGAGTCGGAGGAGTTTGCCGAGTGGCAACTGAAGGGCGCGGCACTGAACAAAGAGCTGTCAGGCATAATGCAGCAAAGGGAGGGATGGTCTGGCAGCGACACAATGTGGGCGATGCTAATAAAAACCGATGGCGAGTTAAAAGTCACGTCATCTGGCCTTGGCATGCCATCGGCAAAGGACTTGGCCTCCGCGCTGGAACACTCAAGGGCCGAAAAGCCGACCGACAGGTTGAAGAGGGTATTTAAGGAAACCCCCAGCTACTATGGGGCATTGGAAGAACTGGTGCCCATCCTTCTCGACGCCGCCACTGCCAAGACCAAGGCCAAAATCGCCCAGACCAAGGCAAACGAACTTTCCGATGATGACGACGCGCTGATATGGGGCGAGTACGCGCAATACTACAGGAAACTGATAGACTTTTTGGCAAACAATTTCTGGCTGTACATTCATTGGGAACCCATACACGTTAAGACGTACGAAACGCTTAAATATAGCCACACCATGAAAGCCCTTTGCAAAGAACTGCTTCCCCTCGCCTCGGCAACAGTCCAAAAACTGCCTTCCGATGAGAACTATTATTGGGATTTATGGACTCTGCTGTTTGACCCAAGCCGGGACACACAATTTTCCGATTTTGTGGATTCCATAGTGCAATCGCCCCTGCATGAAGAAGACACCAATACCTCCAAGATGACCGTCGGGGTGATTGCGAGGATGCGCGCTGCCGAAAAATACAAATTGAGCGGAAACTGGAATGGAGTAGTGAGCGCCCTAGAGCCTTTCTGGGAGGGCCTGAGAAATCAGGGTGAACTCCGCAACTATTTGAACATAATCTCTTCGTACTATTTGAGCAATTCCACGCTGCCCCTCATAGAGGCGTACCTTAATTTGGGCAAAGACGCCGCGCTAAAAGAGTGGATGGCCGTGTGGAAGGAATCCCCCCGCTGGAAGAGCATTGAGGCGAAAGTGGCGGAGCTGTATGAGAAATACGGGAAAAAAGAGGGACTCGTGGACCTAGGGTTAATGCGGGTTGAACGCTGAACGGAGCATTATTCCCGCCTGAAAAGCAAGTGATCACTGAACTACCACCTACCCACTATTCCCGCAACGACCCTATAGGCCCCAAAGACGAACAGTGCCGAGGCCAGCGCCAGTGCGGAAGCAGTCGTCACCTTTGCCGGGACAATCTTGAATACAGGCGGGAAAAGGAGGGCAATGACGGCCAGTGCGTAAAAAGGGTAGGCGAATGGATTGAACCCCCACGCAAGCGCGAACTGGCCGTGGGATATGGCGCAAAAGGCGCGCGTAATGCCGCAGCCAGGACACTCTAAGCCCGTTGCGGCATGAAAGAGGCACATATCAACGCTGGGCAGGGAATCGCAGCAAAAAATGAAACTCAGACCCAGGACCACAAAGGCGAAAGCAAAAACCAGCCCCAGCGGCACTGGGCCACTTCCAAGCTGGTTCGTCATTTTTTGCTCAAAGGCCAAGCTGGCACCTAGGTCTGGCTGGGCTGGACACTGGCGCAAGTGGCGGTCTTGTCGATGACTTTGGCTATATGGTACAGCAGTGGGAAGGAGTACTCATTTTCGGGGATAGATTCGCCCTTCTCCAGCCTCGCGGCAGTCATGTACGCATCTATGACGCTCAGCACGCGAATGAAAAGGCCCGGCAGAAGGCAGAGCAGCCAGCCGACCCCCTCAATGGCCACCACGACCGCCCACTTGGACACCTGTCCGTTGTAGGCGTGTCCCGTGGCAAAGAAAATGCTCGTGAACAGGGCCAAGATCGGGCTCGCCCCCGGCTTGCTGATTTTTGGTGCGCTGGTGTTTTCGTGTGGACACATTGTTGTATCTCCTTTTGGGTTGTTTGCTTGTCTATTTGCGGCCGCACTTCGCCATCTTGTCGAAAAGGCGGACAATGCTAAAGAGCAGTGGCAGCGAGTATTCGTCTTCGTGGATTGTTTTCCCGCGCCTGAGGCTCTTTCCCGTCTTGAACGCGTCAATGGTGTACAGAACATGCACGAAGGCAGTTGGCAGCAGCCAAATCAGCAGAACGGCGTAGAAGCTCGCCTTGGAGTACCCAAAGGCCGTCACGGGGACGAGGTGCGCCAAAATGCAGCTTATGACTCCGGCAAAAAATACGGTCAGCAAATTGAACGCCCACTTTCGCTGCTGGCCATTGATAAGGATGTGGCCCGCGCCCAAGAGGAACCAAGTGAGTATCCACGCCGAGGCGGCGTCGGCCCCGGGCCTGAAAACCTTCCTTGGGGTGTCCGAGAAGTCGCCGTTTTGGAGGGTGGTGGCGTGCGATTCTTTGTCTGAGTGGAGCTGATAGTAAACGGTATTTTCGGAGTGGGAGGCCTTCCCACCCGCCGCCACGCTTGGAGAGGCAGCTTCCGCGCTCGCGCTCTCCTTGTCTTGGAAAGTCACCTTTACCTGTCCCAGGTTGAACTGGGCTCCATCGGATAACGCCGCCATAGTCACTTTTCTGCCCATGACGGTTATCCCGTTGACGCTCTCCAAGTCAACTATCGTGTAGTTCCGCCCTTCCCTCCGCACAGTGGCGTGGTAGCGGCTGACGCTGGCATCGGCTATCCTCAGGTTGTTGTCGAATTCGCGGCCAATCCTAACCTCATCGTCCATCAGCTCGAATTCGCGGATGCCTGTACTCTCGTAGACTAGCAACTTGGCCATATTGACCTCTTTCAGAACGATACATTATACCAGATTGCGTTCCAGTTCGGAGCCACCTCCCAAACATCAGTGCCTACGTCGAAGCCATCTCCCTTAAACCTCGCGCTCATCGAAGAGGCCTTGCGACTCCGATGGACTCTCAAGCTGATGGGAGATGACTCCGATATAGCAGTTCAACCTATTGTAGGTTGAACTGCTATGCAAGGATTTGCTTGTAGAATGAACCTGACGGCATCGAAACTCTGGCCTGCGAAACAGTGGGATGAAAATTGCCGAAATGATTGGCGTGAGGGTCTTGCGTATCCGTTTGCAAAGCAAATGGATGCCAGAAATGAATGATGATATTTCCGACA
>Ga0268262_10006436_pt1 | contig 11254 bp, 10 predicted proteins | sample TergutNc150P3_FD_190354 | JGI IMG/M metagenome (GOLD analysis project Ga0268262, IMG submission 190354) | Nasutitermes corniger P3 segment gut microbial community from laboratory colony in Florida, USA - Nc150 P3 (SPAdes) (version 2) | ecosystem: Host-associated > Arthropoda: Insects >...
ACGGCATAACGGCCAGTCCGTATGAACTTATGATAATGGTGAAATCGGTACTTTTAACGAAAAACTCGTTGATTGGGCTGTGCACAAATATTTCAGATTCTAAGTCTCCTGATTATTCATCACAACCATTTTTGGAGGGTTTCAAATGTTAAACCGGACAGCAGTGATTGATTATATTCATTTTTTTATTTTACCTGGAATCACAATATTATCAATAATTTTATCATTCATAATAATATGCATAAAAAATAAATATTTAAATAAAAAATATCCGGAAATTAGTAATATAAAATTAAATGTTAATCCATTAATAAAAAGCGCAATATATGATTATTTATCATCTGATTTCTTAATATCATCGATACTATGTATTGTTGGTTTTATAGCTTTTATCATTGGCATTGCAAAAGATATAAACAGCATTTATGAATTTAAAAATGTTTCTAACTTATTTATATTAATTACATTAATATTTTCAGTAGGATTTACAGGTATTATTGGCTCTGTACCAAATATTAATTGGAAGTTTCAAGCAATTATCTCTCCCAATAGCTTCAAGTACCACTTAAAAAGGACGTTTCTTGTTCTTGCCGTTTTGTTTGGTTGGTTAATTTTGCTTTTTGTTATTTTTGGTAGTTACATTAATATAATGTTTACAATAAAATATCTGTACTGCATTTTTGTAATATTATTTACAACAGTTAATATTTCCTTTTCAGTTACCAATGCTATGATAAAAATGTTTATGGTAACAATTATTGCATTTTTAACTATATGGGTTAGTACAATACCGTTAAGTTTTTTACCAATTTTGCTAATTCCATTGATAATTACATTTATAAAAGCAAAGAATGAATACAGGGAGTGGTCTTTATTGTGATAATATGTGAAAATCTTTCCAAAATGTTCGGTTCAAATATGGGCATTAAAAATATTAATTTGCAATTTACGCCAGGAATAATTTATGGCATTATCGGCTATAATGGAGCTGGTAAAACAACATTATTTAACTGTATTGAAGGCCTTTATATTCCTACATCAGGGTTTGTGTCCCACAATAATATTAAAACAACTAATGAAAGTGATTTTTTACCTTATCGTAAAAATATCGCGTTTTTACCGAATGATGATTATTTGTATCCATATTTGACTTGTTTGGAAAATATAGAATTATCGACAATCTTAAAAACGGGAAAGAATAAGTTGTTGAATGAAACTATTGAATTAATACGCTATTTTGAAATAAACGAATATCTACATAAAAAATTCAGGGAATGCTCGACTGGAATGAAAAAGAAAGTGCAAATGATTATTAGTTTGATTGGAGAAATTAGTACAATTATTTGGGACGAACCAAATAACGGACTTGATATTGTTTCAAATATAAAAATAAAAAATTTACTCAATCATTATAAAAGTAAAAATGTAACAATATTATTTTCTAGTCATGTTATTGAATTTCTTGAAAATTTTGTAGATCATTGTATATTAATACATAAAGGAGAGATAATTGAAAATAATGATATACAAAATATTGGATCATTAGAAAAGTTATTTCTCAGAAATATACCGGAAAATGATTTGATTTTGAGCTTACAATGAGCGCAACATGGGAGAAACGGGGAGTTAAACCATGAAACTATTGATTTTCCGGTGAAATTTCCGAAGGTATATCGGTAGTTTCCAGTCGATTCATCTGCAAAATAAACTGTTCGTTCGCTTGAAGCAATTTATACTTTTCTTCATTGTTTTCATTTATCTCTTTTGTTAAATAATCCAGAAGCGGCAGGGCTCCCGGAGCTTCCGCGTTATTAAAAACAATATTGCTGTAAATCGGCGCAAGAACGATTTTAATAAAGTTTTGGGCCAACTGGACTATTGTGTTGTCCATGAATGACATTTCCATACCTTCGCTTAATTTCTTCTGGAATTCCAGTTCATATTGCTCTGCTTTTATGTCAGCGAGAATTGCATCCTGCCGTTGATCTTTTATTCTTACCCTGTAAGGCGCACCGAATTTATTGTCAACCCGCCGTATCTCTTTAACCAGCGTCTTGCTTTCGTTCTGATTGGCGCCTATGAACTTGGGGCGAATTCCCGACACAACAACCGAATTATTCATAGCTTTGGCTATTTTTACTTCCTTAAGGTCCACACCGAATTTCGCGTTTATGTCATGGACAATGATAACCAGCGCCTCATCGTAATAATAATCGGCCAAAAGGCCCCAGCCTGTTTCTATAGGGGTTATAGGCTCCTTTCTTACCAGAGTCTGCGAAAGATTCGCCTGGGTTAAAGCCAGCTCCGCTATCTGCTGGAAACTCTGCATGCTTAACCGCGCCCGCTCAAGAAGCATATTACTTGCGTTTAACGCCTCAATTTCGATTGACTGTTTCGCAATGGTAATCTCGTTGTCCAGCTTTTCGCGTTCCAGTAATTTTACTTTGTTTTCGGCGATTAACCTTTCGACCTCTGCCCTTTGCGCCCTTATCTCGGCCTTGCCCTCGTCAATTATTGTCCCCTCAATTCTTAAAAGGACAAGATTGTTGAAAGCGGTAATTACAGGAACCATCAAAACACAGCTCACAATCGTTGAAAAAATAATCGCAAGGTAATGATGTTTTTTCCCCAGCCGGAAAATTGAAAAGCAAAGCGTTATGAAAATTCCGGCAAATGCCCCTGCAATTACAAGCATAGGCGTTATGCTTTTTAGGGAATCAACGGTTTTATACCAGAAATTCATAAAGAACATTATAATGCCTCTCTGATAATTATTTGTTTCCAGGGAAGCAGTTGTCAAGGCAGGTTATTTTTATATAATCTTCTGTCTTTTACGACTCGTTTTCCTGCTCTTGTTTTGGCCATTGCCTGCGATAATTGGTTAACTCGTCCGCTTTTTTGTCGTAAGGTGGATCTAAGGGACATAATGGATGCAATGGACAATTAATTCCACTAGTGTCTTAAGCTCACCAGATTCAGATAGCTTATTGTACTCTTCTTCAATTTTCTTAGAGTACTGTTTGAGACTCGTTCTAACCTCAGGACCAAACTCCAGATGCTTAAAATCGTTTTCTGCATCATTTAAGGCTTTTTCCCATTCCCCTGGCAGATAATTTAAATCATTTCTAACAAGCGTGTCCAATGTAGAAACATTTACATTTTGATCTTCGATGTGTATGTCTTGTTGAGAGGCGTCTTTAAATACATAAGTATACGTTATTCCGTTATATTCAAAAGAATCGATAGCCTTTTTAATTTCAAATTCAGTATTAGGTATTGGGACTGATATCGCAGATATCCTGCCACCCAGAACAATATTGTGAATTTTGTCGCTATTATTATAAGCATATTTATTCAAAAATGCGATTTTTGCCAGATTTTTTGCTATATTTTTCTTTAATTCTTTATTATTTGTTACTTTATTTACGCGGATTTCAAGACGCGTTTTACGGTATGGAGCCTATGCTTCAAGGCTGTTTTCACTCGTTATGACAAACTTGATGGCATTTATGCGTCTTTTGTTCTTTTCGCTGCTATTATTATACTTTTACGTTGTGTGAACACGCCCTGGAGAGACGGTTTATATGATTTCTGCCCTGCTTGGAAAGAAAATGATGAATATAGTTTTTGTAGCTATGGACTGGATAGAAAAGAATCCGAGTAGAAGTTTAGTATTGTATGGTAAAATGCAGGTCTGTAAAAAGAATTTCCCACAAATCCCATCCTAAATTCCCTTTAAACGAGCTAACAAAATAAAAGCAAAATCCCCTTGACAAACAGCATATTATCATGCACTCTAATCCTAGTAATCCTATATGATTACCTAATTGCATATGAAAGGAGAAACTTATGGCAAGAGTAGAGAAAATCACCGATCTAATCGGGAATACGCCGCTCGTCAAAATTAACAAGCTCAATGAGGGCGGGGCGACGATTTATGTTAAGCTGGAGAGTTTTAACCCCCTGCATAGCGTCAAAGACCGTATTGCGCTTTCGATGATTGAGGCCGCCGAAAAAGAGGGCAAAATTAAGAAGGGGACGGTCATCATTGAGCCGACGAGCGGTAATACCGGTATCGGACTGGCCTTTGTCGCGGCGGTTAAGGGTTACCGGATAATTCTGACCATGCCTGAAACCATGAGCATTGAACGGCGCAAATTGCTTAAAGCGCTGGGGGCCGAATTGGAGCTTACCGAAGGGGCCAAAGGAATGAAGGGGGCAATTGCCAAGGCGGAAGAACTGGCTGCGGCCACCCCCAATTCGTTCATTCCCCAGCAGTTCAATAACCCCGCCAATCCGGCTATACACGAAAAAACCACCGGCCCGGAAATTTGGAAAGATACCGACGGGCAGGTCGATATTCTGATTGACGGAGTGGGTACAGGCGGAACTTTGGCTGGTGCGGGAAAGTTCTTAAAATCAAAAAAACCCAGCGTCAAAATAATTGCGGTGGAGCCTGCCGCCTCTCCGGTGCTTTCAGGCGGATCGCCGAGCCCGCATAAGATTCAGGGTATCGGAGCGGGTTTTGTGCCTCAGGTTTACGATCCGTCCATCATCGACGAGATTTATCAGACCGATGAGGTAAAAGCAGGAAACGCGGCGCGTCGGCTTGCAAAGGAAGAAGGCATCCTTGTGGGGATTTCGTCCGGTTCCGTTCTTGAAGCGGCCCTGACTGTCGCCAAGCGGCCGGAAAACAAGGGTAAGACCATAGTGGCTGTTTTGCCTGACACAGGCGAGCGTTACCTGTCAACATGGCTGTGGGAAGAATAATATGGCAATAACAGAAATAAACGCTCTTAATAAAGCGCAGGCGTACCAACTGGCGGATATTGCAAAAACCCCGCCGCAATTCGGCGCTATTACACCGCGCTGGCTGACACGTTTTCTGGAATTCAAGGGGCTGGAAGCCGGTATTTACCGCGTAAACAAAGTGCTTGAGGGAGAAACGCCGCTTGATGTTTTATGCTCATCGGAAAAAAAGGGCGCCGAGATTCCCGAAGGATATGTACAGTATCAGCAAAAGCCCAGGGAATACACCCTCAATTCGATTTCTACCATCATAAATGTGGATACAGCCGTGGAGGATGTATTTTCTTCGCCCTATGATCAGACAAAAGAACAATTGCATTTGGCGATTGAAAGCTTACGCGAAAGGCAGGAGAGTCAGATCATCAACAACGATGATTACGGCCTGTTGAAAAATGTTCCCGACAGCCAGCGCATAACGCCCGGAAACCGCGCGGGTTCTCCCATGCCCGACGATCTGGATGAATTGCTTACTAAAGTGTGGAAAGAGCCGGCGTTTTTCCTGGCGCACCCCAGGGCTGTTGCGGCTTTTCAGCGGGAATGTACGCGCAGGGGCGTTCCCCCCGCAACCACCTCACTTTTTGGCGGCACGTTTATACTGTGGCGCGGCATTCCAATTGTACCCACGGATAAATTGTTTGTAGACGGCTTGAAAAACCCAAAGAGCAAGAGCGGTAAAACCAATATCTTACTGGTGCGTACCGGCGAAGCGAAACGCGGGGTTGTCGGCTTGTACCAGACAGGTTTGCAGAATGAACAGGGTAGGGGACTTTCCGTGCGTTTCAGGGGCGTGGACAACAAAGGGCTTGCTTCCTATCTTCTGTCGCTCTACTGCTCAGCCGCAATTCTCTCCGAGGACGCCATAGCCGTACTCGAAGATGTGGAAGTGGGTAATTATTATGACTACTCCTAGCGATTACGGGCTGCCAGATATAAAAGAACTTGAACAGTGGGCGTTGCCTTATTTTCCCGAATTTCAGGATACAAAGGCCAGTGACGCTAAAGCTGCGTATTCTCCCGTTGTCGCGCCTTGTACCAGTGCGCCGTATAAAAGCTCTCCTTTGGGCGGCGGCGGTTTTGACGTAAACCGCATTCGGCAGGATTTTCCTATCCTGAGCGAAAAGGTCTCAGGCGGCAAGCCTCTTGTCTGGCTTGACAACGGCGCGACAACGCAAAAACCTAACGCGGTGATTGACCGCATTTCTTATTTTTACAGACACGAGAACTCAAACGTCCACCGTGGAGCGCACGAGCTGGCCGCCCGTTCCACCGACGCTTACGAAGCGGCAAGGGAAACTATCGCGAAATTTTTGGGCTCCCCGTCGAAAGACAATATCGTGTTCGTGCGCGGAACAACGGAAGGCATCAACCTTGCGGCGCAGGGTTTCGTTAAACCGCTGCTTTCCGCCGGTGATGAAATAATACTGACCCATCTTGAACACCACGCCAATATTGTGCCCTGGCAGATGATAGCGCAAGAGACCGGCGCGTTGATAAAGGTCGCTCCGGTTGACGATACAGGCCAGATTATTTTATCCCGATATGCGGAGCTTTTCAGCCGTCGTACAAAGTTTGTTTCGGTGACGCACGTTTCAAACGCTTTGGGAACTATTACCCCTGTTCGGGAAATGGTTCAAATCGCGCACGGACACGGCGTAAGGATTCTCGTTGACGGGGCTCAGTCGGTAGCCCATACGCCGCTGAATGTCAGTGAGCTGGACGCGGATTTTTTTGTGTTCTCAGGACATAAAATATTCGGCCCTACGGGCATAGGCGCGTTATACGGGAAAGCGGATGTTCTGGAAGAAGCCCTGCCGTATCAGGGTGGCGGTAATATGATAAAAGATGTAACCTTTGAACGCACGACCTACAATGCCGCTCCTGTCAAGTTTGAAGCTGGGACCGGTAATATTGCCGATGCCGTCGGTTTAGGCGCGGCTCTGGATTATGTTTCAGGAATAGGAATGGCGAACATCAGGGCTTATGAGCATGAACTGCTGGATTACGCTACCGGAGAACTCCGGCGTATTAACGGACTGCGTCTTATCGGTACGGCAGCGGAAAAAGCGAGCGTTCTGTCTTTTGTGCTTGACGGCGCGAGCGTGGAACAGGTTGGCAAACACCTTTCCAGCCACGGAATTGCGGTACGCGCCGGACACCACTGCGCGCAGCCGATTTTGCGCCGTTTTGGGCTGGAAGCGACAGTGAGAGCGACTATCGCGTTTTACAACACAGCGGAAGAAATTGACAAATTGGTAAGCGCAATCAGGGAGATTGCGTTGTAAGAGGAGCCTTGCATGGAAATTGATCAAGAGATCGAACAAGTCGCCGCCGAATTGCTCAAGGGTTTTCAAAGGAAGCGCGATAGAGCCAAACAACCGGTAAAACCGGTAATAATCGATATAATCGGCAAACTGCAGCACCTTCTGTTTCCGGGAATTTTTGAAAGCGTTTTAACCAACGGCTCGCCCAAGAACAGGCTCAACGTTATGCTGGAAGAAGTTTCGCATGATTTAGCAGCGCAGACAAGATTGGCTTTGCGTTACGACTTAAAATACAAAGACACTGAACACGGTGAACTTGACAAAACGGCATGGGAAATAACGCGCGCTTTGATCTTGAAGATTCCGGCTATCAAGGAAATGCTGGAAAAGGATATTGAAGCGGCGTATAACGGCGACCCGGCAGCCTACAGCAAGGCGGAAATTGTAATATCCTATCCCGGCGTTTTTGCCATGATGGTTTACAGAGTAGCGCATGAACTGTATCTGTTGTCTGTGCCGCTTATACCAAGAATTATGACCGAATACGCGCATAGCGTTACCGGCATTGACATTCACCCGGGCGCGGCGATAGGTGAGTATTTCTTTATGGATCATGGCACGGGTATTGTTATAGGTGAAACCACCGTTATCGGCGACAATGTAAAATTGTATCAGGGAGTAACGCTGGGCGCTTTGTCAACAAAAGGCGGTCAGAGCATGAAAGGAGTTAAACGGCATCCAACGTTGAGCGATAATGTTACGGTATACTCAGGCGCTACTATTTTGGGAGGAGATACCGTTATTGGCGAAGGCGTGGTAATTGGCGGAAACGCTTTTGTGATACGCTCTGTTCCGGAAAACACCCGCGTAAGTGTGAAAAATCCCGAATTGCAGTATAAAAACAGCGGTAATATTTCCGCTCACATAGAATTGGATCAACTGGACTTTTGGCATTATGAGATTTAGATGGATCGAAGCAATACCAAAAATCAGGGCTGCCCTTTTTTGGACAGCCCTAACAATTTCCTATTAACCTTAACTTGCGAGATTACGGAGTTACTCCTCCGATAACCGTCATCCTTCCGTCAAGAGAAGGAGTTATAATTCCCTTCTGCGAAGCGATGTACTCAATCACTACATAGGAAAGAAGCAGTGACGTATTGAACGGATTTTCGGATTTTGTCAGTACAACATAGCCGTCGCCTCCGCCCAACAGATAATCGTTTGTGCAGAACCGGTAAGTCTTGTTCGGATCCACCGGAGCGCCGCCGATTGTCAGATTGCTCACCGTTTTTGTGGGAATATTTATAGTGTAGCGGACATCGCTTGAGAATTGCGGGAATCCGCCCGCGCCCTGGGCAACAGTTCCGATAAAGTTGAAGAGCTCGATAACCTGCGAGCCTTTAAGGGAGACTATGTAAAGGTAATTCTCGAACGGCAGAACGGTAAGGATCTGTTCCCTGGTCAGCGGCCCCTTGGGAAGCTCTGCCCTCATGTTTCCGCCGTTATGGAAGGCAAAGTCGATGTTCTGGCCGTTGTTCCTAAAGTACCAGGTATTCGCGTCGCAGATCATATTGCCGATGGCGGTTTCCTGATAGCGGGTAAGCCTGTTTCCGAAGATGAAGGTGTCCGCGGCCTGTCCGACTACTTCTTTAAGGCTGGCGTCTGCCTTTTCTTTATAAGGCGCAATCAGAGCGGTGATTTGCGCGTCCGGCGCGTAAGAGCCGTCGATTGCTATCGGCTTCCACGCGAAGTTCGCGATCTTGCCGTCCACGATTCTAAGTTTGCCTTCTCCGACAAACTTGCCCCATTCATTGGCGGATACAATATAGGTATTCCCGACTTTCAAAGGCTCTTCAAACTTTGTGTGGGAATGGCCGTCTATTATGATGTCTATTCCGGTAACGGCTGCCGCGAGCTCAGGAGAAATAACATGATCATCAGCTTCCTTTTTGTCCCCTATGTGGGTAAGGGCTATGACAATATCAACTTTTTCCTTTTTAATAAGAAGATCAACGGCGTCCTGCGCGGCCTTAATTTCCGGAAGGAAGGTCAGGCTTTTGTCCGGGCTTGCGATAATCAGGGTGCGCAGGGTTGTAATGCCGATAATTCCCACGCGGAAACCTTCAAAATCCCTTACAAGGTACTGGTGCCCTCCAAGGAATTTTCCGTCTGATGTTTTGATATTTGAGCTGACAAACGGAAATACCACCTGGGCAATCTGCTTGTTAAGTTTGGCCATATCGCCGTCAAATTCATGATTCCCGAATGTGGCCGCGTCGTAACCTATAAGGTTGTAAGCGTTAAAGTCCGGCTCCGCGTAAAACATGTTGGAAAGAGCCGGGCCGGTGTTTACATCCCCGGCGTCAAGAACAAGTACGTTCGCGTTCGCGGCGCGTTCAGCCTTTATAAAGGTTGCCCTCTCCGCAAGACCGCCCAGTTTGTTATTGGGCAGAATAGAACCGTGATGATCATTGGTATGCAGGAAGACCAGTTCATAGGCCTGGCCTGCCACCCGCTTAACCGGTTTTCCCGTCCCGGCGCAGCTTAGCAACATAGTTACCAGAAGTACCGCGGCCATGACAGAAAACAGCTTTTTAAGAAACTTCATCATTTCCTCCTTAAATTAATTTTGGTCAGTATAACAAGAAACGGGCTGTTTATCCAATGGGGATTGTAAGGTTTAGTAGAGTTTTAACCAAAAACGAATTGATCATCGGCGAACGTACTTTAGGAATTGATCCCAAATTTATTCTACCACGAACCTCACGAACCAGAATCTCTAAGATATGGCCTCAACCGAAAGTGTTTTCTAGCCTGATATAAATAGTTGCCGGAGGGTTAAAGTAGGTGATTCATGGTCTATCTATTCTTTTTCACTATCTATTTTTAAGTAACTTGGCAATATTGAGCAATATAAAACGATCTTTAGTACTTAGTTGTTCGTACAAATCTAAGATTTCCTGTAGATACGCAGGCAAAGATGAAAAACGGCGGTCATTTTTATCAACTTGGCCAGTTACCAAGTATTCAACTGACACTCCCAATGCTTTTGCTATACTAACAGCCGTATCAACCGAAGGTTTATACCCCTGTTTTCCAAGATAACTGTCTAAAGTTTTCTTTTTTATTCCCGTAGAGGCTGCCAGTTCCTTAACAAGCATACCAGAGTATTCCAGTTGAGACTTTAAGTTTTCTCTAAACCCCACATAACGAGAATACGATAAATCTCGTACTATAATTATTGACAATCCTAGTATTTTGGGATATTTTATATAATACTAGATAGTTGGTATTTCCCGGAAAGAAATTACTAAGTACCTATCTTTACAGAAGACAATTTTAGGGTGGGAGTTTTTCATATGAAGAAACTATTTAAGGCGTTAGTAACAATCGCCGCGTTGGCGGTAATCCTCTTCTCTTTCGCGGCCTGCGACGACCTCGGCAGTAACACAGGCGGCGGTACCGACACCTATAAGCCGGTGGTATACGCAGGCTATGGCGCGGACGGCACGAAGTACGAACTGACAATCACCAGAACCGGCAAAGCCGTGGTTCAGTTCACCCCGGGAACCGGGGATTCCTACACACTGACCATCACAACAAAGGCGGGCGCAACCCAAACAAGCACAGGACAGATAACCGTTTCCGGAACCACTTTTACGCTGGAACATACAGGCACGGGCGAGACGTTTAGCGTAACCGTAAACGCGAATAGCTCAAGCGGCGGGACAATGGTCAGCATCACGGGCGACATCCCTATTGACAACAGCGCGACGAAAGTACCGGCCCCGAGCACGCTAATCCCGGCAAACCAAACCACCGTCGCTGTAACAGGCGTTTCCCTTAAATCAACTACCGGCCTTGTTGTGGGCGGCACAGAAACCCTCTCGGCTGTAATAGACCCGCCCACCGCCACAAATAAAACCGTCACATGGAGCAGCGGCAATGGCTCTGTAGCCACGGTGTCGACAAATGGTACTGTTACTGCGGTCGCGGCGGGAACCGCGACCATTACAGTTAAGACAGCTGACGGCAATAAAACCGCCGACTGCGTTGTTACCGTAGTAACCAGCCCCATTGCTGTAACCGGCGTTACCCTGAACAAATCGTCAACCAGCCTTAACGTGGGCGGTGCTGAAACACTTATCCCGGCCATAACGCCGTCCAACGCGACAAACCAG
>Ga0268262_10006437_pt1 | contig 11253 bp, 9 predicted proteins | sample TergutNc150P3_FD_190354 | JGI IMG/M metagenome (GOLD analysis project Ga0268262, IMG submission 190354) | Nasutitermes corniger P3 segment gut microbial community from laboratory colony in Florida, USA - Nc150 P3 (SPAdes) (version 2) | ecosystem: Host-associated > Arthropoda: Insects > Digestive...
TTTTTGCTCTTTATACAAACGCTCTTTTACGGATTTTGACGACGGATGCTCTATTTGTATATCCGTTCTTTGCGGAACGACATTCGTATTTACGAAATCCTTGAACAATCCCGCATCGTCGCTTAACCTTTCAACGAGTATATTAACTGCTTGTTTTTCTATGTCGATGCCTATCCATTTTCTGCCCAACTGTTGAGCGGCGACACAGGTGGTAGCGCAGCCGCAAAACGGGTCTAATACTATATCTCCCGCGTTTGACGACGCTTTAATAATACGATTCAAAAGCGCAAGCGGTTTTTGAGTAGGGTATCCTGTGCGCTCTTTTGCCGCTCGGTTAAGAAATGGTATTTCCCACCAGTCCCGCGGCAAAATACCGCCGCTTTTATCCAAATAATCCCTATATACCGAATCGGGATTCGTTTGCTCTAATTCTATATTAAGTCCTTGTTTGCCTATGTATTCACCACTTTTTCCGCGTATTTGAAATTTTCGACCGTCTTCATCGGTATAATTAAATTTTTTCAAGGTTCCTGCGCTATAAGGCTCTAATAATCTGGTGGGATTAAACGAATATTTTTCCGATTTTACATAAAAGAAAATAATATCGTGTTTCCTATTAAAGTATTTTGTCGATAACTCTCTTTCTTTGTAACACCACACAATTTCATTTCTGAAATTATTTTTGCCGAAAATTTCGTCTAATACTATCTTCAAATAGTGGCTTGCCGTAGGGTCGCAATGCAAATATAAACTTCCCGTATCTTTTAGTACGCGATGCATTTCAATAATACGCTGAGTCATATAGGTTAAATACGCCTTCATTGCCTCGCTGTGAATCGCTCCTATGTCGCCGATAAATCTTGCAAGGGCAGGATATTTGGCTGCTAACGTTTCCAAATAATACTCGTTAACATCGTCCCACGTCCACATATCTTTGAAACTCGACCCTGCCGCTTTGCTGCCTATTGGCGCGGAATAAAACCGCTTCGAGTTAAACGGCGGGTCTAAATAAATCAAATCCACAAAATTGCTGTTCAAGCCGTTCAGGACAAACAGATTGTCTTCGGTGTATAAAGTGTTTGTAAAATTTTCTGACAAATTGGACTCTTTCGTTTAAGCCGACATAAAATACTATTTCGGCGAGATAAAAATGTTTATTTTCTCGGCGCTGCCGCAGACGGAATTTCCCGAATAAAATATCCAAAGCGAAATAAATTCGGATATGCGCGTTTGTAAAAAAGTATTTTAATCCCGAAAGTGTCGGGAAAGCAGAGCGTATTATATGATTGATGATGATTTTGACGACGACAAAATTAAAGAAGAATGCGGAATTTTCGGAATTTTTAACCATCCCGAAGCGTCGTTTTTGACGTATTTGGGGCTTTACGCCTTGCAGCACAGAGGGCAGGAAAGCACGGGAATAGTTTCTTCGGACGGCGAAAAATTGTATCGCCATACGGGAATGGGACTTGTCCGCGAGGTGTTCGGCAGCCGCGAAATTCTTGACAAACTTTTGGGAAGCCACGCCATAGGGCATAACCGCTATTCCACGACCGGCGGCTCTTTTCTTACCAACACGCAACCGGTTTTGATAAATTTTAAGGCGGGGCAGTTGGCGGCGGCGCACAACGGGAATTTAACCAATTCCGCAAAACTGCGAAGCGAAATGGAAAACGACGGTTCTATCTTCACCACGACTACCGACACGGAAGTGATAATGCATTTGGTCGCGCGTTCCAAGTCGCCGACGATTTCCGAAATGATACGCGACTCGTTAGCGGCTGTCGAAGGCGCGTTTTCGGTATTGTTTTTAGGAAACGACTCGATGATTGCGGCAAGAGACCCTTACGGCGTTCGTCCGCTTTCCGTAGGTAAATTAGGCGAAAGTTTTATAGTCGCGTCGGAGACGTGCGCGTTCGATTTAATCGGCGCGGAATTCGTACGCGACGTAAAGCCAGGGGAGATAATAAAAATCAGCGAAAACGGCTTGGAAACGCTTTGGATACTTCCGAGAAAAGTTAAGAAATACGCTCACTGCGTTTTTGAACACATATACTTTTCGCGCCCGGATTCCGTGGTTTTCGGAAGCAGCGTCGACGACGTTCGCAGAGCGTTCGGCAGACGGCTGGCGAAAGAATACGAAATACCCAAAAACGCGGACTTCGTTATGGGCGTTCCCGATTCGGCGACCGCGGCGGCTTTGGGTTATGCTGAGGGCGCAAAAATTCCCTACCAGTTAGGACTGATACGAAACCATTACATAGGCAGAACGTTTATACATCCCGAACAGGGCAAACGCGATTTCGGCGTAAAAGTGAAATTCAATCCCATAATTTCGCAGTTGAAAGACAAAATAATAGTAGTAGTCGACGACTCGATAGTCCGCGGAACGACGATGCGCAAGATTATGAAACTGATAAGAGCGGCGGGACCGAAAGAAATTCATCTGCGAATATCGTCGCCGCCGGTAATATTTCCGTGTTTCTACGGAATAAATATGTCGGTAAAAGAAAAATTTATCGCGAATAACAAAACAATCGAAGAAATTCGCCAGTATTTGAACGTGGATACGCTGTATTACCTTTCGATAGACGGAATGCTATCGGTTTTGCCCGAAGAAAGACGGAAAAATTTCTGTTGCGCCTGCTTTAACGGCGATTATCCGATTTCTGTGGAAGATTGCATCGACGGGCAGCCGATGGGGTGCAATTACTGACGTAAAACCTTTATTTTTGCGGGGAAAAATTGAATTTATCGTTTGGATTAGAGGCGGGATTACAGCAAAAGCAGATGCAAACCGCCCAAATGATACAAATGATGACCATCATTCAGCAAAACGCCATTCAGTTGGAGCAGTATCTTCGTCAGGAAGTCGAAATAAATCCTCTGCTTGAAATTTCGCAAGACGAAAGAGAAGTTCGCGAAGACGACGATTACGCCGGCGTAAAAGACGAAGACGGCGAGTTTTGCGGCGACGAAAACGCAATGGACGGCGAATCCTATCTCGAAGACGGATTTGAATACGGCGACGAACTGCGCAGCGACGAAACGTTCGACGAAGAAAAGCGCAATTACGCCGAGAGTTTGAGAACTTATTCCAAAACGCTTGAAGACAGATTAAACGAACAGATTTTGGATATGGATTTGCCGAAAGACGTACAAAAAATCGCGTTTTATTTGCTCGGCGAACTGGACGACAAGGGATTTTTGGACGTCGATTACGAGAGCGTAAAAAATCAATTCGGCGCGGATTATCAAACGATAGAAAAAGCGGTCGAAGCGATACAAACTTGCGAACCTGCCGGAATCGGCGCGCAGAACGTTAAAGAATGTCTGCTGTTGCAACTTGACAAATTGGGTTACGACAACAGCGATTTGGCGTATAAGATTATACAAAACTGCTGGGATTTGTTTACTCACGGGAAGATAACCGCTATCGCCCGGAAATACGAAATAGAGCCGCAGGAAGTTCAGGAAGCGGTAGAAATCGTAAAAACTCTGACTTTGTCGCCAGCCGGAAACGACGACGAGGAAATAGACGCGATTGTGCCGGATTTGATTGTGCGCTACGACGATGGCGAATGGCGGGTAGCGGTAAACGACGTGTTTCTGCCGAATCTGGAAATAAATCAGCAATACTCCGATATGCTTAAACGCCAATTCAAAGCCGACAGAGACACGAAAGAATTTATCCGCGACAAATACAATCGGGCGAACTGGCTGATAAACGCGGTCGAACAGCGCAGGATTACCATGATTACCACTATGTATGCTATAATCAAGCGGCAAAAAAGTTTTTTTACGACGGCTAAAAAAGAGCGCTTTCTGCTTCCGATGAATCTTGCCGACGTCGCTCAGGACACCGGCTTGCATCAATCGACTTTGAGCAGGGTAACCAACGGCAAATACGCGGCGACGCCGTTTGGAACTTACGAACTGAAATACTTTTTCTCGGAAGTTACGAAACAAAACGACGACGGCGGTGATGTTTCGACAAGAAAGATTAAAGAAAAATTAAAGCATTTGATTGATACGGAGAATAAAACCGAGCCGCTATCAGACCAGGAATTGGCGGACGAATTAAATAAACTCGACTTGCCGGTCGCGCGAAGAACGGTCGCTAAATACCGCGAGCAATTAGGCTATCCGACTACGCGGCTGCGAAAAAAGTACGAGTAGGCGATAAATTAAAAAGGGACAAAATTTTATCTATTATTTTTTCAAGAAACATAGATGTTTTTTCAATTAAAAATAAAAATTTTCGGTTTTTGTTTATATTTAATATTATATTTACATAAGGTAGTCCACATGCGAAAAACGATTGGAGGTCTAAGATGGAGATTACAGAAGTTCGTATCACACCGCGAGAAGGTGAAGGGCGGCTCAGGGGGTTTGCCAACATAACTTTCGACGACAGTTTTGTAGTAAGGGGAATCAGAATTGTTGAAGGCGACGAAGGGTTGTTTGTTTCGATGCCGAGCCACCGCAAACCGGATGGAACGTATCAGGATATTGCGCATCCTATCAATAACGAAACACGTAGTTTAATTGAAAATCGTATTATTGGCGCATACAATAATGCAATTGCCGAAGGTGTTAATCATACGGCTTAGTTATTATGTGTCGTTTTGTCGGTTTTGGCAAAACGACATTTTTTTTGTGGAATTTATATTTAATTGAAAGGAAAATTTTATGGTTGAAGAAATGCATAAAAAAAACGATGCGGGTCAGTGGCTTGCTCTGCCTGAAAGCGAAAAAAAAGCAATGGAAAGATGCGTAGAAGACGCTACGGAGTATGAATTATCGTTGCGGCTCATCGGAGATACTGCGGAATTTATCGTCGATAACATAAAACCCGACGCGGTTTCGGTAGAAGGCGCAAAAGCGTCGCTTAGGGCTATCGCCGACCAGTTTGCCGAAAAGAAAAAAACCATCTCCGACACGATTGATAAGATTAACCAAAAAATCGCCGTTTTGGAAGATATGATTTCCAAACTCGATGCCGAAAGATTCGCCCACAGAATAGAAGCGATGCGGGCGGTTATCGCTAAATTTGGTCCGCATCTTAAACGTTTTGAAGATTTGATTGTTCAGATAGAAGAGCGCAAAAAAATAAGATTAGAAGAAGCGAAAGCCATAATTATGAAAGGTCATCGCAAGTACTATTTTGAAAATTTGCACTGAATTTTTGCGCTCCTGCAAGCGCAGTTCCGATTAGCGTGAGTTCGGGAATTGTAATTACTTCCCGCCTCACGAAATTTTTCACAATTTCCCATCCCCCGCCGCAGCCCAAAATAATTGGAGTGTCTAATTTTTCGGCGCAAAAATCTATGGCGTATTCAATACCTCCGGCGCAGTCGGCGATAAGTCCGCTTGAAACGGCGCAAAACGTGTCTTGCGGCAAACTGCAAAATTTCAATTCGTAAGGATTACAATATGGCAGCGCGGCGGTTTTTTCGTGTATCGACTCGGAAGTTATTTTTATTCCGGGCAGAATAAATCCGCCCAAAAATTCTCTTTTAGCGCTTATGCAATCGACGGTGGTCGCGGTTCCCGAATCCACAATTATCAAATCGCGGTTTGGAAACAACGCGAGAGCGGCAAGCGCATCGACTATTCTGTCGATACCGAGCGATTGCGAATAATTTATGATTAAATTTGCTATGGTTTCTCTTTCGCAAAAATACGTATTTGCGTGTTTTTTTTTCAATTCGGCGTACAACTCCCGCGCTTTCGGCACGACGCTCGCAATGGAAATAAACGTGTCTGCATTTTCTTGTAAAGAATAAACCACATCAAAAATTTTTTTATAATCAGAATGAACGACTTCTATATTTTTCAAAAAATTTACGTCTATTTTTGCCAATCGTAAGTGTGTATTTCCTGCGTCAACGGCGATTATTTTCATAGAATTCCTTTTAGTTTCTTGAACTAAAAATAATAACTTTGTCAAGCACCCAGCAAGGAAAAGCGCTTGACAAGCGGAATTTTTTCTTTTTTTATCGACTATCGCAATACAATTCCTTCTTTGATTCGTTTGCCGTTTATGTAATCGCCGACAGACATTGCCCGTTTTCCTGCGGGTTTCAGTTCGGTAATCGCAAGTATTCCTTCGCCCGTCTGTACCAAGATTTCGTTTTTATTTACCGAAACTATCTCGCCCGCCTGCGCGTTTCTATCCGAATTTGTTTGTTTTACGAACGCTTTTTCGATTGTAATTCTTTCGCCGTCTAAAACAGTAAAATTTGATGGAAACGGTTTGAACGCTCTGATTTTGTTCGCTATATTCACGGCTGAATTTTGCCAGTTTATCGCCGCTTCTTCTTTTTTCAATAACGGCGCTTTCGACGCGGTTTTAATATCCTGTGTTTTATATTCGACCGCTCCGCTTTCGATTTTTTGCACCGCTTCCATAAACGCCTGTGCGCCAAGAACGCTTAATTTTTCGTAAAGCGACGGCGTAGTGTCGTCGTCCGAAATTTCACATTCCTTTTGAATTACTATGTCGCCCGTATCTATTCCGCTGTCTATGCGAAAAACCGAAACGCCCGTTTTTTTCGCGCCGCTTTCTATCGCTCTTTGAATCGGCGCGGGACCGCGAAATTGCGGCAGAAGTGCCGCGTGAATGTTGTAAGTTCCGTTTTTTGGAATTTCAAACACGATTTTCGGCAATATGCTGAACGCGACGACCAAAAAAATATCCGCGTCAAGTTCTTTCAAGCGCGAAATAAAATTTTCGTCTTTCAAATTTTCTGGCGTAAATATCGGCGACAATCCGCAATTTTGGGCAAAAACGTTGACGGGGGAGTTTTGCAAATGAAGTCCGCGTCCGGCAGGTTTGGGCGGATTTGTAACTACCGCCGAAATTTTATGCGGCGACGATAATAACGCTTCAAGCGCCGGTATGCCGAAATCCGCAGTCCCGAAAAAAACAATTTTCACTAAAACTCCCGTCTAAAAATACGCCGTGCCTGAAAATATCAGTCCGGGCGTTATCCCGTCTTTGCGAAATTGGCATGCGATGTCTAACGATAACAATTTTTTTTCGATTTTTGCGTTTATTGTCGCGCCGACAGTCGCCAAAACCAAATGCTCGCCGGAATATTCCCACGCTTTCAGAGAACTTCCGCTAAACGTTTTGAATAAATTTCTTGCGTCGTTGGGCGAAAAAATCGTTCCGGCTCTAATAATAAGAATGTCGCGAAAAGCGGGGATGTCTAATCCCGTGCGAAAATACAAATAATCGTAAAAATATTTTTCGCATTCCAAAAACCATCCGAATTTCGCTTCGCCGCTGACAATCGCGCCAACCGCCACAAACGCCGAAGCCGGAAATTTTACGTCTATACTCTCGTAATTGTCAAGCGCGATTCCTACGTTGCGGAGTCCCGCCGAGTAGCGAAAAATTTTATAGTTCGAAAAAATTCCCAAATCGAGCGCGACTCCTCCGCAATAAGCGCCGTCCCAATAAATCGACTTTTTGGCTATATGCTCATAGACGAATTTCATACGTGCGCCCGCGCTTAATTTTTCGAAAAAACTGTATGCGGCGGCGCAATCGACCGAAACGCTGAAAGGCGAGATTTCTACGTCTAATCTGTCGGCGTTTTCATCTACGGCGTCTATTTTTCCCGACGAAACATAAGATATCGACGGCGCGATTACCACGTCGTTTTGCAAAGCGGTGGCACCGGATAGCGCGCCCGAATAAATATCCAGAATTATCGGCGAGAAATCAAATCCGGCGGCGTTTTTTTTGATTCCCGAAAGCATCGCCGGATTGCCGCGCACAGCCAAAATATCCGCACGGTCGCCGATTAAGGAAACGTTTCCCATTCCGGCGCTTCGAGCCGAAAAAGGCAAGTTCAAAAAATCGAATCCCGCGGCGTTTTCGCCAAAAGAATTATTTACAAAAAACATAATTACGATAATAATTACGATTTCCGCAGCGCTTTTGTTTCGACTTTTCACTTAAACTCCTTAAAGTTTTATATACGAAAATAACATTTGCCGAAATAATTTTGCAAAACAAAAAGAGAGCCGATTTCTCGACTCTCACAAAAATCTTGCGAATTACACGCAAAATTAGAAACTTACGACAAAATCAGCGCCGACACGCGACCAAATATAACCGCTTTTGTTTTCACTGCCGTCCGTTTTGCTTCCGCTAAGCATAACGTAAGCGGAAGGACCAAGCGCAAAGTAGTCGTTTACGCGAAAAAGCCAAACGCAATATGTATCGTGGTACGTATTTGTTAAACTCTTTTTTCCATCGTTTTTGTCCGAAGCCAAGCCCAAACTGTAACCGATAGAGATTTCGTTAACCCCGAAAGTAAATTCGGGAGAAATTCCAAAAAGAAGACCAAACGCCGATTTTTTCTCTCCGTCAAGTTTTGACAGGTCTTTTCCTTTGATATTACCAAGCGCTACACCGAATCCGAGATTTACCGCATCGGATAATTCAATATTCAGGTCTGTTCCGTAAGCCAGCAGTATCGAACTTTTCTCTTTACCGCCCGCCGTGTAATTTTTATAATAAGAACGGGCTTGGAAAACCGGAGAAAGCGTAATTTTTTCGCCCAAAGCGATATTTGCGTCTAAAATAAAACGAAATTCTTTGTTTTCAATTACTTCGCCCTCTCTACTCTCATTTACCAAAGCTGCCGTCAAATTGAGTGAAAAATTTTCGGAAAAATCAAAGCCGAATTTAAGCCCGCCCTGCGAATTATTGTACTCCGTCGCCCAATTCGCGTAAGAAGTGTAAAGCCCGCCGCTGTTTTCGTATCCTGAGACCAAATTAAGAACCGTGTTGTCGGTAACTTCGAGAAGTCCGCCGCTCAAAGAAAACACGTCGCCCGCTCTCCAAGTAAAATAGGCGTTGGGAAGATACGGAAGCAATTCTTTCGCGCTTCCGTTTTCAAACGCGAGATTGTCGCATTCGTATCCGCTCTTATTGCTCAAACGAAAATCAAGCGAAAAATTGTCGTTGAAATCTAAACCGAACGACGTGTTCCAGTTGTATAGAATGTTGAACGCGTTGGTTTTGTCGTCGCTTTTATCCTCACCTTTTGCTTGTTCCCAAGTGTTTTCGCGTTCCCACGCGGGATTAACATAGAAATCGCCCGAAAATCTTAATTTCGGTCCCGATTTTTCTTTTTCCGCGACGGGTGCGACGGAAATAGGCGCAGATACCGCCGAACTCGACTTTTCGTTTTTTACAACAACAGGCGCGGCGGAAACATTTTTTACATCTGATAACTCTGCTTCTTCGTCTTGTGCGAAAACAGCCGCCGAAAACATCGCTGCTGTAAGCAACGCCACTCTTGAAACTCTCATCATGTTAAAACTCCTTTAAGTTTTAATTTTATTATTATTTTAATCAACTTTCTTATTTATCGCTCAACGCGACGACGCCCGGAAGTTCTTTGCCTTCCAAAAATTCCAAACTCGCTCCGCCGCCCGTCGAAACGTGCGAAACCTTGTCTTCAAGTCCCGCTTTTTCGATAGCCGAAACCGAATCTCCGCCGCCGATAATCGTTATCGCGCCCTTTGCCGTCGCTTCCGCAAGCGCGTTAGCAACCGCAAAAGTTCCTTTCGCCGTCGCGGCGATTTCAAACACGCCCATAGGACCGTTCCAAACGACCGTTTTCGCCGATTTTACTATATCGACAAACTTCGCCTGCGTCTTTGGACCGATGTCGCAGCCCTCCATATTCGGCGGAATTTTATCGTAGTCATAAACAATCTGGTCGGCGATAGTTCTGCCGTCGAAATCAAGTTTGCTCGTAGCCAAAGTATCTACCGGAAGTACGATTTTACCGCCAGATTTCGCCAAAATGTCTTTCGCCAAGTCGATTTTATCGTTTTCACACAGCGAATGTCCTATTTCGTATCCCTGCGATTTAAAGAACGTGTACGCCATTCCGCCGCCGATAATAAGTTTATCGACTTTGGGAAGAAGCGAGTTTATCACGTCGATTTTTCCCGAAATTTTCGCCCCGCCGATGATAGCGACAAACGGACGCGCCGGATTTTGTACCGCTTCGCCCAAAAATTTCAGTTCTTTTCTGAGCAGATAACCGCTTGCTCTTTTGAGATTTACTCCGACCATAGAAGCGTGCGCACGGTGCGCGGTTCCAAAAGCGTCGTTTATGAATACGTCGCCGTGTTTTGAAAGCGACGCGCAAAATTTTGCAATATCTTCTTTACTTGCGGCGACTTTCGTACCGTCGTCGTTTTTAATTTTTCCTTCTTCTTCAATGTGATAACGCAGATTTTCCAAAAGAATTACGTCGCCGGGTTTTGCGGCTGCCGTTTTGGCTTCGATTTTCTCTCCTACGCAATCGTCAAGAAACTGCACTTTCGCGCCCAAAAGTTCTTCGAGACGTTTTGCGACGGGAGCAAGCGTATATTTGGGATTTACCTGTCCGTTAGGTCTTCCCAAATGACTCATAAGAATTACCGCCGCGCCTTTTTCCAAAGCGTATTTTATTGTCGGAAGTGCGGCAACGATTCTTTTGTCGGATTCCACGACTCCGTTTTTGACCGGAACGTTAAAATCCACACGAATTAACGCCCGTTTGCCTTTCAAATCCAAGTCCTCAATAAACAATTTTGCCATAAAAAACTCCTTTTCTAAAAACAAAACACATATTTGACACAAAAAACACACGGAAAAGATAATATATGCCGATAACGCATAATGGGAAATGGAATAATTTCAAGATAAAACTTCTAAATTTATCTTAATCTTATACAAGTGTAAACTCTATGAATGAAATATAATATATTCCGAAAAAGAAATAATAAAATCGGATAAAAAGGTAAATTTCGTAAATGGAAAAATCGTATTTGAGCGGCGTAATTTGTTTTGAAAACAAAGAAAAAATATGCAAAATAACCGCAATTTTGACACAGGAAAACTTTTTTGAAAGAATAATCCTGACCCCTTTGAGCGAAGATTTGCCCTTTGAAAACGATTCAAAGCCGCTTCACAAAAGTTTTGCCGCCAAAATCATAGAGAATTGCTTTTGCGGAAACAACGGAGAAGTTTTACATTTGCCGTTTGTAAAAACGCGCTTTCAAAAAGCGGTGTTTGAGAATTTGCGCGGCATTCCTTGTGCGACGACCGTTTCATACAAAAATATCGCCGCTTTATGCGGAAATAAAACCGCCGCCCGTGCGGTAGGAAACGTTCTAAAAAACAATCCGCTGCCGATAATTTATCCCTGCCACAGAGTAGTCGCGGCAAAC
>Ga0268262_10006438_pt1 | contig 11252 bp, 10 predicted proteins | sample TergutNc150P3_FD_190354 | JGI IMG/M metagenome (GOLD analysis project Ga0268262, IMG submission 190354) | Nasutitermes corniger P3 segment gut microbial community from laboratory colony in Florida, USA - Nc150 P3 (SPAdes) (version 2) | ecosystem: Host-associated > Arthropoda: Insects >...
CGCCATGAGAACAAGCGAGAATAGTTACGCGAAATGGGAAGAAGTTAAAATAGGCGAAGACAAAACTTCCGCTGTAGTCAACCTGCCCCGCGGCCATATTCTTTCTGTAAAGTTTACAAGATAGAAGGATGTTTTTAATATATGCAGGAAATAGAAAAAGAAAATAATACTATTCCTTTAAATGTCAAAGATAACATTAATGTTTCTTACGAGTTGGGTAAGGCATTTACATGGATCAATCCTGATAATGCTAACCAGAGAGGATGGGAATTAAATCAGGAAATAAGGTCAAGAATTGCCGGCGGCAAAATTGATTATTTAGTTCTTGCTCTGGATGATACAAAGGTTAAGGCAATCGGAGGATTAGGCGGAATTGAAATAATAATGAATTCACAAAACAACGGCTTTCGTTTAGATTACAAATCTTTTCCGTGGTATTGGGATAGTAAAACAGAGACAGGCGGTTATACAAGTTACAATGATTTATTAACCGGAAGGTTTGCGACTCTTAATTCAGGAATAATACATCTTAAGTATGATATTACATCGCACCCTTATTATGCAGAATTTAAGGATGAAATGAATTCCGCTGTCTGGGGGCAGATTTCCATTCAATATGGGATAGGAATAAAAAATTTGCCTTTTGTTAATGCGTATTTAACAGGATGATTCTTATGCTGAACAAACAGGAAGCGATACAGGAAGTTAAACAAAATATCCTCCCGTTCTGGCAGGGCTTGGCCGACGAAGAAAACGGCGGCTTTTACGGCGAGACTGATTTTTCCGGCAAGCCGAACAAAACAGCCGGTAAAGGCTGTATTTTAAATTCTCGTATACTGTGGACATTTTCCGCCGCGTATCGTTTATTTGGGGATTCCGCCTACAAGACTTGCGCCCAGCGCGCGCGTGATTTTTTATCGAAAGCTTTTTTGGATACAACGCACGGCGGTCTGTACTGGCTGGCAGACCATACCGGGAAAGCGCTGGATACAAGAAAGCAGTTTTACAACATCGCCTTTGGGATTTATGCGTTAAGCGAACATTACATCGCCGCGGGAGACAAATCATCGCTGGAATTGGCAATGACTCTTTTCGACGCAACAGAACATTACGGACTTGACCCGTCTGCGGGCGGATATATTGAGGCATGCAGCCGCGAATGGCAAAGTATTGACGATTTCCGTCTCAGCGCTAAAGACCTCAACTGTCCAAAATCGATGAACACCAACCTGCACGTCCTGGAAGCCTACACAAACCTGACCCACGCAAGCGGAGATGAGCGCGTACGCAAGGCGCTTGAAGCGCTATTGCACATAACGCTTGATAAAATTGTCAACAGCGACCGGCATTTTAATTTATTTTTTGACATGGATTGGCGTTCGCTGGCAAAGGATATTTCTTACGGTCATGATATTGAGGGAAGCTGGCTGTTGTACGAAGCGGCGCTTGCCGTAGGCGATGAAAGTCTTATCTCAAAAGTGAAACAAGCCGCATTGGCTATTGCGGAAGTTATCTATAATACCGCTATCGATCATAAAAACGGCGGATTAATCAGCGGCTGTGACGAGGCGGGACACAATCACACCAAAAAGGAATGGTGGCCGCAAGCGGAGGCGGTTGTAGGTTTTTACAACGCGTATGAGTTATCCGGCGAGCGAAAATTTTTTGATGCGGCAGAGAGTATATGGGATTATATTCAAAAACATTTTGTGGATCATGCCAATGGCGAGTGGTATAACGAATTGAGTCTTGATAATACGCCGGATAACAAATTGCCCAAGGCGGGGTTTTGGAAGTGCCCTTATCATAACGCGCGGGCTTGTTTGGAAGTGGTGCGGAGGATGGGGTGAATAGGGATTTACTTTTCAGGAAGAGCAAAAGGCAGAATATGCATGCGAGTCTTGTGAGGGTCAATTGTGATTATTGTATCTTGCTCAATTGAAGCAGAATATTTGGTAAGGATTTCAACTACCCGATCAAGATGAGCTTCAGGACGGGTATCCTCGGCGCGAATTTGTATAACACTGGGACCGGCGGCGTGAGTAGAAACCAGAATAGCGCTAAAATCAAGATCGTTTGTAAAGACGGAATAGCCGTTTTGCCGTGCGTAAGACATGATTTCAATGTCTTGTGCATTAGCCGCGCCGATTGTTGTCCAATGGACAGATTCAATTCCTCGACTGGTAAGCATATCCGCCCAACGAACAGCAAGATTAACATCAACAACAATTTTCATGATAATAGATTGTTATCAGGTAAGGGCAACTTCTCGACCTTCGGCAAGCCATGCGGCGTATTGCAAGGACTGCAGAATATCCTCTCGTTCAAGGTAGGGGTAATCAACCAATAGTTCATCAATCGTTTCTCCCGCGCCAATTTGGGAGAGTATTCTGCCCACAGTAATGCGCATACCTCGGATACAGGACTTACCGCCCATTATACCGGGGTCGTTGGTTATGCGGTCAAAATGTTCGAGTGGCATTTTTGTCTCCTTATGCTCACATTATACCACATATAATAAATTTTATCAAGATTAATGTAACAGGCGATAGGTTTTATTCTTCATCTCCGGTAATTTTTTTCAGTTCTCTGCTAAATTCTTCAACATCAGTTACCATTCTCCATTCGATATTTATATCAGAATTTTCTTTTTTTAATAATTCAAAAAACTTTTTCTGTGTTGCTACTGCGATTTTATCAGAGTTGCGAGGATTATCGTTTTTAGCTTCCACTATATAATGAATTTTTACTTGTTCCGAGTTTTGTCCATGAACGGTAAATACAAAATCAGGGCTGGTTGTGCCTCCGGTATAAGTAGGCAGTCTTATACTTTTTTTTGGTAATTTTCCGTAAACATTAACTTGTTTTGGCAGTTTAGCAGTTAAAACTTTATGCTCAATCTCACTGTCATATAATGCCTTGTCATATAAATAACGAGCATAATCCATTTCTTCTTTTACAACATTATTTCCAAGATAACTTTGAGTTACCTCCGAAACAAAATCACCATTTATGAATAGGCTTGTTTGTGCAATGTATTCAAGTGACTGGTATGTGAATTTTTGATTATAGGTTTCCGCAAATTTTGTTTCAAACGTTTCAATAATTTTTTGAAGAGTATCGGTATTGATTGATTCAGCAGGAGTAGTTTTTCCATTACGAGCCTGTGAAAGAGCTTTGTGTAATATAACGAGCGGCAATGATGTATATTTATTTAATCGTTTCAAAAATTCTCCATAAGTTATAATGCCAATATCAGACTTAATAGTTTTGTACCCGCCATTTTCAACAACAGCAGTATCGCCATTATTTTTTATATTTGCGCTCTTAATCTCCGTTACAGGTTTTACAAAGAGTTCATCGTTGGAAAAAAGACTTACCAGTAATTTTTTTATTTCATCTTCATTTAATTTTTCAAATTCAATTAATCGTCGTTTTGTAACCGTATCCCAAAGGTCTCTAATCTTATAAAAATTCTCCCTATTAAGGCGTACCTTGGGCGGCGGCGGCATTTCGTTTCCGGTAATTACTCCGTTTCTTACTTTTATACCGCTTTCTTCCGGTAATAGACTGAAAAATTTGTCTTTATCTATTATTTTTCCATCTCTGTCAATAATATCAGCTAAAAGTAAAGCGCTAAAAACCTTGTTTCTATCTTCCGCATAACCCGCTTTAACCAGAATATCCAAGACATCATCTGTTATTTTTCCTTCAATCTTACCGCCGTCGGCATTAATTTCACCTACCAGTTTTTTTGCAAATTCTTTTTCCGAATAATCAATAATATAGGTTAATCGAAAATCTTCGTTATATCTTTCAGGGGTAACTCTTGAACTGGTTTCATCAAAAGGAAGGCGCAAACCTCTGCCTACTTCCTGAATTTTTCTTATTTCTGAGCCGGAGCTTCGCAATTTTGCAATTACAAAAACATTGGGGTTATCCCAGCCTTCGCACAAGGTCCATTTTGAAAAGAAGAAACGGCATACATTCCACTCGCCGTTTTTGTTTTTGAATTGCAAAGATTGTTCTTTATCGCGCAAAACTTTATCAACTTCATCTTGAATAGCGGCATCGCCTTTTTTGGAATTGTCTTCGGCAAAATATCCTGCTATTGCCGTCATTTCGTTTCTTTCATTTTTTGCAAGGGAAGCCTGTAAAAATTCTTTATATTCCCCTTCTGCTTGCTTAATTTCTTTTTCGACTTCTTTCTTTAGCAATTCTTCAAATTTAGCACGAAACCAACCTTGTCCGTCTCTGCCCCGAAATGAAGCGATACTGTCGATAAAAAAGAGAGAATTGGTTTTTATTCGTGGTAAATTGCCCCCTGCACTTTTTCGGTAAAAGTTTTCTTTTTCTTTTTCAAAATGCGCTTTTAACGCCTGACTTAAGATCGTCTCCTGATAATCTAAAGAGAATATCTGTGGGATTAATTCCATACCCTGATAAAGTTCAAGCTCGTTTGAAAGACGGGCAGATGTTGCGGAAGAAACTTCTTCCAGTGTAATACCACCTGTAAATTGAGGCTCAATAACCGACAATTCTTCACCTATGGAAAGTATAAGCTCTTTATTAGAATTTCCCTTATTTGAATCTATTTTGCTAAATGTTACCGATTTTCCACGTTCTATTTGTTTGACTTTATATTTCACCAATTCCGTTTTTGTATCCGGCAGCATGGGATACTCAATGTGAACGCCCTTTACCAGTCCTTCATTAAACGCACGGATAGAATTTAAATCGTACACAAGATTTTCATAATCTATATATCCGCCTGTTTTTATTTTGGGAAAAGTCGCTCCAAAGCGAATGATGATTTGAGGGCAAAGACCTTCCGTTATCGTTTTCCATGCCTTGTTTGTTTTATTGAACCGATGCGGTTCATCAATAATTACAACGGGTCGTGTCGCTTTTAATCCTTCCATAGGGCAACTGATATTTCCAAACAGGGTTGAATCATAATCCGATTTATTCATTGAAGAAGATGAAAGCATACCGTCGTTCAGCAGTAATACATGAATGCTTTTATCTTCAATAGCGGAAGCGTCACAGAACGAGCGAAGGGCTTCCGGGATTTGTTTGCGTTTCCCTTTTTTTGCGTCAAAATCTCCTGCGTTGATAATTCCCAGATGAATGGACTGGTTGCCGAATTCCTGCCGAAAATGTTTGTTCCAATCATCTGATGCAATGGACATTTTTACGCCTTCTTTAATCGCAACGCTTGGAACAAGAATTATAAATTTGAAAATGCCATATTCCTGACGTAATCTATGTATCAATCTGGTATATACATAAGTTTTACCTGTGCCTGTTTCCATTTTTACATCAATATTTTGCGTATTTCTTATAATGGGATTGGCATAATTATTTTTTAAAGGACTATTATCCAACTCTATTGCTTTGACTGCGTTGTCAATTGCGTCTAACTGGTATTGAAGTTTGTCAAGGCGCATCAATACCTCTCAATAAGGTTAGGCGAATTATCTAAATTGGTTTTGATATTTGTTCTTAATTCCCTCATGGCTTCAAATTCAAAAGAATAGGGATACACAACGATTGTTTTAACTAACAATTTGTTTGTGCCAATTTGATTGAGCATATCCTTTAATGCTTTTGTGTCCCAACCCATGTTAATCAAATAAAGCGTTATCGCTTCCCGAACATAGTGGGCTTTATAATTTCCAAAAGTGATTTCTTCCACAGGAGTATCAAAACGATAACCGTCATCAATCAGCCAAGTGGCAAGAATAGTATCCAAACCGCCGGTTTCTGTTTTTTTGTACTCAAAAGGTTTTATCATGTCGTCGGCGATGAGATTTGTTTCTTCAGGATTAAATTCAATTATTTTTTCAAGTGTCTTTACATCCGGTGTAACAAGGCGGTAATGTTTGAAACCTATATCTTTATCCCAACCGTTAGTCTGTTTTACAAGATCGCTTTCATAATCCGCAAGTATCTTCTTTCCGGCGAGGTCAATACGTTTACGGGCAATTTCATCGATGGTGTTGTACCCTGCTTTTCGTGCCTCAGAGTCAGGATTTGTTTTTTCATCGAGTTGTACCATGATAAACTTGCGATTACCACCGTCTTCTGCGTTAAGTTGCATCACTGCGTGGGCGGTTGTGGACGAACCGGCGAAGAAGTCGAGGATAAGAGAATCTTTATTACTTGCATGAAAAATAAGACGACTAATCAACTCAACAGGTTTTACGGTATCAAAAATATTATCTATTCCAAAAATTTCATTGACGGTCTTTTTTGCGCTTTCCGCTGTACCGATTTCCTTTGAGAAAAATCCCCAAAATGGTTCTGTAATATCGGATTTTTCTTGTTCAGAACGCATTTTTAGAATAATTTTGCCTTCACGTACAAATAAATCGCCGTTATTCTTATATTCGTTTATTTTTTCAATGCCAAGTTTCCACTGTTTTCCTTCAGGGGGGTTAATTCCTTCAATTTCATAAATCATAGTTTCGCGTCCGCGTATACCCGTAGCGTTCATTACTTCTAAAGGGTATTCACGATACATACCTTTTTCATCTTCGTATAAATATTCTTTTTTCCCAACCATGCGAAGATTAAATTTATCACCGCTATTTCTTTTATAGACAAAAATATGCTCTATCTTTGGTTGTAATTTATTGAACGCAGACTCAGTATTTTGCGATTTCGTTTTTGACTCCCAAGCTATATTTCCTAAAAAATTACTTTCTCCGAAAATTTCATCCATAAGCAATTTCAAATTTGCTTGTTCATTATCGTCTATTGATATAAATATTATCCCATCTTCTTTAAGCAATTTTTGGGCAATTTTTAGGCGTGGGTACATAAACGTAAGCCATGCGCTGTGCGAACTTTTTCCTTGTATGAATTTAAGACGAGATATTTCTTCATCAGTATAACCCAATATTGATTTTAATTTTTCATCACTAAACTCAAATTTATCCGAATAAACAAATTCCTCACCGGTATTGTAAGGCGGATCAATATAGATAAGTTTTATTTTGTTCTCGTAGGCATTGACTAAATGGCGAAGCGCATCAAGATTATCTCCCGTTATAAAAACATTGCCGCTGTTGGCATTTTCCGATTTGTCATTATGTTTCTTATCGGGAACTATCATTGTTTCGGATTTTAGCCCAACTTGCAGGCGTGCATAATCCTTGCCCACAAAGCCCAATTTGTAACCATCTCTGGCTTCTGCGATATTGTTCTTTTTCAACTCATCTTCAAATTTGTCTGTTTTGAAATTACCGTCTTTGTCAAAAAACTGGGGAATGGCGGCTTTTAGGCTATTCAGCAGATCATCATTTGGCTGGGCTGTTTCGTTGTGGGTGAGGATTGCTTTTAAGCCGTTTGTGTCTGTCATTTTTCTAATAAAAACCTCAAAATTTGATAAAAACGCAATATCCGATGACACCGATAATACATACTATTATTTGTTTGAATAAGAATCAAGTTAATAGTTGAATTTATCGGTATTATGGAAGTACAAGAACTACGAGGAATTTTAGGCAATAATATTATTCGTTGCCGGGCACGAAGCAATATGACTCAAATGGCTCTTGCCGAGAGACTCGGTAAATCTACAAACTTTATATGTGACATCGAATGTGGAAAATCATGGGTTTCTATCACTACGCTGGTTAAACTTGCTGCCGTACTTAACGTTGAACCTTACGAACTTCTCAAAGCAGACTCGCTTTTCTCAGAAAAGGAAAAGGACATTTTGAAGTCGTATGCGGATGAAAATATGAAAGCGGTTTTAAGTGTTGTGAATCAGTTGGGGCTAAAGTAGTGAAGATACTAGATTTAAGATTGGGGCGGTTTCTTTTGTCGAGTTTGGTTAGGCAAAGATTTTTATTTTATATTTGTAAATGTTTTTTCAGTTTTAATAACAGGCATACATCTACAAGCGCTGGAGAACATGGTAGCTATTTGAAATATACCCCATTTGTAGCGTATATCTGCTTATTGATTACACTATAAAAAGTGATGTCAGGCACCAAAGCGTTTCCTTCGTCAATTATTTTCCTGAAACTGTAAATGCGTGAGTTTCTTGACTCTGCATGGCTTGTGCTCGTTCTTCCATACTATTAAAATTTACCGGATAAAATTCGGATAATTGTTTTTCTGTAAGTAAAGGTGAATCAGGGTCATATACATAGGGACGGCGAGCAGCCGCCTCTATTTCCGTTTTCATTGCCGCTTGTTTTTCAGGTGTTAACTCTTTGCCAGCCGTATGTTTCACCATTGCCATGATATATCCTCCGTTCAAATGGTTCAGCTACCCGAGCTGATATTATTCGGATAACGTCTCCTCGCTCTGAAAAGACCACAAACAATACTTCATTGAAAAAACCCATAGTCTGCCAGCGGTCTTCTTCATCGCTTGAATCATCATCATGACGTTCCATGCGAAAAGGGTCAAAAAAGACCTGTTCTGCTGTTTCAAAATGAACACCATGTATTTTATAATTTTCCCGTTCTTTTTCAGAATCCCACTCAAATACCATCATAATACAGAACCACCTTAAAGTAAACTGATACCGTTTTATAAGAACTTCCCCGAAAAAGTATTTTCATACCTATATACGGCGCGGACTTGTGTTTTTGCTTTAGTTTGCGGGGGAAAAAAATCTAAAACGATGTATGCCTAAAGATTTTTATTATGAATAATATATCTCTATACATAAAAGCCGGAAACGCGAAAGCCCTTCCGGGGGCTAGACGGCTGTGGCATTGGTCTACGCACGCTTTGGCGTGGCTTGGTAGGCGATCCACACCGCGCACATTTATGCACCGCGTTAAGCGGTGTGGATGAAAAAATTAACACAGCGTGGTGCACAATAAAAGTATTCTGATGAATAAGGCGCGAGGGCGCGTACCGCAAAGCGGTACGAAGCCCGAGCAGTGCACCGTACCCCCGGCAGGGCTTCGCGGTATCCGGCTATTACCTGGTGAGGGATTTTTTTCAGTTTTAATAATGGGCATACATCTATGAACGCACATGGGCATTTTAGCTCGTGGAGGCATTGTCTATTTCAGGGATTAAAAGGCATCTTTTTACATAAAATAAACGTACACTGTGTTGTCGAATTTAAACGACCGTTTAATTTATACACTTTTTAACTAATATACGAAACATCAGTATTTTGAAATAATACCATAAAATTTCATTTTTTGTCAAATAAAATTATATAAAAACATAATAATTTGTTAAAAATACCCATAAATTCTTATAAAACAAGTAAATAATATTTTCTTCTCAGAAAAGGAAATCACCTATAAGCATGTTTAGATTAAACGGTGGTTTTTTCTATACAGGTTTATAGGAAATATCTATTACCCTGCGGGGGAAGATTAAATTTGGGAAAAAGGAGATTAAAATGAAAAAAACATTCAACGTACTTTCAGTACGACTGTTCGGACTTGCCGTTGTAATAGCGGCAATCGCGCTCAATGCCATGTTTATAACAGGGTGTAATTCCGACGACGATGATGTCCCGCCGGAAAATAAGCCGGTCAAAGACCGCTGGGGTAAATATATTGAGCCAGGAACAACCGCCACATTGGATTTTTCAGTAGCCGACGACGGAGTATGTACCATTACCGTAGGAGGTACTGCCGAGCCTAGGGAGAACAGATGGAAAGTCAACGCACAATATGATTATACCGCAAAGGCAGGCGTAAGTTATAAGTATACATTTGAGGCATGGACAGAATCAGGAACTCGTGGATTGGGCTTTCAGTATAATACAGACAATGATGAAAAAATCTATTTAGGGGAAACAATTGTGATAACAAACGCACGAAAAACCTACACGGTATACGGGGCGGATTTATCAAATGGTGCGTTAAACCAGGTAGAGTTTCATTGCGCGGACCAATTAGGAACATTTTATGTAAAGATGCTTGAAATAAAAGAGTATACGACAGGTAAACTGACTATTACAAACTTTGCAGGCGAGCACGGTCTTAGTCCCGGTCCTGCCGCAAGAAATGATGTTTCTGGATATTATGTTGATGACAGCACTTGTTTGTTTTTTTGTTCTAGTATAGGGAAAGACGAAAATAACATATGGCTAATTCGCAAGCTGATTAATGGTAATACCATAAGTGTTCCCGTATGGAAGGTAAATGTTGAAGAAAGAACCTATGTTCCGTTCACAGGGAATATAACAATAAAGGAAGGTGAGTTGAATCTTAATCAAGCTAAATATGATAGTAACATGGAATGGGTAGGCAGCGATTATTATTATAATAAAGTTCCCATTACCATTACAAAAGGCAACGCGACTATTAATTTTGGAACCCAAATGGAGTGGAGCTATGATTACGGAGGAAATGGACCGCAAATTCCCCCTGTAGGGTCAGGAGAAGAATATGTGTTTACCCTTCCGTCCGATACATCGGCTGATAAAACTACTACCGGTGAATATAACAGTAAGTTGTATAAGTTTACCGGAGAGGCTTTTACAAAAATAAAAAACGCAAACCCCGGTAGCTTTTTAGAGGTAAAATACTCGGCTACTGTTCCATACAACTGCGGTGAAATAGGATGGAAAAGTATTACTGATGCGGGTCCTGTAATCAGCGGGGACGGCACCGGGAAAAGACAGACAGTAAATTACGACATAGCAGATTTAGTTCTTGGAACTGATAATTTTACTATCCATATGTTTAATAATGGCACTCTTAGAGATGTTGTTCTATATATTGCGCCAAATGGTTTTGTGCCTGTACCTAATCCAAAAGCAACCGCAGGCGCTGTAAAAATAGTTATTCCGCAAGGCCATAACGTTTTCGGAAACGGTGATTTGTCGAAAGTCGACTTTAAAAAAATTACCACAGCCGCATCGGGTACATTAGTGTTTTATTTTGACGATGACGCAAACACAGATAGTGGTATTTTGAAGTTTGGTCCGAAAAGCATTGATCCCTATAGACATTACGGAATTGCCGTAGACGGAACTATAGTAGATGGCGGCTCAAACGGCTGGAGATTTGTAAATGCTGCAACCAAAACAATTACATACACAGTCGCCGAAATAAAAGCGTCTGTAATAGCGGCTGGCGCCGGTTTTGACCGACTGGAAATAAACCAGGCAAGCGAGGCGAAAGCGGATTTACTCTACATAGAGCTAATCCCGTAATAACAAAGCGGAGGCGCCCGTTCTATGTTTCAGGCAAGAGGAATTTCTTTCCTCTTGCCTGTTCCCTCTCCCAAGCAGTCCTAAGACATTGGAATCTCG
>Ga0268262_10006439_pt1 | contig 11252 bp, 10 predicted proteins | sample TergutNc150P3_FD_190354 | JGI IMG/M metagenome (GOLD analysis project Ga0268262, IMG submission 190354) | Nasutitermes corniger P3 segment gut microbial community from laboratory colony in Florida, USA - Nc150 P3 (SPAdes) (version 2) | ecosystem: Host-associated > Arthropoda: Insects >...
AACCGAATGTCCGTAGCAGCATAAACAGGGCAAGGATAATCACCAGCGAGCCGATGATTTGAATTACGGTATTCTGGGTGTTCCCCAGCGTTTTGTAACCCAGGCTTTCAATAGCTGCCGAAATTTCTTCAAAGCTTATTATCGCAGCATCGTAAGCAACGTCCGCCGTTCCGGTATTGTAATCAACCGTAACGTCATGAACCCCAGGCGTTTCTCTCAGCTTTTTTTCGATCCTGTTCTGGCAGTTTGCGCAGGTCATCCCGCCAATGCGGAAGGTGGTTTTTTGCAAGTCCTGTTTTTCTGGTATATCCATAACGTTAATGTAGCCTACAACTATGTAAAGATCATGGCAATCGGTGGAAATATGGGACAAGCATATATTGAGAATTTAATCGAGAAGAACTCACGCAGAGGCGCAGAGGCGCAAAGGACACAAAGATGCTGTTTGCTATTTTATCGTTATACTTTCAAGATTTTTAATATTTTTAATGCAATATATATCTTGTAAAACAAAAATCTGTCGAATAGGAACTCTGCGCCTTTGGAGTCTGTAGGAAAAGTATTTTTTTCAAATATCTCTCACCAAGACACAGAAGAAAAATATAGTAATTCCTTATATTATAAAGAATTAAGAATTCTATTTTCTTCTTCTTTGTGTTCTTTGCGCCTTAGCGCCTTTGCGTGAACCTCTTTTCCGAGGTTTTTCTACAAACTCTTGTACCTTGGCGAGAGTTGATTTTTTAATTAACGGTTTTACTTGCGTCATTTTGCCTCACTATTTTGCCGTTTTGAAACAACCGGATCATAATGAAGCAAATGAAAGTATTTTCATATTGACAGGACAAATTTTGGAAAAGCTAATTCCTTGCAATACATAGAGTTAGAAAATATATAACTAAATATGTCAGCTTGGCACGGTTCTTGCTAATAAATAAGTGAAATCAAACCAAAGGAGTATCGTCTCCGCGTTGCGGAGCCGTCCGATTTACATCGCCGCTAACGCGGCTAAAAAAGGGGTTAAAAAAGATGAAGATTAAGTACAAACTGAGTATTTTGATGATTGCCATTGTCGCGATCATTGTAACGGGAGTTGCCGCGCTCCTCCTGCGGCAGGCGTCCGGAATTAGCCTTTCCATGAGCCTTCAGGGACTTGAGTATGTTGCCAGGAATCAGGCTGTTTATCTGCAAGGCCGTGAGGGCAGCAATATAAAAGTAGTGCAATCATTAGCCGGTATTATGGGTGACTATGAATCCATTCCCGCTGGAGAACGGAGGGACCGCTTTGACGATATGCTCCGCTCCGCCTTGAATTCACAGCCGGATTTTGTCCGTATATTTTCCGTCTGGAAACCAAACGCGTTAGACGGCATGGATAGCCGCTATATTGGCCGACCGGGTTCGACCGCTACCGGGCAGTACGCAATGACCTGGGGCAGGGATACCGGCAGGATAGAGGCTGGACCGACCCTTGATGTTGAAGAAACCATGTCCTATATTACCGGTCCCAACGCGCGCAAAGACAGGGTAGATAATCCCGTTCGCCTTACGGTAAACGGAAAAGATACGTATACAGTCAAAATGGGGTCTCCAATCATTAATTCGCGCACTAATGAAGTTGTCGGAACCGTAACCTGTCTGGTAACAATAGACGCGTTGCAGCCATTGGTGGAAAATACCATAAAAGATTATGATGAAATCGCTTTAATGGTAATATATTCGGGCAACGGGTCTATTATGGGGCATTTTATTCCCGATCGTATAGGCAAAAATACGATGGATGTTGATGTTGAAGTCGGCGCTAACCAGGCGGCGCTTTTAAAAGCGATAAATGAAGGGAAAACTTTTTCGGGCTACACTTATGATCCGACCCTGAAAACAAATGTTTACTTTAAAATGCAGTCATGCGAAATAGGCGATTCAGGCAGCACATGGTCGGTATTGGTAGGAACCACTGAATCGTACGCGCTAAAAGAGGTCAGCGCAATGACCGGATTTACCGTTATTCTGGCGTTGATAGCCATTGCTGCGGCGATAGTAATCGTATACTTTGTCATAAACGGCACTACAAAACCAATCGTCAAGGTAGCAAACACTTTAAAGGATATCGCGGAGGGTGAAGGAGATCTGACCCGGACTATTGCCGTCAATTCCAAAGATGAAGTTGGCGACCTTGCCCTGTACTTCAACAAAACACTGGAAAAAATCAAGAATATGATCATTCATATCAAAAAAGAGGCGGACGGTTTGTCGGAAATTGGCAATGACCTTTCCAGCAACATGACCGAAACCGCGGCGGCAGTCAACCAGATTACCGCCAATATCCAAAGCATCAAGGGCCGCGTTATTAACCAGAGCGCCAGCGTTACACAGACCAACGCGACCATAGAACAGGTTATCACCAACATTAACAAACTCAACGGTCAGGTAGAAAACCAGAGCAGTAATATTTCCAGGGCTTCATCCGCGATTGAACAGATGGTAGCGAATATCGGTTCTGTTACAAACACGCTGGTCAACAACAACGCCAATGTAAGTATGTTAAAAGAAGCTTCGGAAGTGGGGCGTAACGGACTGCATGAAATGGCGGCTGATATTCATGAAATAGCCGGCGAATCAGAAGGCCTGTTAAAAATCAACTCTGTAATGAAAACCATCGCAAGCCAGACCAATTTGCTTTCGATGAACGCGTCGATAGAAGCGGCTCATGCAGGGGACTCGGGCAGGGGCTTTGCGGTAGTTGCCGAAGAAATCCGCAAACTTGCTGAAAGTTCAGGCGAGCAGTCCAGGATCATCGGCAATGTATTAAAAAAGATAAAAGGTTCCATTGACAAAATCAGCGTGTCAACCGAAAACGTTATTAACAATTTCGAGGCGATTGACTCAAGCGTCAGGACTGTTGCGCAGCAGGAGGATAACATCCGCTACGCGATGGAAGAGCAGGGCGAAGGGAGCAAACAAGTACTTAACGGCGTTAGCAATGTAAACGAAATTACCCGGCAGGTAAAGGGCGGTTCCGTGGAAATGCTTGAAGGAAGCAAAGAAGTAATGAATGAAAGCCGTAATCTTGAAAAAGTAACGCAGGAGATCACCAGCGGTATGAACGAGATGGCTTCAGGCGCAGATAAGGTAAATATCGCGGTACACCAGGTCAACGAGATAAGCATAAAGAACCGCGACAGCATTAAGACCTTAATGCAGGAGGTTTCGCGCTTCAAGGTTGCATAACGAAAAGTATTTTAACAAAGGCTGTCCAAGCAGGGCTTGGGCAGCCTTTTTATTGGCCTTCCAAATGCAGAAATCGTATCAAATCTTTCAGCGTTTGCAATTCAAGCTCCGCAATATAAACGCCAAAATCATCGCTGTTATTTCTTTCCAAAATATTATAGTAATCCGCTTTTCTTAGAACCGGTATGGAAACCGGAAAATATTTATCCTGATATAAAAATGTGTTCATCACAAGGCGGGAGACCCTTCCGTTTCCATCTGTAAACGGGTGTATGTTTACCAGTTTCAGGTGAGCTTCAGCGGCAAATATAACAGGATGAAAATTATTCCGCGCATTGTTTGTCCATTCGCTAAACTCGCGCATTTTCACCGGGACATTCTCCGCTTTTGGCAGCCTTTTTTTGCTCCCGCTGATCAGCACTTCAATTTTTCTGTATTCGCCGGGACTGACAAAACCAGGAATATTTTTGCTGAATAATTCATGGCAATATAATATATTTTCTTCCGTTATGTTTCTGTTATTTATTAACGAAAACATATAATCGTACGCTTTGCCGTGGCCTTCTACTTCATAAAATTCCTTTAGAGGATGGCCTCCTATCGTTATTCCGTCTTCAAGGATTACCTTTGTTTCTTCCAGAGTGTGCGTGTTGCCCTCCACCGCATTGGAAGAATATGTCGTTTCAATTTTAAAAAACTGATTTATCTGCCTGAGGTAATCTCCTTCAAACGGGCGTATCTCACTCAATAAATTCTTTCTTTTATCGATTTCTTTTAGTAGGTCCATTACAGCTCAATATTTAAAGTCCGATTCGCCGATGAACTCGCGGAGTATGCTGAAGCCGGGAACGTACTGTGGCGGAATTGGCGCGAAATTTTCCAGGAAGGAAAGCAGCCTTTGAGCTTCCGGGTATTCTTTCATGCCGGGTTTTACCGTACGCAGAAGCGGCTCCGCGTAAAATTTCAGAACGGCAAGTTCGTAGTCCAGGGCGGAGTTAAATGCGGCGTCGGCGGAGTTCTGGAACGGGAAAATGTTTTTCCGCTCGCCACGCTGCACGCTTGGCCACATGTTGAAAGTCCTTACCGCTTTCGCGTTGCGGAACTGATGGTCGCGCACCATGCGCCGCAAAAGCCTGTTGTCGCTTGTGGGGATGCGGTTGTGATCGTCAAGGTTAAGCTGGGTGAGGGCTGAAACGTAGAGCTTGAATTTGGTTTCCCTTTTTATTTGCGGTGTAAGGGCGTCGTTTAGCCCGTGTATGCCTTCGATTACCAGCATTGTTCTGTTATCCAGGCTAATCTTGCGTCCGCCTGATTCTTTGCGCTTGCCGGTCCTGAAATCAAATATGGGCAGCGTTACTTCTTTGCCAGCCAAAAGCTCCAGCAACTGCTGGTTCAGAAAAGGGACGTCCAAAGCTTCAAGACATTCAAAGTCAGGCTCCCCTTTTTCGTCTTTGGGGGTGTTCTCTGTCCCGACGTAGTAATCGTCAAGGCTTATGGCTATGGGTTCTATGCCCATGACTTTAAGGGCGATGGAAAGCCTTTTGGCGGTGGTTGTTTTTCCGGAGCTTGAAGGGCCCGCGATAAGGATCGCCTTTACCGTATCTCTGCTGGCGTAAATTCTTCCGGCAATTTCATCGAGCTTTTTTTCCTGAAAGGCCTCGGCGATGAGGATGTATTCCCTGATATCCTGCTCCGACACCAGGCGGTTCAGCCTTCCTACCGATTGAACGCCGACCATGCGGCCCCATTTTTTGTATACGTTGTACACGGAAAAAATTTTCGGGCTGTCTTCAAAAGGCTCAAGCCGCCTTCCGCTGCCAATTGCGGGAAAGCGCAGGAGGAAGCCGTCCTCGTAAGGCATAAGCTCGAAAACATCAAGAAGCCCTGTGCGGCTTAAGAGCGGCGATATGTAAAGATCGATAAAACCGGCACATTCGTTTACCATTACTTTCGCTTCGCTTCTTTCGTTTAACAAAAGGGCTGTATCGTCCTGATGGTTTTTGGTAAAGGTTTCCATAGCTTCCGCGTATGCCATGTAACGGCAGTTTATGGGCAGATCCTGCTTAACCAGCTCTTTCATCCTGCTTTGAAGTTTTTCAATTTCGCCAGCCTCCGGCGTTTCGTCTTCAAGAAAAGTATAGTAATAGCTGTTTCCCAATGAATGGCCGATGCAGAGGCTTTTGTCGGGAAACAGTTTTCCCGCCGCCGCCGCGAGCAGGAAGGCCAATGTACAGCGGTAGATGCTTTCGCCTTCCGGGCTGTCAATCCAAACCGGTTCCAGAGTGGAGTTTACCTCGAGCCTGGCGGAAAGAGACAGGGTTTCCCCGTTTGCCCTGACAGCCGCAAGACAGCTGCTTCTGGAGCCGAAGTGGTCAACAACCGTATAAATTTTCGATCCGGCCTGGCAGGAAATTTCTTTTCCGTCTCCATCATCAATGCCGTTTTTTACCCAAACCTTTATTTCCTCGTTCATGCTACAGCTCTCCCAAATAGTTTTTGATAAGTTCCAGTTTTAGCGCGCGCAGCCGCTCCGTAACGGAAACCTTGTAAATATGCGGGTTAAGGAAACGCTTATAACTGCCGTCAAAGCCTTCCAGTTCACGGCGGACGCGGTTTTGAATTTCCGGAAGGGCAGGGCTTTGACAGGTGAGCTTTCCGTCTTTTAGGCGCTCTTTCAGAAGCGGTTCCGCGTCCTGATCAAGAGTATAGTTGAAATGGCGGTAGTCCGCCTGCGGGTGCCAGAACGAGTAGGTTTTTCCGTTTTCCGGAATGTCCGGCTCATCCGGGTCTTCGAGCGCGAGGACGTCGGCGACGCACATGCCGCCGGAGTCCTTTATGCGCCAGACCTGCTTCACGCCGGGGTTTGTGGTTTTTGCGGGGTTATCGGAAAATTTGATCCTCGCGGAAAGCTTCCCTTTCCCGTCGTCGCTGGCGGCAAGCTTGTAAACCCCGGTAAACGCCGCCTCTGTCCCGCCTGTAACCATCTGGGTGCCGACGCCCCAGGTGTTTACCGGCGCGTTCGCGTCGGTGAGCGCTTTTACGACATACTCGTCAAGGTCATTGGAAACCGAAATCGCCGCGTTTGGCAGGTCCGCCGCGTCCAGCGCTTTCCTTACTTCTACCGAAAGGTAATAAATATCGCCTGAATCCAAACGCACGCCGAAATTTTTTCCCTTTGCCGTCAGGGTTTTTCCCGCTTCTATCGCGCTTTTAACCCCGCTTTTAAGGGTGTCATAGTTGTCGATTAAAAAGACGGAGCTGTCAGGGTATAGCTCCGCATAGGCGAGGAAGGCCTCAAGTTCCGTGGGCCAGGCCATAACCCAGGAATGTGCCATGGTTCCGAAAACCGGGATGCCGTACTCTTTTCCCGCAAGGACGTTTGATGTCTTGGAGGCCCCGCCTATGAAAGCCGCCCTGGAAGCTGACATCGCGCCGTCAGGCCCCTGGGCGCGGCGCAGCCCGAATTCGGCAACGGAAGCCCTGCCTGAGGCAAGGACTACCCTGGCGGTTTTTGTCGCGATAAGGCTTTGAAAATTGACGGTGTTAAGCAGCATTCCCTCGATGAGCTGGCACTCAAGCAGTCCGCCTTCAACCCTTATCAAAGGCTCGTTGGGAAAAACAACAGTCCCTTCGTCCATCGCCCAAATCGCGCCTGTAAACTTAAAGCCGGCGAGGTATTCCAGAAAGGCTTCGTCAAAAAACCCGAGGCTTCGCAGGTACGCGATGTCGTCGGCGGAAAAAGCAAAAGCCCGGATTTTTTCCAGCAGCGTTTCAAGGCCGGCGAAAATTGAAAAGCCGCCTGAAAAAGGGTTGCTCCGGAAAAACATTTCAAAAACCGCCCGGTGTTTCATTCCCTTTTTCCAATAGCCCTGCGCCATAGTAAGCGAATAAAAATCCGTAAACAAAGCAGAATCAGAACTAGCATTTTTTAACATTTAAACCTAACTCCCAATAAATCTCACAAAGGCACAGAGTACACAGAGGACACAAAGGAAGAATAGAAAGGGCTTTCGTATTTATCTTTTCTCCGTGTTCTTTGTGTTCTTTGTGCCTCCGTGAGAGGTCTTTTGTAATAAACATATCGTTTATTTAGTTGTTTCAAAGTAGCAACCTTCACTGTATATCTCCTGAAGGAGCGAGGGTTACGCCGGCTTCTTTTAGGGAATCCAGCGCGCGTTCCATTGAACCGGCAGGGATGCCCACCCCGCGTATGGCGTCGGAGACGACAACGGTTTTGTAGCCCAGGGCTGCGGCGTCAAGGGCGCTGTATAGCACGCAGTAGTCCGTCGCGAGGCCGCCCAGCACAAGGGTGTCGATGGAAAGGGCTTTTAAAAAGCCGTCAAGGCCGGTGGAGGTTGCGCGGTCGTTTTCAAAAAAAGCCGAATAAGAATCCAGCTCGCGCCGGAAGCCTTTCCTGACAATGAGGCAGGCGCTCTTTAAGTCAAGCGAGGCGTGAAAATCCGCCCCAGATGTTCCCTGGACGCAGTGGACAGGCCAGAGCTTCCTGAAAGAGACATGATCGGCGGGGTGCCAGTCCTGTGTGGCTATAACCCTGCCCCCGTTTGCCGCGAAAAGGCCGGAAAGGCGGTTGAGCGGATTAATTACTTCGTCCCCGTCTTTTACCGCCAGCGCACCTCCCGGGCAAAAGTCATTCTGTACGTCGATTAAGATCAGCGCTGATTTTGTAAAGTTCATCGTCATGGCAATTAATAATTATACGATTTATCTTTGTATCCGTAAAGCCAAAAGTATTGCTATGGATTGAAAAATGTGTTACCTTGAATTACATGGTCGTTTATTGGGTGGCTATGAATCAGCGAACAAAATAATATGTCTTTTATGGAAGGAACCAAATGGCCAAGAAAAGAAAGATTGCCCCTGGTCTTTGTTCTGATGATCTAAAGGCGATAGCAGATCGAATTTATAATCGAAAAGATGTAAACTGCCCCATTATAAGCAGGACCAATAAAAATTTTGAAGACATCTTAAGAAACGGCAAGCCAAATATTAGCGCTTCTTCTGTTTTTATCAGGAAGGTGCATCAGTAGCCATGGCTGCGAAACGTAATAATAATCTCAAGTATAGGCGCATGCCTTATAAAGAAATAGAAACAATGGTAAAACTTCTTGTTGAGAAATTTGAAGACTTTCTTGTTTTTAAAGGTTTCCCTAAAAACGTAGGGCATTTTATTTCTTATGTTAGTTTGGCTGACATAATTATTCGTGTGGATAAACGAAAGGCATATTATATTTGTTTCCATGATATGGAAATAAACGAGTGTAAGGAAGTGGCATTATATGCTTACTGGATCTTAAAATTAAGGCCATTCGTAATAACAGATACTGCATATCTGAGAGATCCCGATGCGTGTTATATTAATGAATCATTTGCTATTCATTTTATTGGTCTTGTTTTAGAATTAACGCACAGGATAAAATACACAAAAAAGATAAATGAATCCTACAGTAGATTTTTAGAATATTCTTTCAGGTTTCGTAATTTTAGCATTGATTCTTTTATTGTCTTGGTTGAATCAATTTCTACCGAAACACTGGAAAAAGAATTTCCTAACCTTTACGATCAGCCTGATAAAAAAAAGAAACAATGAAGATGCCTGAAAGGAGTTATATATGAGTAACCTGGCTGAGTCTCTTGATGAGTATACGTATGAGGATTATGAGTCTTTCCCCGAGGATTTCAGGTGTGAGCTTATTGATGGAGTAGCGTACATGATGTCAGCGCCTGATATCTGGCATCAGGATATATTGGGCATGATTTATCGTAAAATCGGGAACTATCTTGACGGTAAAAAATGCAGGGTGTTTATGGCGCCGTTTGATGTCAGGCTGTTTCCCAGAAAAGACAAGAAAGACAGAACTGTTGTGCAGCCTGATATTATTATAGTGTGCGACGAAAATAAGCTGTCTGATGGCAAGGCTTGCAGGGGCGCGCCGGATGTTGTTATTGAGATACTGTCTGATTCTACCAGAAGCCATGATCTTAATGCCAAGAAAGAGAGGTATGAGCGGGCAGGGGTCAGGCAGTACATAGTTGTGGGCAAGGGCATGGTGCTGAACCATGTGCTGGACGAGGGTGAGTATAGCGTTACCAGAATAGTCAGGGGCGAGCATGGCGCCAATGTGTCTTTGTTGCCTATAGATTTCGCTATAGATATTTAGTTTGAAGATATTATTAAGATGCAAGCAACCGGAATATCCTAAGCGCTTTTAAGTTCCATCTTGAGCCGTAACCCCAAAAGGTCAAGCAGCTTGAACACAGTCTTGAAGGATGGGTTTCCGTCAGGGGCAAGCGATTTATACAGGCCCTTGCGGTCAAGGTTCAATTCCCTGGCTATTTGGGCCATGCCTTTGGATCGCGCAATGTCGCCGATAACGGAAAGTAAAAAGTCGGGATCGTTTTCTTCGAGAGCGGCTTCAATGTAGGCTATCACTGTTTCTTTGTCATTAATGTACTTCGCTGGGTCCCACTTTGAAAATGTAATTTTTTCTTTTGGTTTTGCTGCGGTTTTCATGTTTTTATTTCACCTCCTCATAAAGCCGGGCTATTTCTTTGGACCTGTCAATATCCGCCTGCTGGGTAGCCTTGTCGCCACCGCAGAGCAGGATGATAATTTCTTTCCCCGTGCCCTTGAAATATACCCGGTAACCGGGGCCATAATGGATGCGCATTTCCGAGACACCTTCGCCGACAGGCGAAACATCGCCTGGGTTGCCTTCGGCAAGCCGATTTATCCTTGTAAGGATTTGCGCAATTGCTTTCGGGTCTCTGAGTTTGTCAAGCCATTTATCAAATACGCTGGAAGAGCGTATCTCTTTCATAGTTCAAGTGTAGACTATAATACCCATCGTGTCAAGGAAGCTTAATTCGTATACCCTGTAACCCCGACCTCTAATATTGCCGATTTTGTGATCGATAGCTCGCTGCCGCTTGCTTCCATTGCGGTAAATGTAAACTTGGCTTTTGCCGGCTTGCCTTTTTTGTCGTACGCTTCTGAGTTTGCCTGGTTTAGTATGCCGTCCGCGTCTGTTTTACTTACATTGGTTATGAAGTAGCCTTTAATTAAATATTCATCAACGCAGACATCGGCATAGACAGTGCTTCCTGATATTATTATCGGATTCGGATAGATTAAGATATTGTCCCTTTTTACGGTTTTGTTTTTGTCGGAACCCATCTGATAAACCGCGCTTACCTTAACCTGCCTTAAAAACGATTGCTGTTTATCATAGGGCAGAGAACCTTCCCCATTGAGGACTATGAAACCGCCGTACAGGGGTTCTACGGAAATGCTTAAGAGCTTGTTGTAAACCGGAATTGTCTGTGAAGTCCGAAGCTCGCGGCCGTCGTCCCCTTTATAGCTGATTCCTATTTTGGTGCTCTTTTGCGTCAGATTTTCTGGGTAAGTAAAATCAAGGCGCCAATCGGATTTCGCCTTAATGATGCTTGTCGTTTTTGTTACGGTTGTGCCTTTGTATGAAAGCTTTAAGTTTGAGCCTGAAAACCTGCTTAGCCAGTGGTTTTCCCGGTACGATGAAAAAAACCTGGGGTCGTCGAACAGGACCTGATCGGAAAAGCCGGGCTCGGCGTCAATGCTGATGCCTGAAAGCGAGTGCACATTCTTATGTTTGATCGGTATAACGGCGTACTTTCTGCCGATTGTTACCTTTAATTCGGAATCTTTTGGGGCGGTTTCGCCTGTAAAAGCCGTTTTATAAACGCTGGTCGGGGTTATGGTTTTATCGCCGTTCGCGTATGTCGCTTTTACGCTGACGCCGGAAAAATCGAAAGATGGATCGCCCTCAAAATATTCCTTGTCGCCTGTTATGGTGGCAGTCAGTTCATTCCCGGAATTCAAAATGCTGTAAAAGAAGGTATTTTGCGAAGGGTCGTTGGCAGGCGCCCGGAAATCCCTGGTTGTCCATGGCGACATTAAATCGTAGCCATAATTATACTCCGCGATGTAACGGATGGTATGAAGGCCGTTATTAAGCTCGTAAACCGGTGGG
>Ga0268262_10006440_pt1 | contig 11251 bp, 7 predicted proteins | sample TergutNc150P3_FD_190354 | JGI IMG/M metagenome (GOLD analysis project Ga0268262, IMG submission 190354) | Nasutitermes corniger P3 segment gut microbial community from laboratory colony in Florida, USA - Nc150 P3 (SPAdes) (version 2) | ecosystem: Host-associated > Arthropoda: Insects > Digestive...
CCGAAGGAGGGACGAATTCTTTAATGAGCTGCGCGTCCTAATGCGCCGTAACCTCTTTGGGAGTTGGCAGGAACTCGTTGTTTTCATGTATTCCGACATTGATACGGGGTAAACTTTAAATTGCTGCAGGGAATTGGTGGGGGTTCATGGCAAAACGGAAGAATATCTTGCATTGCAGGAAGAACAGCAAATTTATTCTGGTTATTTATCATAATCCCTTTTTCTGCTATTATAGCAGCATGTCCAAAGAACCCCTTTTCCTGATTGACGCCTACGGCCTTATCTACCGCTCGTACTTCGCTTTTCTTAACCGGCCCCTGCTGAACCCGGCGGGGAAAAATGTGTCCGCTTTATTTGGTTTTGCCAGAACCCTGGTAACCCTCATTGACTCAGGCGCCCCGACAATTAAAGGCGGTAAAAATAACGACGATCCTATCGAGAAGCAAGGAACGGTTTTAAAAAAGCCGCAGAGACTGGCGGCGGTATTCGATTCGCTGACCCCTACTTTCAGGCACAAGATGTACAGCGAATACAAGGCCACAAGGCAGAAGACGCCGGAAGACCTCCACGCGCAGGTTCCGCTGGTGGAAGAGCTCCTTACGACCATGAATATCCCCTGCCTGAAAGCGGACGGTTTTGAAGCGGACGACATTATCGCAACCCTGGCTTTAAAATGCCGGGATGAGGGGCGGCAGTGCTATATCCTTTCTTCTGACAAGGATCTGCTTCAGCTTGTGGGAGGCGGAACCTGGGAGCTAAGACCAATCAAGGGAAGCGCCCTCCCCGAAAGCGGCGGCCTTCCCTATGAGCTGGTCGGCCCCGGCGAAGTCAAAAGCGAATGGGGAGTAAATCCCGATAAAGTGCTGGATCTTCTTTCCCTTACCGGGGACAGTTCAGATAACGTTCCTGGCGTAAAGGGCGTCGGTGAAAAAACCGCGGTGAAACTTATGTCCCGGTACGGTTCCCTCGACGAGATTTACAAGAACATCGCAGGCATAGAAGGGGCAATCGGGAAAAAAATCGCCGGGGGAAAAGAGAGCGCTTACTTTTCACGTTCCCTGATAAAACTGGACAGCGCCGTTCCCCTCGCGATAAAAGAGATTGACGAGCTTTCTATCGAAAATATTGACCGCACAGCCGGAGCGCGCGTCCTGCTTCGGGAAGGCATACGCCAGAGCGCGAAACAGCTCGATCCCGCCACGAGCGCGAAAGAAAAGAATAAAGCAGACAGCAAAGCGGATGACACAGAAACGGTAAAAACCCCTGCCGAGGAAGAAACCGGAGTGAATATTGACCCTGCCCTGCTGGGCGAAGGGGTATACAAAACCATTCTGGACATTAAAGATTTAAAGGCCATTTTGGAAAGGGCAAAAAAACAAAAGCTCCTTGCCCTGGACTTCGAGACAGACTCTCTTGACGCCTGGAACGCCAGGCCTATCGGTATTTCTTTCGCGGTAAAGCCAAAGGAAGCTTTTTACGCGCCTGTCGCGGCCCATCAGGGTACGGAGCCTTTTCTTGATGGCGAAAAAGTCAAAGCCCTTCTCGCGCCGTTTTTAGCGGATCCCTCCATGACAATCGTTGCACATAACGCCAAATACGATTACAAGGTTTCCCGTGGCTGGGGAATCGAACGCTGGCAATGTAAAATCTGGGACACAATGGTAGCCGCATGGATAATCGATCCTGACCGCGGCGGCTATTCCCTGGATTCCCTCGCGGTCTTTTATTTCGACATAAGCCCAATCTCGTATTACGCCGTTGTCCCCAAGGGCAAAACTTTCGACGCCGTCCCGCTTGAAACCGCCTGCCGCTATTCCGCCGAAGACGCGGATTTTTGCCTCAGGCTTAAATGCTGCCTGGAAGGAAAACTTGGCGACGCCGAGCCGCTTTTCAAAAACCTGGAAATGCCCCTTCTGCCTATCCTCGCCGAAATGGAGGGTGAAGGCATCAGAATTGAAAAGGACATTTTAAGAAAATACGGAGAGGAATTGGGAAAAGAACTGGAGAGCATACAGGCAAAGACTTACAAAATCGTAGGCCACGAATTCAACTTATCTTCCACCCAGCAGCTTCAGAAAGTTCTTTTTGAGGAGCGAAAACTTAAACCGGAAAAGAAAACAAAAACCGGCTATTCAACCGACATGGCGGTTCTGGAAGAACTCGCGCGGGAAGACGAAGTACCGGCCCTCATACTCAGGCACAGAACGCTTTCAAAACTCAAATCAACTTATGTCGACAGCCTGCCTGTCCTGGCGGATAAGGACAACAGGCTGCACACCAACTTCGTTCAGACCGGAACCGCCACGGGACGGCTTTCCAGCCGCGAGCCTAATTTGCAGAACATACCCATCAGGGACGAAGAAGGCCGCCGCATCCGCGAAGCCTTTATCGCCAGGCCCGGCTGGGTTCTCATTTCCGCAGATTACAGCCAGATAGAGCTTGTGGTGCTTGCCCATCTGTCCGGCGACAAAAACCTGCTCTCCTCTTTTGTCGAGGGAAAGGATGTCCACGCCCGCACCGCCTCGCTGATTTTTGGAATGGAAGAAAAAGATATTCAAAGCGAGCAGCGGCGCATCGCGAAGACAATCAACTTCGGCGTCATGTACGGCATGAGCGCCTTCAGGCTCGCGAATGAGCTGAACATCAGCCGCACCGAGGCCGCCGCCTTTATCGAAGCCTATTTTAAAACATACGCCGGGGTTAGGGATTTTATCGAAAGCCTAATCGCGAAAACCGAGAAGACCGGCTACGCCTCTACCATCCTGGGGCGGCGGCGCTATATACCCGCTATTAATTCGCGGAACAAAACCGAAAAAGCCGCCGCCGAAAGAATCGCGGTGAATACTCCCATACAGGGCTCCGCGGCGGACATTGTAAAAACCGCCATGCTTAATCTGGACAAGGCCCTTACAGCCGCAAACAGCCCCGCGAAACTCCTTTTACAGGTACACGACGAGTTAATTCTGGAATGTCCGAAAGATAAAGCAAAAGAAACGGCGGAACTTGTCAGAAGTGAAATGGAAAACGCCGTGAAGCTCAAAATCCCGCTCAGGGTGAGCGTTGAAACCGGAAAGAGCTGGGGCGATTTTCACTGATTTATTTGGAGGTTCTAATGTCTCTTCTTTTTATTATTGCTATTGCCGCCTCTGCGGTACTGGTTATACTGTTCATATTGATCATCCTGATTCTCGTCAAGCTTTATTCAAACAGGCAGCCGGATCTTTCTCCGCAGATTTTGGATCTGAAGAACGAGCTGAACGAACTCAAGACAAAACAGCTTGAAAGCCAGCAGGTTTCCCTTGCCAGCCAGCAGCAACTCTTCCTTAATACGCAGAACTCGCTTGGCTCCCAGCTTCAGCAAATGATGAACCTTATGGGCCAGAGCCTTAATTCGGCGCAAAGCAATATCGCGAAGCAGCTTGACAATTCCAACCGCATAATCGGCGACATACATACCAAACTCGGCTCTCTGGAAACAACGGCAAAAAACATCCAGGACATCGGAAAAGACATTTCTTCCCTGCAAAACATTCTGCAAGCGCCGAAGCTCCGCGGGAATCTGGGCGAATTGTTTCTGGAAGACCTCCTAAAGCAAATATTCCCTGAAGCGAATTATAAGATCAAATACAGCTTTAAAAACGGCACCCAGGTTGACGCTATTATAAAGCTTGGAGGAAATATCGTTCCTGTTGACTCAAAATTCCCGCTTGAAAGTTTCAGACGCCTTGCTGCCGCGGATAGCGAGGAAAATAAAAAACCATTCAGAAAGGAATTCATTTCCAGCGTTAAAAAGCGCATTGACGAGATTGCAACCAAATACATTAATCCGGCGGAAGGAACCTTTGATTTTGCCATGATGTATATCCCCGCCGAAAATGTTTTTTATGAGACTATCATCAACGATTCCTCGACAAATAAAGATTACGAGCTTTTTTATTACGCCATGTCAAAGCACGTTATTCCTGTCTCGCCGAACAGTTTCTACGCTTACCTGATGGCTCTGGTTTACGGCTTAAAGGGATTCAAAATTGAGCAGGAAGCCAAAACAATACTCGGAGAGCTATCGCAGGTTCAGGACAAATTCGGAAAATTCTTCAGCGATTACAGCCTCGTGGGGAAACACCTTTCCAGCGCGATAGGCAGGTACAACGACACCGAAAAACACGCTGAAAAGTTAAACGATCAAATAAATAAGATTACAGGGCAAAGGACGGAACTTATAGCCCAATAGTTGCAACCAAAACAATTTTTTGGTGTCTCATAATAGTAATGAAACAAAACTACCAAACACAAACAATGGGAGAAGAAATTGCCAATTCGGCTCTTCATATTATCGGAGCCCTCCTGGGAATTCTTGGATTGGTCTTTCTGGTAAATCACGCCCGCTCTTCTCTGCCGGTATACGTGATCTTTGCCTCAACAATGATCTTTATGTTTTCAGCGTCGACTGCCTATCACGCTATTATTTCCCAAAAGATAAAACAATTTTTCCGCATAATTGATCATCAGTCCATTTACATATTTATCGCGGGAACCTATACGCCTTTTTGTCTTTTGGCACTAAAAGGTTATACGGGTTGGGTATTGTTCTGTTTTGAGTGGGTTATGGCTTTGACCGGTGTAATACTTTCAGCCTTTCAGTTCCGCTTTATAAAAAAAATTGAAATGGTCATTTTTATTCTTATGGGATGGGCAATTGTCGGCGGGTGCATACCCCTCGCGCGCTCGCTTCCACTTCAGAGTGTTGTCCTTTTATTTGCCGGAGGCGTCTTATACACCGCCGGGACTTTCTGGTACCGGGCAGGAAAACCAAAGCCTGACATCAGGCAGGGCCGTTTATTCTGCGGCCATGTTATCTGGCATCTTTTCGTCCTTGCCGGAGCGGCCTGCCATTGGTTTTCAGTATGGTTTCTATTACTTGAGAAACATTAAAAAGTCAATCATACTTTAAACAAGTATGGCGGCACAGACAGCGGTTATTGGAGCGGGAGCCTGGGGAACGACGGTTGCCAAGGTAATTGCCGAAAAAGGGAAAGATGTTGTCATCTGGAGTTTTGAAAAGGACACCAGAGACGATATTAACTTACATCTCGAAAACAAGCGCTACCTGCCCGGAATAAGCCTGCCAAAAAACCTGAGAGCTACTTCGGATATTGTAGAAGCTGCCTCCGAGCGAAAGCAGCTTATACTGGCGGTACCTTCCCTGTTTCTCCTGCAAACTGTAAAGCAAATACTTTCAGTCCCCTCTATAAGGGAAGGAGAAACCGCCATTGCGGTCATTACAAAGGGTTTTATTTCAACCGATAAAGGGCCCCGGCTCATTGTTGAAACCCTGGAAGATTACCTTCCTGGGTTTTACCGGCAGACTTTGGTTTACATAGCAGGCCCCAGCCACGCAGAAGAAGTTTCGCGCGGAAAAATTACCGGCCTGATAGCCGCAAGCGAGAACGCCAAAAATTCCATCTATTTTCGCGACTTGTTAAAAAACAAATACCTTCTTGTCTTTTCGTCGTTTGACGTGCGCGGCGTTCAGGTGGCGGCAGCGGCAAAAAACGTCATCGCCATCGCTTTTGGCCTGCTTGACGCCTTAAAAACCCAGGGTGAGGCCAGCGGTTTTGAAGGCGCAAATTTGCTGGGTGACGGAACCGAGTCCCTGCTTCTGGCTGCCGGCCTGAACGAGATTCAAACCCTTGGCGTGGCCATGGGCGCCACCCATCCTGAGACCTTTACTTCCATTTCCGGAATCGGTGATCTTGACGTTACCTGCCGTTCCGTCTTTGGAAGAAACCGCCGCTTTGGCAAAGAAATTATCGAAAAAAAGATCCTTGCGCCATTCAAGGATATCGATGACCTAATTGCCCGAATTAACGAGCTTGATTACTTGCCGGAAGGGGTCGCGGCGGCAAAGTATGTCAAAGCGCTGGCGGAAAAGCACCGCCTTAAAATGCCCATTTCAATAGGGCTTTACAGAATCCTAAACCGCGAGATAGAACCGCATGAATTTCTAAAGCAATTTTTAAACGAGCTTAGGCGCTAAAAAATAACCTCTTTTCATTGTTTTATGTTTTCTATATAATACCTTCATGCAGGAAGAACTTACCGAATATAAGGGAAAAGCCACAATGGAAAAAATCACGTCGCTGGCAAAGCGGCGGGGTTTTGTGTTTCAATCTTCAGAGATTTACGGCGGCCAAAACGGAGCCTGGGATTACGGGCCTTTGGGCATTGAACTAAAAAACCGCATAGCCGCTGCATGGTGGAAGGAAATGACCCAGCTCCACGACGACATTGTCGGTCTGGACGCAGCAATCCTGATGCACCCGCGCACATGGGAAGCTTCGGGACACGTGGAGAATTTCACCGACCCGCTTGTGGACTGCAAAAAGTGCAAGTCCCGCTTCAGGGCCGATCAGATACCGCCAGAAAACCTGGCGGCCAAAAAGTGTCCGGATTGCGGCGGAGAGCTTACCGATACGCGGAAGTTCAATTTAATGTTTAAAACCCACATCGGCCCCGCCGAAGACTCAGCCAGTATCATCTACCTGCGCCCTGAAACGGCCCAGGGAATCTACGTCAACTATAAGAACATCATTCAGTCCAACAGAATGAAAATCCCCTTCGGCATAGCCCAAATCGGCAAAGCCTTCCGCAACGAAATTGTTACAAAGAACTTTATCTTCCGCACCTGCGAGTTTGAGCAGATGGAGATGCAATACTTCGTAAAGCCCGGCACCGACGAGGAATGGTTTGCCGAATGGCGGAAGCGCCGCTGGAATTACTATCAAAAGCTGGGCGTTAAAATGGATCACCTCCGCTGGCACCAGCACGGCCCGGGCGAATTGGCCCACTACGCCAAAGATGCTTACGACATTGAGTATCTCTTTCCGATGGGCTGGCGGGAACTGGAAGGCGTACACAACCGCACCAACTACGACCTTACCCGCCATACCCAATTCTCCGGCAAGGATTTACAATATATAGATCAGGAAGACAGCAACGAGCGCTACATTCCCTACATCATCGAAACTTCAGCCGGCCTTACCCGCAATCTATTGATGATCCTCTGCGACGCCTACGATGAAGAACAAGTCGCTTCCGACAAAGCCGGGGAAGAGGAATCGCGGACGGTACTGCGCTTCCACCCAAGCCTTGCGCCAATTACCGTTGCCGTCCTGCCCCTGATGAAGAAAGACGGCCTTGCGGAGCTTGCCCAGGACATTCGCAAAGAACTGAAGGAAGACTTCGCCACCGATTATGATCAATCCGGAGCCATCGGCCGCCGCTACCGCCGCCAGGACGAAGCGGGGACGCCTTTCTGCGTTACCATCGATTACGAATCCAAAGACAACGGTACCGTAACCCTGCGTTTCCGGGACTCGATGGAACAGGTTCGTGTGAACAAGGCGGAACTGGCGGCGCGCTTGCGGAAGGAAATAAAGGAATATAAAAGGGTTTAATTTTAGCCCTTCAATCTACTTTTGTTGAATCCAGACCGCTTCGTTTATGGAATTGCAGGTAGTCCCAGCGGGTTACAATTCCTATAAGTTTCCCATCTTCCAATATAGGAAGATGGCCAATCCTGTTCTTATAGAATGTCCTTTCTATTTCCCGCAATGTTACATTACTACCGGCTGAAACCACCGGTGTAGACATATAAGCCTTTACCGGCGCTTGCATCTTCCCGTGCTTACGGCCTTTCATGATATCCCGAAGGCTGATAAACCCCGAAACGCTGCCTTCTTTATTCACCACCGGACAAGCCGTGAGATCAACCCGTTCCAAAAACATGGACGCTTCCATGAGGCTGGTTGTCTCATGGATTGTAAACACGTTTTTTGTCATTATATCCTTGACAGCTACGGCGGGCTCCAGGGCGTAACTCAGGAATTGGTAGAATTCTCCAAAAAACTTTTTCCCGTCTCTGCCTGTAATCCTGGCCGAAGCCGCAAGCTGATGCCCTCCGCCTCCATAAGCAGAAAGCAAAGCGTGAAGATCGATCTTTTTCTTTTGGCTTCTGGCAATGAGCAGTATTGTATTTTCCTTGGGTATGGCGAACACCGCGAAGTAAGCGTCAGGATTTTGGATATCCATTATCTTTTCAACAATCGCGGCAAGGCCCGACACATTTTCTTCCAATTCAAGATAGCTGAGGAGGATCACATTACCCTGAATCGAATGAGCTTCGGGCCTGAGCTGGTTAAGAACCGCTATTTGTTCGTCCTCTCTGACAGTCTCCAGAAACGATTTTACCAGCCTCAGGGAAGCCCCCATATCCACAAGCCAGGCGGCAACTTCATAATCGTCCCGCGTAACACTCTCGTAAATAAACTTTCCGGTATCGGCATAGATCGCCGTTAAGGCAATTGTAGCTTCCTCGCTTTCAAGCGTGATTCCCCTCTCCATCGCCATTTTCCCAAGCACCGAAGTATTCGCCCCAAACCGCCCTCCCTCAACCTGGGCGCCCAAAATGTCGCATCGTTCCAAATAATGATGATCAAAAATCCTTATAGCAGGATTGGAATTCCGTATGTGCGTGAAATATTCACTTACCCTGCTTGCCGTGCAGGTATCTACAATAATAATATTGTCGATCCTATTGCCGGAGATATCTTTCGGCGCAAGAAAATCAAAATATCCTTCGTAAAAATCAAATATATTTTGCGCCGCCGGATGGATCCGGTTGCTCCGAACCAGCCTGTAATCCGGAAACAGTCTTTTGATCAAGATAAGCGAGCCAAAACAATCAAAGTCCATATTGGTATGGCCAAAAGCGATATCCATAAAAACCCTCGGTAAATTGTAAGGGTAAAGCGGGTAATTGTCAAAGTACTATGCGCTTTTTCCGGTTTATGGTAGTATTTTAAGATGTAAAAATTGGACAACCTTAAAGGAAAGGTTAGGAAGCTTAATTGGCGGCGACAATTCGTTCTTTATTTGAAAAAAACCGGAAAGGAATATCGCACTATCTTAAATTGCTGGTTGTTATCACTGCGTTTGCTGTCATTATAGTATCAAGCTGCCTTTATGCCGGCTATGCGCTTAAAAGTCATTTACATAAAGATACGAATGAAGAATTTACTGAAGAATTTATCGATAGAATAATTACCAAAATGGCCCTGTTATTGGCCTCTCTTGGTGTAGCCCTGATAACGGCGTTAAGTATTACCCTTTTAAATATTGATTCACAGGATATCCGCGAATTCAAAAACATGATGAAGAAAATTGAGCAGCGTGATAATTTGCTTAATATGGTGAACCAGGCGGCCATGACGCTGCTCGCCGCAAAAGATGAAGACAATCTGATGGCGTCTGTTTTAGCGGGCATGGGAATACTCGGCAATGCTGTGGATGTTGACCGTGTCCAGATTTGGCAAAACGAAATGATAGATGGCGCTCTTCACTTTGTACATAAATATGAATGGCTTAGCGAATATGGAAAACAAAAGTCCCCCGTTCCGGTCGGCCTGCACTTTCCTTACCGGTTAAAGCCGGACTGGGAAAAGAAATTCCTGGCAAAAGAAAGTATTAATTGTCCGTTAAAGGAATTGCCACAAGGGGATCAGGATTTTTTAAGCCCCTATGACATTAAGACCATCATAATTATCCCCTTGTTTATGCAGGAGCGTTTTTGGGGCTTTTTCAGTCTTGACGATTGCAGGAAAGAGAGGTCTTTTTCGGACGATGAAATGAACATACTTCATTCAGGCGGCCTTTTGATAGCAAATACATTTATACGCTATGACATGACGCAAAACATCCGCTATACAGCCACTCAGCTGGAAGCCGCCCTGAAAGAAGCGCAGGACGCCAATTTGGCAAAGAGCAAATTCCTGGCAACCATGAGCCATGAAATTCGTACGCCGATGAATGTAATACTTGGTGTTACAGAAAGTCATTTGCAGAATGAAACGCTTTCAGAGGAAATACAGGACGGGTATAACAAGATTTATAATGCCGGAGATATGCTTCTTCATATCATCAATGATATTCTGGATTTTTCCAAAATTGAAGCGGGCAAGCTGGAATTGATCCCGGTAAAATACGACATAATGAGCCTTATAAACGATACCGCCCATATGAATGTTATACGCTATCAGCAAAAGCCGATAAAATTCAACATTGATATTCAGGATAATATGCCGGCATATCTTATTGGGGACGAACTCAGGATTAAGCAAATATTGAATAACATTCTTTCAAACGCGTTTAAGTATACTGATTCAGGAGAGATTGATTTGGCTTTCTCGACTGAACATTCAGGCAATGAAAATGAAGTAATTTTGGTATTAAACGTAAAAGATACCGGACAGGGTATGACGCCTGAACAAGTTGATAAGTTATTTGACGAATATACCCGTTTTAATCTTGAAACCAACCGAACAACCGTGGGTATAGGGTTGGGCATGACGATCACAAAAAACTTAATCATAATGATGAACGGCACATTGACCGTGAACAGCCTGCCCGGAAAGGGTACCGAAATGAATGTGCACATTCCTCAAAAACTTGCCGGCTATGAAACGATTGGTAAAAAGCATATTGAAAACGCTAAGGGTATGCTGCTTGAACAAAAAAATTACTCCAGCAATAAAAAAATCAACAGGGAATTAATGCCTTACGGAAAAGTTCTTGTTGTAGATGACATGAAACCGAATCTTGATGTGGCAAGACTGCTGCTAAAGCCGTATCAGCTTAACATAGAAACAGTTGAAAGCGGTTTGGAAGCGATAAGCCTTGTTAAAAGCGGCAATGAATACGATATTATTTTCATGGATCACATGATGCCGGTAATGGATGGCATGGAAGCCGTAAAAGAATTGCGTACATTGGGATATAAATCCGCAATCATTGCGTTAACTGCTAACGCAGTCACGGGACAACAGGATATTTTTATCGCAAACGGATTTGACGCTTATATTTCAAAGCCCATAGACATTCGTCAATTAAACGATACGCTTAATAAATTTATCCGTGATAAAAATAAAAAAGCCTGGCAATGACCTACTTTCCCACCCCTTAGCGGGGCAGTATCATCGGCGTTAGAGGGCTTGACTTCCGTGTTCGGAATGGGAACGGGTATGCCACCTCCACCATAATCACCAGGCATTATTAACAAATCACTATAAGGAAGAATAATATGGTCAAGCCTCACGGCAGATTAGTATTGGTCGGCTGAACATGTTGCCATGCTTGGACCTCCAACCTATCAACCAGGTAGTCTCCCTGGTACCTTTAGGGGGATTGAATCCCC
>Ga0268262_10006441_pt1 | contig 11251 bp, 9 predicted proteins | sample TergutNc150P3_FD_190354 | JGI IMG/M metagenome (GOLD analysis project Ga0268262, IMG submission 190354) | Nasutitermes corniger P3 segment gut microbial community from laboratory colony in Florida, USA - Nc150 P3 (SPAdes) (version 2) | ecosystem: Host-associated > Arthropoda: Insects > Digestive...
CTAATGTCACTAGTGGCCGGACAGGTCAGCGGCAATGATACGGTAAAACGGCGCCGCATCGCTAAGATATACGACTGACGGATGGCGCTGTGATTAACCCATTGCATTAATACCCAAATTCCTCACAAAACTGCAAAATAGCTCAAAGCAAGTTGCTTTAAGTTGTTGGTGTCGCTTCCCAACCACATAGCAATTTGCGCTCTTTCGATCACAAATCGCTATCATGTGTATCATTAAATTTTATTACGAGAATTTTGTAAAGGGAAAAGTGAAAAATTCAGGCATAGCTTCGAGCTTCTTGCAAAACTGCTATTATCTTATTGGAGTTATGTATTGAAACTTAACTTCTGCCTGAAAACACTTTTTAATTTGTGGTCAAATCTGGTCTGAATACAGGAATTATGTATGACTAAAAGCGGCATAACACTAATACTTGCTTGTTTGTTGACATCTCTTGGGGTGACTCTGGGATGTGTTGATCCAGAGGATGGAGGGGGTGGCGTCAGCGGAACCTCCCTCTATGTTTTTGATGCAAGCGATCACGCTTCCAGCAGAATCCTTGTGTATTCGGATGTATCGGCTCTCTTTGATGGCTCCGCTGTTCAGCCTTCAAGAAGTATGAGCGGAACCAAAATTGACAGGGTTAAAAACCTGGCATGGGGCGGCATGTGTTTGGATGCCAATGGCAACCGGCTATACCTGGTTTCAGAGACCGGGGACGTTGTGCGCATTGATCGTGTGCGCGCGCAAAATGGCAATATTTCAAACCCCTTTGATATTGTTTCTTTCAAACTCGGAGCCTCGGACAGCGACCGACTTTCAAATGGAAAGTTTGGGCAGATTTCAATAAATCCAAGTGGATCTGTGCTGTATATAACTGAAGCAAATTCCTCTGATACCAGAATATGGGTAATCACAAGCCCAGGCTCTCAAACGGAAGGTTCCACAGTGGGCAGAGGTGAACAGCTCTTTACAAGCGGCGATAAAGGTGGCACCAGTGTAGCCGCGGCCAATGACGGATCTGTTTATGCGTATTTTGATGATGGCAGCAGCACATTTTTACAAGGCGTCTCATACGCGGGTTCAAGGTTGAGAAGGGGGACTTCTTCGGAATTTCAAAACATGATTATCGGCAGTGCCAGCGACAACAGGACGAGATTGGCCCGGTATGGTTCTTTGGCTGTGGATAACAGTAATAATATTTATTTGGCAAGGCATTTGGTTGACTCATCTAATTCTGGAGACGCGATTTTAGTTTTTAGATCCGGGCAGTTCTCACAGGGTTTAAACCAGGCTCCCGACAGATCTTTTGCGTCAAATATTAACAACCTTCGCGTCATCAGTCATGCTGTGACCAGGGATTGGTTGGTCGGCGCGATGTCTGTCGCTGATTCTGGCCTGGATAGTGTATGGATTTGGAGATCACCTTCAACGGCTTCCTCTATGTCCTCTAAGGAATATAAACTTGGTTCAAATGCGTCAATTCGTGGTTTGGCGCTTGACGGCAGGAATTGATGTCCTGGCTTCGCATTGTTTGGCTCGCGTTCAAGGACATAAGGCGTGATTTCTCACGTCATAGATCATCATTCATGCTGGCCATCATTGCGCTGGCTACGGGTCTGTTTATTGCTGGCGGCGGGCTTTTAGGTGTTGATACTCTGGACAGGTGGGTCAGGCAAACAGAGGCCCTGGCCAGAATAACGGTTTTTGCCACAGATGGAGCGAATGTTGAGAGCCTTGGACAAAGACTGAAAAACGACCCCAGGTTTACGTCAGTCCGGCTTGTTTCCAGCGCGGAAGCCACAAAGCGATTCATAGAATCTGTCAAAGAGGCCGGTTTGATACTGGATACTCTGGGAAACGAGGCTGTGCCGGATAATTTGGAACTCTCGCTGAACAAGGATGTGCTGCAACATCAAAGTGCCTTGGAAATCGGCCAGGACCTCAGCCGTATTCCCGGTGTGGGAGACGTGGTGGTTGATCACGAGCGTCTTGATTCACTGCTCAAAGGCGCCCGCTCCGTCAGGATTGTATTGGCCGCATTCGGATTTGTGCTGTTGATAGTCGCCGCGTTTTCAACCGGAATTGTCGTCCGTATGAGCATAGCCTCGCGCGAAGGAGAGATAAATATTATGAGGCTTGTAGGCGCTACTGAAATTTACATATTGATCCCGCTGCTGGCTGAGGGAGCTTTTTTGGGTCTTATCGCGGCTCTTACCGCCGCCGCCGGTCTTTGGCTGCTCTGGCTGCCGTTGAGCCTGGGGAAAATTAATATTTCTCCATTTATCGCTGATGCGGCCAAACTGGTTTTTTTCTCTTACAAAAACCTGATTATATTGGCAGTCACCGGCCTTTTGACAGGCGCGCTCGGCGCGATGTGGGGATTTAGGAACTCCTCGCAAAATAAAAAAGCCGCGGAAAAGTTAATGAAAGTAGATTAAAAATCTAGTTTTTTCAGGATTAAACTATTCTTATCCCGAATTTGTTTCACGGAGGTTTTTCATGTCTTTCCCTCAATACCTGGATTTAACCAACCTGCAGGCGCTTTTCCCAAAAGATTTTAGCCCATCGGAATTGGCTAAAGCCCAAACAGTATTTCTGAAGCGCCTTTCCATCTCGGCCCACGAATTCTACGGCGGAAAGATGCGAACCGTCCCCAAAGCCGGAATATATGGCTTCGGGTGGTTTGGCGTCTGGTACACACCAGGCGTAAGCGCTGTATCTACAGCTATCAGAGACAATAACATGCGCTCCTATCAGTTGTCCAATCGAAGCAATTTAGTTGCGGTAGTTTCAGATTCAACACGAGTGCTGGGCGATGGCGACTGTACCCCTTCCGGCGGTTTGGGCGTCATGGAGGGCAAGGCATTTTTGATGTACTACCTCGGCGGTATTGACGCAATTCCGCTCTGCATCAACACGCATACGGAGCCTGATTCGTATAAACCGGGCTTCAATTTCAACTATGGCAAACATGACCACAGCGCATCGAAAATAGTTGATTTTGTGCGCATGCTTGCGCCCAGCGTCGGCGCTGTCAACCTTGAGGACATATCCCAGCCGAATTGTTTTAAAGTGCTGGATGAACTTCAGGATTGCGGCGTACCTGTATGGCATGACGATGCTCAAGGCACGGCCTGCGTGACTTTGGCCGGAATGATCAATGCTATCAAACTGGCCGGCAAAGACTGGAAGAGCGCCAAAGCCGTCTTTTACGGCGCGGGCGCTTCCAACGCAACCATCGTACGCCTGATGCTGGCGGAGGGGCTCGACCCTAAAAACGTCATCGCATTTGACTCAAAAGGCGCCCTGCATACCGGCCGCGATGATGTGCGAAACGACACCCGTTTCTACCGCAAATGGCAGATAGCCCAGGCCACAAACCCACAGCGCGTTGACAACATCATTGAAGCCTGTAAAGGAGCCGATATTCTCTGCGCTCTGTCAACACCAGGCCCTGACGTTGTTAAAAAAGAGTGGATTCACGCAATGGGCGAAAAGCCCATAGTCTTTGTCTGCGCAAACCCGGTACCAGAGATATATCCACACGAAGCGAAAGAGGCTGGAGCTTTTATAGTTGCCACAGGCAGAAGCGATTTTCCGAATCAGGTAAATAACAGCATGTGTTTCCCCGGCCTGTTGAAAGGGTGCCTGCTGGTTCACGCCAGCAGGGTGACGGACGGCATGGCCATTGCCGCCGCCCACAGCCTTGCCAAAGCGCAACAGAGCCACGGTTTGGATACAGACCACATCATGCCAACAATGGATGATGTTGAGGTATTCCCTCGTGAAGCATCGGATGTAGCCGTCCAGGCCATCAAAGAAGGCGTAGCCAGGCATAACATTACGCCGGAAGAAGTATTCCAGAAAGCTGACCGCGACATCAAAGAAAACAGAGAAATCGCCCAAATGCTCATGGAAAAAGAAAAAATCCCAACCCCCCCAAAGAGCATGATTGATAATGTGGTGAAGGACACCATTGCCGAAATCAAAGGACAGATAGAAGCCATAAAGGGGTCGGCGGACGAGTAAAAAATTGACCGCAATGCACCGGCGCTTGAGCTTGTAGCAATTCCATAAAGAATAATACCCGCCGACATGACTGTTTTATGAGGAATTATTGAAAAGATATTGGAGCATCAATATCTGCCGTATCCTTTCTTGCAGCGATATTTGCTGTATTCTGGCACATATTATCATTATGTGGCGCGATGATTCCAGACACAGTAGAACTAAGCTCAATGAAATTACTCTGTCAATTCTTTCCGCTTCTCTCTAAATTTGCTCTCTGTCTTTCAGACATCTTTCTGCTTGCCATGATTGTTTTTGCATCAGTAGAGGTTTGGGAAAATAACAAAGCCAAGCGAAAACGAGAAGCTACAACTAGAAATATCGTCTCTCACACATAAATACATGTCTGAATTGAGGGATCAATTGCCTTTCACACATGAAATCAAACAAGGAGAATCGTAATGTGGGTACCTATACCACCACCACCACCACCAATACCTATACCCTCTATAATTCCAACTGTGCAGTCTCAAGGAAAGAACGGATCAGTAGGGTTGACAAGTGAGAATGTATTACTTCTCATAGGTTTTGTTATTAGTTTGGCTATTCTCGGGTTTTTGTATTCCCAAATTCTTTATTTTGTTTATAGGAAGTTTTCTAAAGATGATTAGCTTCAAAAAGTCATAGCTGCAACAAGGAGAAATGATGCCACAACAGATAGATTTCATGACCATTTTTACTGAATCTGATTCAAAAGATTGTCCAAAACGGCAGTATGACAATTACAAATGTCCATATCTCCCCCCCCGTAAACTGTGGCCAGAAGAATCCGAAGCACATAAAAATGTAGCAATGAGAACACCAGAAAGCGTACACGAAGTCTGTAAAAACTGTCTAATGCGTTTTATAGTCGAGGGTTCCGCAAATCAAAGTCATAGCTTACAATTCCTTTCCATACTCAAAAACAAAAAAATAAAAATTAAGAATAGTGGAAGACATATGAAGATTCACATCAGACCTCGTACATATTTCTTCGAGATTTTGGTTATATCTCTAGTATTTTCAGTTCTTGTCGCATTGACGTTCAAATTTTGCGACCAGATTTTTGTAGTGTTACAACAAGTACCTCTTATCATAGCAGGTTTTCTTGGTGCTCTCGGGTTATTTGTCGGAATGCTTATTCTTTTCGATTATCGTGAGGATTGATAGAATATCGTTTTTCGCATATGTTTTCCGTTCCAGTTACATCAACCACAATGGAGTTTACGTACATTTTTTTTGTTTTTGGGATCATCATTGTTTTTTCTCATCAATCTATAATTGATTTATGAATTTAGTCATAAATCAATTCTTGCCAAAAGGAACAATTTATGTCCACACAAACCGAAATCCAAAAAGTGGCTAATACAACCACTCTTAAACTAGTTCTCAAAGAACAACAACGTCTAGCTAAAGAAGAACCCAACATTAATGCGGAATGGCTTTTTGCTGCTTGCTTTAATACTCTTGATAAATGGTTTCCAGAAAGAGTAAAAAAAGACCAATGGGGCAATCATTACAAAGAATCACGTATTGCTCAACTTAGCACTGCCGCCGCTCTAATCCTCAGAGAGATTGATAAAGAGTTAAATGAAAATCCTAAGAATCAACATGAATAATACAACTTTGTGTACTCAAGTATGTAGTTCCCATTTTTTTGTTTTTGAGATCATTATTTTTTCTCATCGGTTTATTTTTTTTGTATTTTGTGATTTTTGTGGATTTCATTGCCAGAAGATTTTCAAGGAAACCAGTTGACATTTATCGTATTGTTTATCATAATGTATTCAAGGCAATAGTGCCTTCACTATCTCAGAAGGAGAGACCATGAAGTTCAATAAAGTATCTTTTTTAAGTGTTCTCAGTTTTCTACTGATGGCAATTCTTCTTACATTTGGTTGTAGTAAAGATAAAGATGCTGTTCCGAAGAGTTTACAGTTTACAGACCCAACTAAACTTATAGAAAAATATTATGATCTTGTTCGTCAATATGACAAGGATACTCTTTCCAACATAGTAGTTCCTGATCTAATGGCAAAATTTAATGGGGGAACGTATTCAGATGAAGCAAATCGTTTAGCAACGATTGCTGGTAGGAATATAGTAGTCAAAAATATAGAGCTTGGTGAACCTACGTTTGGCGAAAAAACTGGTAATGAAGTTATCGTTGCTAATATTACATTTGACAATGATGCAAAACAAAGGGAATTATCGTGTTGACTTGGAATCGAGAATTTGGCATAAACCATTCATAGACAATTACAGCTAAGACAAACAACAATTACAGCCAAGACTGACAAGATTTACAGCCAAGATGGAACAACCTTCTGAACTCACCCCGGAAAAATAGTTTCATCCTAGACAAAAAAAGCGAAATGCCGTGATACAATCAATCTATGTGCAAAGTGACCATATCCGTCTGCCAATTGATGCAGAGAACCCTGATGAGAAAGCGACTAAGGCTTATCTCGAAATGCAGTGCTGGCTCGGCGATTTTCAGTCAGGGCTTGACAAAATTGTGCAGTGGATATATGCTTATCCTTTCAACCGGCGTGTCGTAGGATTACCTACAAGCTCCAAAGTCATTGTTTATGAATCGAAACGCTCAATTGACTTATGTGTCTCTTTTCAGTAGCGCAGGGGTTGGATGCTACGGATTCAAGCAAGAAGGATTCGCCTGCATTGCGACAAACGAATTGTCTGAGCGTCGGCTTGCGGTCCAAAGGTGCAATGATAAGTGCAAATTTGACAGTGGGTACATACTTGGCGATATAACCACCGATGAAGTCAAACAACAGTTATTCAAAGAAATTGAACTTTGGCGCAAACGCGAAGGCTTGCACGAAGTTGATGTTGTTGTTGCAACAGCACCTTGCCAAGGCATGTCCGTGGCTAACCACAAAAAAGCGAGCAATGAAATCATCCGCAATTCCCTCATAGTCGAATCAATTAAAATCATTGACAAGATTCGCCCAAAAGTCTTTGTCTTTGAAAATGTTCCGTTCTTTATGAAAACATCTTGCACAGATACCGATGGGAAAGAACGTGCGATAGGTGCTGCAATCGAGCGCAACCTTGGTGCCGATTACTCGATTTTTTCGCAGGTGCTAAACTTTAAGGACTATGGGGCCTGTTCGAGTCGTTCACGGGTGCTTGTCATTGCTGTACGGAAAGATCTAGCTGATTATTTTTCTCCCATCGAACTATTTCCTTCCACCAAGCCTGAGCGTACGCTTCGCCAAGTCATTGGGTCAATGAAAGCACTGACAACTTTTGGCGAAATTGATAGGAATGATATTTACCATGCTTTTCGCGCCTACCCCGAAAACATGCGGGCATGGATTTCTAGCTTGGCCGAAGGAGAGTCAGCATTCGAGAACAAAAATATTAACCAAGTGCCGCACCGTATCGTCAACGGCAAAATAGTCATTAACCAATGTAAGAACGGTGACAAGTATCGACGACAGTTTTGGGATAAGGTTGGCCCTTGCGTACATACGCGCAATGACCAATTGGCGAGTCAAAATACCATACATCCTGCCGATGACCGTGTATTCAGTGTACGCGAACTTATGCGAATGATGACTGTGCCTGATGATTTCCAGTGGTCGGACGTGTGCTTGGATGAACTCAATGCGCTTTCTCACGCCGAGAAATTGGTGTTTCTCAAAAAACACGAAATGAACATCCGGCAGTCGCTGGGCGAAGCCGTGCCGACCGAAATATTCCGCACCGTTGCTGCAAAAATTCGCATTGAACTCTCTAAGCCCCGATTGAAAGATGGAGACATCAAAACTATTATCAAAGACAGTAATTTGACCAATGCAAAGTCATTACTTAGGTATGTGCGGGATAATCCCCACAGGCTGAACTTCACATCATTGTCCCGTATAGTCGAACTCGCCAATGCAAAACGTATAGAGCAGGAAGCGTATTTCACCAACAAGACTCTCATAACCGAAATAGCCAAATCGCTGCCGGATTTTCTGGGAGATTCAATAAGGATACTAGAACCTTCGGTCGGTGCAGGGAACTTTCTGCCTTTCATTGTCAAACTATTCGAGCGCAAGCGCGAGGTGCGGATCACTGTCTGCGATGTTGACAAAACCATGATAACCCTTTTGAAACAGCTAATGAAGCATGTGGAGGTCCCCGCGAACATCAGCATTGAATATGTCTGCGCGGACTTCCTGCTCTGGCCCGAATTTGGCCCCTATGATCTGGTGATCGGCAACCCTCCGTTCTCGAAGTCGGTCAAGGGCAAACTTCTCGACGCTTACCGATCAAACGCGCAAAACAAGGTAGCCACCAACACTTCCGCGTTTTTCTTGGAAAAGGCTGTCAAGACTGGTAGCTACGTTGCCATGGTCATGCCGAAATTCCTCCTGAACACGCCCGAATTCAAGGACACCCGAAATTTATTGTCGAACCATGGCCTCGACGCCATCCTCGATTTCGGAGAAAACGGCTTTAGCGGAGTCCTCATTGAAACGGTCGCGGTTTGCGTGAACCCCAAAGCGAACCCAAGCAAGACTCTCGTAGTATCCACGTTTGACAATGAGCGGACTATAAAGCCCCAAAAATACATCTGCGATGATGTGTTTCCGTACTGGTTAATTTACCGCGATTCTCAGTTTGACGATGTATGCAAGAACCTTCGTTTTGGTATTTTTGATGTATTCCGCGATAGACAGATGACAAATGGCTTAATTAATACCAGCGGCGCAGGAATAAGAGTCATAAAATCGCGCAACATTAGCGATGACGGTTCAGGGATAGTTGATATTGATGGGTATGACTCTTATATTTCACGGGATGCGGCTAAGAGGTTATCTGTTTACAAATACCTTGACGATGACAGCGTGTACCTAGTGCCGAATATGACATACAAACCTAGACTAATTCGCAAACCGCTAGGAGTGCTTGTAAATGGCTCTGCGGCCATTCTCTTGCTTAAAGAGGGGCAATCTCCGCTGTCAGACACCGAGATGATTTATTTCGCATCTGACGAATACCGAGCATTCTACCGGACTGCTCGCAATAGGCAAACACGCTCACTGAATATTGACGCAAATTCGGTATATTTCTTTGGACGGCTGACAAACATGAAAGCGAGAGCAAATGCAGGAGATTGATAAATATTATATCGAGGATTTCCTTGCAAAACACAACTACGATGTACGCATATTAGGCAATGGCCGATGGATTGATCAAAAATGCACACCTGACGTACTAATGATAATAGCGGACTGTATTCTACGGTACATTGAAAATAAACATGAAATGGTTTTTTCATCTAAAGATATTTGGCACAGTGATTATGCTGTCAGAAATGTGCTGGATTTGTTTAAGAAACCAAATCTCCAACAAACCGATTCGCAAAACGAATACGATAAATTCTTTCAACAGCCCATGGAACTTCTCTCTTACGCTGGAATTCTAAATAAAATCAAGAAACCTGAAAATAAGCGAATTAATTTTTACCAAGTAGCGGATAAAGACCTGTTGCAATTCCTTGCTTTCCGGGATGAAAACTCTCTTACATTTCTTATCGCTTACATTACTAAAGTATTGAATGATTCAGGGTTGATGGGCGCATTTGAAAATTTTTTCAATAAACAGACAAAAGACGCCTATATAAGCATCAAACAACATTTTATGGAATTCACTGTTTGCAATACCAAGATTAATGGAAGCACAGAATGTTATCGTATATTTGCCAAAATTATAAATCCTCTTGCGTACACTAAAAACAAACTCGGAACAGAGAGTGGACACATTTCGAAAGACATAATTACCCGTGATATGTTAATGTATAATCGCAAGAACTTCCGAGACAGTAAAAAGAATAAAGGGGAAACCCGAAGTCAATATCTGAGCAGAATTGCTCAATCCCCAGAAATTACATCACAATACAAATATTCTTCACAAAAAGCAAAAGGCGAGGTTAGAGAATTCAATGATTTATACAGAGATGGTATAAGTGAGTTGCTTGACTCTCATCATAACAACGAAAAAGCAACTACTATTCATCACATATTCCCAGAGGCATACTTTCCCGAAATCAGCGGCTACCACGAAAACCTTATCGCATTGACACCGACGCAACACTATAATTATGCACATCCCATGGGGAGGATGAATGAAGTAGATTCTAATTATCAACATGACTGCCTAAACGCTAAGTCTGGCATTATTCAACAAGTGATTGACAAATTGAAATACAATCAGATTTACAAATTTGCAGATTTTATGTATGTACTGGATATAGGATTAGATAGTGAGGTGTTTACGCAGATCAATAGTGGTGATTTCGTCAACGCTGTACGTGAAATAAACTTAGTATATCTACAAAAATAAACTAATTCTGAGAGTACTCGAAATGGGATTATGGATGGTGTTTTGAACAAGCATTTGCGCCACTCTTGGAGCGACCATAATCCCCAAATGCAACACTCTCCTAATTCTAATGGAATATCACCAAATACACAAACGTAAATATGAATTAATCGGTTCACTTTATTAATCTCTTAGAATATTCAACATTCAATTTATCCACTATGTATTGGATATTATGTGGTTTTTCCTATATTTTTTCCAGCGATACCAGAATTCCTCATGCCGCCATCGGCTCCGCCACGAGGTCTATGTACGTCAGCCTCTTCCCAACGCACATGCCGAGCAGCGAGTCTATCCTGTCCATCGTGAGCCTCTTCACGTTGCCGGAGTTGAGCCTGAACGCGCACTCGTCCAAGTAGCGCTGGAGATGCTTCGTGCTGAATGAATGGTAGATGCCGTAGAAGCCCCTCTTCAGGACGGCCCAGACGCTCTCTATGCCGTTTGTGCTGGCCATGCCGTCCACGAATTGCTTTGCGCTGTGGTTCACGCTCAGGTGGGTGTACTCGGGCATGCCCATGTACGCCCTGAGCTCGTCCGTGTAAAGCGTGGAACTGGCGCAGATGGTGTCCCTGATTACGTTCCTTATGGTCGTGCCCTTGTTGTCGGGGATGGCTTTGACCCTGACTATCCCATCCCTCGACCTCATGCCGAGCACCACGGCCTTGCCGCCGGCGCCGCCCTTTGGATGGCGCCGCTTCTTGGAGTGCTTGTTCTGTTCCTTGCCGCCTATGTACGCCTCGTCCGCCTCTATCGCCCCGAACAGGGCCACGGCCTCAAGGTTGTCGCTCTTGCAGGCTTCGCG
>Ga0268262_10006442_pt1 | contig 11248 bp, 15 predicted proteins | sample TergutNc150P3_FD_190354 | JGI IMG/M metagenome (GOLD analysis project Ga0268262, IMG submission 190354) | Nasutitermes corniger P3 segment gut microbial community from laboratory colony in Florida, USA - Nc150 P3 (SPAdes) (version 2) | ecosystem: Host-associated > Arthropoda: Insects >...
TAAAAATGCCGCCCCGTATATTGGGGAGCATCACTTTGATCAGGGCGGTGAGCTTGTTTGCCCCCAGATCGCGCGCCGCTTCCAGCAGGGAAAAATCGAATTTGTCTATGCTGGAAAACAGCGGCAAAATCGCGTAGGGCAGGTACATATACACCAGCACCAGTATCACTACTTTTTGGTTGTAGAGAAAGTGGATATAGTCGTTAATCAACCCGATACGGATCAGGAATTCATTAAGAAAACCGTGGTTGCCCAGAATGTTCATCCACGCGAACACCCGGATCAGGAAGTTTGTCCAGAAAGGAATGATGATAAGCAAAAGGAGTATATTCTGGTTTTTACTTTTTGCCATGAAATAGCCGCAGGGCAGGGCGATTAAAATAGTGATAATGGTAGCGATAGTTGAAGTAATAACAGTGCGGAGCGTGATACCCAGGAATATCCTGTCGCCCAGATATTGGTAGGCTTCAAGCGAAAAAACCGGCTCAACGCCGCCGTACAGTCCTTTTTTAAGGAAACTGTAAATAATTATAATAACAATAGGCGCCATGAAGAACAGGGTGAACCAAATTGCCATAGGGCCGGAATACAGCGTGCCTAAATTCCTCTTTCCGGCGGTGCCAGCGTTCGCGCCCGGATGCGGCTTCAATTTTTCACCTCGACAATATAACCGTCATTGGCGCTCCATGACAGGAAAACAGAATCCTTCCAGCGTATATCGGGCCCTTCGTCCGAATAGTTAGCGTGCTGTTTTATCACCCTAATCATGGACTTTTCCATTACTTTAACGTAAAACTTTGTCTGGAAGCCCGAATAAATCGGCTCGTCTACAACACCCGGAAAATAGTTGACGTCCTCGCGCCTGGTTGCGGGCATTTCCTTTGTAATGGCGACTTTTTCCGGCCTTATTGTAAAGCTGACTGTCTGACCGGGCTTTACCTTGTCTACGGTGGTTACTTTAATACGGCCCAGTTCCGGAATATCCAGTTCAGCCAGATACTCTTCCCAGTCCCGTTTAAGCGTTTCCACGCTGACCACTGTCGCGTCAAAAAGGTTGGTCTCCCCTATAAAGCGGGCTACAAAATCGGTCGCCGGACTTTCATAAATTTCATGGGGCGTGCCTATCTGCAGCACGTCGCCCTGGTTCATTACCGCCAGCCTGTCAGATACGGAAAGGGCCTCCTGCTGGTCATGGGTGACATAGATGAAGGTAATGCCGATTTTATCGTGTATCTGATCCAGTTCTATGAGCATATGCTGGCGGAGCTTCGCGTCCAGTGCGGAAAGCGGCTCGTCCAGGAGCAGCACGCTGGGCTCGTTTATAAGGGCGCGGGCGATGGCTACCCTCTGTTTCTGCCCGCCTGAAAGCTGGTTGGGCTTTTTATGGGCGTGGCCTTCCAGCTGCACCAGACGGAGGTACTCGTTTACTTTGCTTTCGACCTCGCTTTTAGCCGCGTTTTTAAGGCGCATGGAAAAGGCGACGTTCTCAAAAACGGAAAGATGGGGGAACAAGGCGTAATTCTGAAACACCGTATTTGCGTGCCGTTTGTCGGGCGGCAGAGGAAGCACGTCCTTCCCGTCAAAAGTAACTACCCCGCTGTCCGGCTGTTCAAACCCGGCCAGGATCCGTAAAAGGGTTGTTTTCCCGCAGCCCGAAGGCCCCAACAGGGAGAAAAACTCTCCTTTTTTTATTTCCAGGCTCACATTATTGAGCGCTCTAAAACTGTCAAAAAACTTGGATACATCCTTGACGACTACATCGCTGCCTTTCAATTCGTTCCTTCCAGCCTCCTTTAGGCAAGAATGCGCCGCAATGCTCGGCGACGGTAAAACACCGCCTTTTAAGGTACAATGCGAATTTTTGAGGGTAATGTCAACTGGTTTTTGGAGAAAATTTTCATTTTTGGAAGCTGGGAAAAGGGGGTATTTATGGAAAAATATTTACCACAGAGGGGAAGAGGAGGACACGGAGGGCACGGAGGGGGATTTGGGGGCCAGAACAGGTATCCGTCCTCCCTCTACCGTCCAAAAAAGAGCCGTAAAAGCGCCAATCCCGAGCCCGACCAGTATTGCCACTAACCGGGAAAACGCTTTTTGGGTATTAATTTTGTCATTCTTTTTTATTGCTTCCCTATAGGATACAAAATTGGCAAACAGACATAAAAATGCCCCTAAAGTAACCAGGGCTATTGCTAAATTTTTATGATTATTAAAGTGTTCAAATATTCCTGCAAATAGCAGTAAAATTCCTGCAACATAACAAAAAGTTACAATCCCCTTTAAGATTTTATTTATCAAAGATTTTTTCGCGGTACTTGTGTCACACTGGGAGTCTTTCATCGGCAGTAAACCCATATCATTTAGCCTTTTAAATATATAATCCCTTAACTTTACATATTGTTCTTTATAATCTGTTGATTTATAAAATTCTGTTATTATATTAATATACACTCTTAATTCTCCTGAAAGATAATTTATATGTTTTTTATTTTGGTTTCATAATCATTCTCATCTTCAAAAAAATTGGTTTTATACTCATTACCGGAAAGATACTCAATAAGCCATGGAAACGCCACCCATTTTTCCTCACTTTCAGGTTCATTATTATATGTTTTCAATAAATCCAAAGAAAGCGCATGACGATATTGAATCAAGTATATTTGAAATGAAGGACATGTGAAAACAGCTCTTATATCACCCATTTCATCATCTTGGGGAATAAAAATAACAAATCCATACTCGGCAAGGAAAGAAAAACTATTTTCAATCTCATTTTTAAAATTTAACATATCTTATTCCTCTAACTACCAGCATTTTGAGCCTCCTTTTGAATAATAACTGAAAAAAAACAAATAAGTAAAGAACACAGATCGGGCACGCCGAGTGACAGTCACAAAAATTTCAACTTATCAGGGAAGAGGAAGAATTTACCACGGAGGGGAATTCGAGGGTTTAGCTTTCATTTTACCCATTTTTCGCCCCATAAATACATTTGCATAATAACTTCTTTTAAGCCGTCACCTTTAGACGTCAATGAATATTCAACCGTTGCAGGAACAGTCGCAAAAACTTTCCTGTTAATAAGATTGTTTTCTTCCAATGAACGTAAACTAACGGTAAGGGATTTGGCGTTAATGCCGTGAAGAAGACGCCTTAACTCGCCAAATCTTTTCTTTCCGGAAAATAAATTTTTGAGAATGAGAAACCCCCATTTCCCGCCAATTACATTGAGTGTTTTCTCAACGCAGCATTCCACAGTTCCGCAGGTTTCCGCAAAGATTTCCTGCTCTTTTGTTTTTGTAACCATTTTTTCACCTACTTTCCAAAAGTAACTTATGTAACCATAAGGTAATAATATAGAAAAAAAGTAATTACTTGCAATAATAAATCAGTAATAATATAATGTCAATATGTTCCATGAAAATTTTACATATTAGGAGGTAATAAATCATGAACAAAAATTTTTTGGATCTCGCCAAAAGCCGGTATTCAGTACGAAAGTACGAGAATAGAGCAGTTGAATCGGGAAAATTGACCGCTATTTTGGAAGCGGGACGCGTCGCGCCTACGGCTGCCAATAAACAGCCTTGTGTATTCCTTGTGTTAAATAACGAGGGATCAATCGAAAAACTTTGTAAGGCTTGCAGCCCGCACGGCGCTCCTCTTGCCATTGTCGTTTGCGCAGACAAAAAATCCGTATGGATACGCCCTTTCGACAAGGCAAACATGGTTGAAATTGACAGTACCATAGCCGCGGATCACATGATGCTGTGCGCCCAGGATTTGGGACTTTCTTCCTGTTGGATTACCTATTTTGATCCGGCTATTGTCCGCAAAGAATTTAATATTCCCGACAATCTTGTGCCTGTAAATATACTTGCTATTGGTTATGGAGCTGACGAGCCGCAATCTCCCGATCGGCATGCACAAACGCGAAAACCGCTTGATTCCATAGTCAAGTATTCCTCTTTTTAATTTTTTCGTTTAAGATAATAAAATGGCAAAAGTAAAAACAAATTGGTTTATAGTTATTGTATTATGGCTTGCGGGAATCGCGGCAGCTATGCAATTTGCAAAATTTTCTTTTGCCTTTGATTTTCTCAAAAATCAGTATAATGTCAGCCCTTTTTGGGCTGGCCTGTCTTTATCTGTTGTTGGTTTAATCGGTTTAATTTTTGGAATAACAATAAGTATATATAGCTCAAAAATTACGCAAAATAAAATACTTCTAATCAGCTTGTTATTGGGCGTCCTTATTTCTTTTATTCAGGCGTTAAATCCGGTTTTTCCAATAGTGTTTATCTCCAGAATACTGGAAGGCATATCCCATTTGGGAATTGTGGTTTCAGCCCCGATAATAATATTATTATTATCTTCGGAAAAACATTATTCAATTGTAATGGGCTTGTGGAGCAGCTTTTTCGGTATTGCGTTTGCTGTTACAGCATGGGCGGGGAAACCGGTCATGGAAATATATTCCGTTTCCGGACTGTTTTTGGTTCATGCGATATTGCTGTTTGTGATATTTTTAATCTTGTTTTTTTCAATTAGAAAATTAAATATTCCGCATAATGAAAATAAACTCTCATTCTTAAGCGCGCATATAAAAGTTTACTCAAATTGGAGAACGGTCTCTGCGGGTGTGCTCTTTTTCTTTCATGCCTTTATGTATATCGCGTTATTTACGTTTCTACCGAGATTATCCGAAAATGAAAATACAAGAAATTTACTGTTTGTTGTTCTGCCATTAATAAGTATTATTGGCACTATGATTGCCGGACTCATATCGCAGTATTTAGTATCACCTTCAAAATTAAGCGTTGTCGCGTATATATCATTATTTATATTGATTTTTACGGTTAAGTTATCATTCAATAACAACGCATTATTTGCCGCCGCCTCAATGGCATTAATATTTTTTTCCGGTATAATTCAAGGCTCAGTATTTTCATTGATACCAGGTATTTCACTGACAACAGAAGATCAAACAAACGCAAACGGCGCTGTCGCCCAGTTGGGAAATTTGGGATCGACTCTAGGCCCTCCGGTTTTTTCATATTTTTTAACATTGGGAAAGGATAGTCTAATTATTATTGTAATGACATTCAGTTTATTGGGAGCAATATACGGAATATTTATTATGAAAAAGCAGAATAAGCCCTGAACCCCCGACCCCGGCCCCTGACCCCCTTAATCAGGGTTTATCCTCAGCTTTCATCTCGCTTCTGATTACCTGTATGGCGGAGACCAGCGCGGAAATGGCGATAAGCACGGCGGCTATCGGGGGAAAACGGCCCGGCATGTTAAGCATAAAGTTGTAGACGCCATGAACGGTAACCGCGGACAGAAAACGGAAAAGCCCCTGAACAGGGTGTTCCCGCAGCAATACAACAGAGGAGGCGACGCGGGAACCGCAGGCGCCGTGCAGAGGGGCGGCGGTAAAGGCCCGTAAAAGCGCGTTGACCGGGCTGGAAGCGCCGTAAACCGCGCTTTCCAGAATGGCGAAACCAAGGCCGGCAACAAGACCGGCGGCGTTTGCCATTGCGCTGACCGGTTTTCCCGCGGCGCGGTGAATGACCGAAAACAGTATTAAAAGTATTAAAAAACGGCTTAATTCTTCCGTTAAAGCGATGCGGATGAATATTTCCGCAAACAGGCCCCATTTGCCGGAAATCTGAAAAATGCCGCTGCCGGCAGGGAAAGCGTACTGGAATAAAAGAGCGGGGAAAAACGAAACAGCCCCGGCGAGCAGAGCGGCTGAAAACAAGGTCACTGAGAAAGGGTAACGCGCAAGGCGAAACCACAGGAACGCGGCAATGGCGGGAATCGAGGAAATGAAAATAAGAATGAAAAGGGCGCTCACAATAACATTATAAGCGTATTGGCCGGTTTATGATATAGTACAATTATTCATTCCGGTAATTGGCTGCCGGACGGAAAGGTGATACAATTAAGATATGTTTACCTTTATCCCATGCGTGGCCGGCTGCGGCCGTCCGGCCATTAGCGGCTCCAATATCTGCTTTGTGCATCAAGCAAACCAGGATCAGGAGACACTGCGGCTTGTCACGCATATTACAGAGAACAAAACCATAAAGGATCTATGCGCCGCGGGGGTAGGTTTTAACGGCGTGGATTTTTCAAACCGCCGTTTTTACGGCTGTAATTTTCGGGAAGCGCATTTCTCAAATTGTGTATTTTCCGGCGCCCTTATGAGGATGAGTTTTTTCGACTTTGCCGACTTTACCGATTGCGACTTTTCCAAATCGGATCTGCAGTTTATGTCGTTTGGCGGCGCGCGGATCAGTAACTGCAGTTTTGAGGGATCGGAATTGGTACACCTGAATTTTCTGGGGGCGGCCATTTCAAAAACATCTTTCAGCAATTCCAATTTATACAACAGCCGTTTTATCAACACCGATCTTGAAGAGGTAAAATTTATTGACTGCAATGTCAAGCGGGTTAATTTTGTCAGCGCCCGCCAGAAAGAAGTTGTATATAAGTCCTCAAATACCGCTGAAGCGATTTTTGAGCTGGAAGAAACATGAAAACGAGGCTGCCATGAAACTTTTTTTCCATTATTGTTCATTTGGTTTCAGCAACTGCTATGTGCTGGGCAAGAAAGACGGCCCTGAATCAATACTTGTAGATCCAGGCAACATGGATAAACAGATCCTTGATTATATTGAGGGCAATAATTTTTACCCAAAGGCAATCCTGATAACGCATGATCACCCGGGTCATGTGCATGGGATTAGGACTCTGAAGCGCATATACCAGTCTGAAGTTTTCGCGATAAACCGGATTGTCCGGGATCACAAGACAACGCCGGTAAAAGACGGCGACAGGGTAGATATCGGCCCCTTCACCGTCGAGGTGATTTCCATTCCCGGCCATTCGGCCGATTCCGCCGTCTACAAGATTGACAGGCTGCTGTTTACCGGCGATGTTCTTACCGCCGGAATGTTGGGCACCACCGCCAGCGCTTACGGCGCCGCGACCCAGTTGAACAAACTGCGGAGCCGCCTTTTCTCACTGCCTGGGGAATATACGGTTCTTCCCGGCCACGGCCCGCCCTCGTCGCTGGAAGCGGAACGCCGCTTTAATGTTGGCATCTCCCAATTCGGCGTTACACAGACCCGTCGTCCGGTGTTCAGGATTAATTTGTAGATTGGGGAGTAGGGCTCGCTCATATAAGATAAACCCTAATTTATCAGGATGGGAAATGGCTTGATAAAATATCTGAAATACTATACCATCTCCCTGAGGTAATATATGATAAAGCTTAAATTTATTTTGATTGCTTTTATCTGTGTATTCATTTTCGGCTGTTCAACAGCATATAAAAATCTGACGGCAAAAATGCCCGATTTGACAATAAAAACAGATGGAATATACCGCGGTAGTTATGATTTAACCGGCACCCCTGTAGACGTAACCCTTGACGTAACCATTAAAGACCATAAAATTACAGGGATAAAAATAGTGAAACACGCCTGTTCCCCAATCGGGAAAAAAGCCGAAACAATAATTGACCAAATTATTACGAAACAAAATTTGGATGTTGACGCTGTCAGCGGCGCTACCGGAAGCAGCATTGCAATTAAAAAAGCGGTTGAAAACGCTTTGCAATAGGGAATTGACTAATATATGAATATTTTTGAATCAATAATGCTCGTTTGTTTCGGATTCGCGTGGCCGCTTTCCATATATAAATCATGGGTATCCAAAAAGACGGCGGGTAAAAGCCTGCTGTTCCTGATAGTACTGCAAATAGGTTATGTGGCAGGTATTATGTTTAAACTTACCGAATACCGGAGCAATTTAAAAACAAACCCGGACGGGACTATCAGTATAAATTTATACCTGTACATTCTTAATTTTGTAATGATAACAATAGATGAGTTATTATTTCTGAGAAACCGCAAGCTGGAGGCAGACAAGTAATAAGAAATTCCTCCCTCTTGCTTTGTTATTTGTTACCTGTTATTTGTTATTTCGCTATAGACAGCCAGACCCATGGTATAAAAATGGCCGGGATCAGGTTGGCGACTTTTATTTCTTTTGTGCCCAAAAAGTTTAAACCTATCGCCGCTACGACAAGGCTGCCGACCGCGGACATTTCCCTTATTATGTCGGGGCTGAGCAAATCGCGTATAGCGTGCGACGCCAGGGCTATCCCTCCCTGATAAACCAGCACGGGCAGGGCCGAAAAAGCGGTTCCTATACCAAAGGACGCCCCGAAAATCAACGACATACATCCGTCAAGAATGGATTTAATAAAAAGCGTTGTGTGGTCTCCCTGGAGGCCGCTCTGCAGGGAACCGACAATCGCCATTGAGCCGGTGCAGAAAAGGATAGTGGCGGAAACAAAGCCCTTTGAAAAACTACGCTTTTGGTTCTCCGCCTGCGGCTTGTCCATCCCCAGCCTGCGTTCGGCCCACACTCCGAACCTGTTCATCCATTTGTCAATATCAATCAACTCGCCTATGATTGCCCCTACAGCCATGCTGATAACAAGGAGAAGCCCGTTTTGGTTTTCCAGGGCGCCCTTTATCCCCACAAAAAGAATGGCAAGGCCCAGGGCTTTTATGATATGATTTTCGAAACGCCCGGGAATTCCCCTGATGAGAAAACAGCCTGCGAGGGAGCAGATAACAACAACTGCGGCGTTTACAAGCGGACCTAACATTGAATGATTCTAGCATTTTAAGCGGATGACATACAAGCGCGGATATGGTAGTATACCATTGATGAAAAGCGCATCAAGTGTTTACGATGAATCCCCTGCCTATACAATTATCAAATCGCTTTGCGTTTCTTCCCTGCGTCCCGCGGTTCTCCGCTGCACAGCTTCGATACTGCATAATTTTTTTTTCCGCCAGTACCGGGCGGCGCTGCTGCCCGGCAGGGCTCCCGTAAGCAGGGTTGACCATCCGCTTGATCTTAAAATCCCCTTTGTTCCGTCATGGGTAACCATTTACCTTGATTTTGTGATGTATTGGATAAGAATGCTGGCCTTCCTGCTGCATGTTTACGGGCGCAGGGCTTATGACGCGGCGCGTGAGTTTATCGTGTCAATGGGACGGCTGTACGCGTTTGCCGCGCAAACATACCAAAAGAATTTCTCTACAACCGACAGGCCCTTTTACATTGCCCGCCCGCGTTTTTTTGTTATTCATCTTTTTGATCCCCACCTGATGTGCGTGCCAAGCCTTCACGTTATGGTGGTGATGTGGACATACAAAAAGTTTGAGGCCATACTCAGGTCATTTAACGATGCCGGGCGCTATGCCGCCCAAATAGAGGAAATGAAACAGGGGGCGCTTGCCATTACCCACGCTATTCTGTTCGTAAAACAGCACAGCGTTAACTGTATCGCCGCCGCGTTATACGCCATGACACGTTTTGACGGGGAACTGTTCCCGCCGGAAGAAGCGGAAGAATTTATCAAACTGCTTTTTTGGGAAGCCCCCCCGCCCCGCGCTTTGCGAACCACGCCGGCAAACTACAGGGTGCGTCCCTGGGCCGCGCCCAGGACAAAGATCCCCGCTGAGGACGCTTCTGTTATCAGAGACCACATTACCAACTTGTTCAGACGTTTTCTTGAGGAAGGAAAGACAGCGCGGAAATGGGAAGAGCCATTATTGAATTTTTTGCGGCTGCATCCCATGTTATGAAATACATCCGCCGGAAAAAAACACCAGGGAATCTATAAAACCCAATCGGGGCTTTAGAGATTCCCCATGCTAACTCGTTATTTACCGCCGCTTCCACTGGAGAATTTTTCCAGTTCAGCCAGTTTATCTTTGTGCTTGTCCAGCAATCTCTGGACATTATCAAGTGTCTCCCTGCTTACCTTGAGTCCTTTCTCAAGAGTAGCAGAAATCTTGTTCTGCTCCGCTACAATAGAAGCTTCCAGTCTTTCGATTTCCGTCTTTAACTGGTTGAAGTTGCGCGTGTCATCATTGGCAGTATTCCTGGCATTAAGGTTTGACTGCACCGAATCAAACTGAGTCGCGTTTGTCTTGCCCTGGTCCAGGAACTGCTTCGCATTATCCCTGGTTTGTTCCGATGTCGGACGAGTCGACCTGGTTTGCGCAAATACCGCCATACTGGTTGCCAAAAGAATAACAACCACAAAAATCCGTTTCATTAAAATACCTCCTGTCTGATGTGATAACATCATAGTTTATTTTTAATTATATTCATTTTTTTGGGATTTGTCAAGAGGGGAACCTTCGCCGCTTTACGGCTCGGTTGAGGTTCAAGAGGGGAACCTTCGCCGCTTTACGGCTCGGTTGAGGTTCAAGAGGGGAACCTTCGCCGCTTTACGGCTCGGTTGAGGTTCAAGGGGGGAACCTTCGCCCTATCGGGCTCGGTTGAGGTTCAAGACTCCGATTTACAGCCATTTGGAACGCCTGCCAAAGACTGTCCTGTACCGGGGGATCGGCCTGTACGGTAATCCTTTGTACGCCGGGGGCGGGATTGCTGTCCGCCACGCGGGGGAATGAAAGCGAGCGGGCGTGGAGGCGTATGCCGCCTTCCCTTTCACTGCGCCTTGCCCCGTATTTTAAATCGCCTTTTATATGTAATCCCAGCTTTTCAAGCTGCGCCCTTATCTGGTGGTGCCGCCCAGTGACCAAATCTACCTCCAAAAACAGGTAATCTCTGCCCCTGCCGGCCAAACGGCAGCGAATTATGGCCTTTTTGCGCCCCTGACCCTGCTCATTATGGGCAAATGACTTGTTTTTCCGCGCCTCAAACTGTATCCAGTGAGTAATTTCTGTAAATTCGGAAGAAATTTCTTCAATCCATTGGCAGGCGCCGCTGTCTTTTGGCTGCTCAACGATAGCCCAGTAGCGTTTTACCACCGAATTACCGCTAAACGCGTTATTCAAGAAGCGGAGGGCGGCTCCTGTACGGGCAAATACCGTACAGCCGGAAACCGGAACATCAAGGCGGTGAACCGCGGTTGGCAGGGTAAGAACGTCTTCCTCCGGCAAAGCCGGTGGCAAAGCGAGGCTGGGCATTTGGTCTGCCAGCAGTTTGTCTGCAAGCAGCCTTGGCAAATCGATCATCCCCTTACCGGCCCCCTCGACAGCCTCCCCCGCCATTTTATTGACTACTATACAGTCAGCATCGCAAAATAGAATTCTACCGCCAAGCTCGTTTTCCATTCCCCACTCCCTACTCCCCACTCCCTACTCCCTTTTCATATATTATCCGTTCCGCCGACTCCTCCAGC
>Ga0268262_10006443_pt1 | contig 11246 bp, 7 predicted proteins | sample TergutNc150P3_FD_190354 | JGI IMG/M metagenome (GOLD analysis project Ga0268262, IMG submission 190354) | Nasutitermes corniger P3 segment gut microbial community from laboratory colony in Florida, USA - Nc150 P3 (SPAdes) (version 2) | ecosystem: Host-associated > Arthropoda: Insects > Digestive...
CCTTGACTGCGAGTTTTGCTTGAAGTCTATACTTTTCCGGTACTGTTTCATCAAAATTGGTTTGATTTGTAAGATATTTTTCGAATGCTTTATTTTCGATGTTGTTAATCAATACGTCTTTTGTCCAACCGTATCGTTTTGTCATTTTAATATAAAATTCACGCTCATTTTTGTCTTTGCATTTTTCGGTTATAACACATATTTTCGACCAGCTTATTTCTGCCACTAATGGTGGCAGTGATTTTCCCCCTATTTCTCGCACCAATGGTGCGAGATTTGTACTTTCTTTTTCCACATCTATTGTTTTCTGATTTGACTTTTCTGAGTATTCAAGATAAAAACTTCGCATACGCCAAAGATTACTTGCAGAAAAGCCCTTTACGCCGGGGAACTCTTTTTGAAGCTCTTTGGCTAATATTTCACCTTAAGTTATAAAACTTTCTCCATTACGTCATCTGTTTTCATTTAAATATTCTTTAAATTTTATTAGGAAATAATTTATATCTTTCTTTTCTTTTCCTAAAAGCATTTTCTCCGCCCTCTAGAATATCACACACATTTTTTATTATTTCCGGATCTTCAAGTCCACCAGAAATATAATTAAATTGTGGCAATTGTTCTTCGTTTCTTCTTGTTGAATTTGCAACAATTATTTGGTCAGAATCTGTTCCGACAACTAAATTTGGGTTATGAGTAACCATTATTATTTGTCTTCGATTTTTAGCTTCTTTAAAATAAGGTACAAGTTTATCATAAACAGATGCTGGATCTAAATTATCTTCAGGTTGATCAATCAAAAGAGGTCTTGTATCATTTATATCTACTTTTAAGAATAATACCATTAATACAATACCTCTCGTTCCAGGTGATAATTTTTCAATAGATATACCTTCATATTTTATCTCATAAGGCGTTGATATATGTTCAGTGGAAAATAGCCATTGAGCTAAATCATTTAATGTACAATGCTCTCGTAATAAATCGCCTTTTATATCCTTTAGAATATAATCTTGTATAAAAATATTCATTGCCTCAGCTATTTTGTCAGGGTTTCCTGATTTCCATGAATCAAAAAGCACTTTTTTTGCTACTACTTTTAGTCCTCCCTCATCGTTAATTTTCGCTTTATATCGTGAGTCTATTATTTTATTACCCTTATCAACCCATGATTTCAAATCAACACCTATTTTGACATAAAAAGATAATGGGATATTTTCTCCATAAGCTGTTTTTAATGAGTTTTCAAGAGGAGCATATAATTCTGCAAGGGCATTACATTTTTCATTTATTATTTTAAATATATTTTTATATTTTTTTAATCTTTTCTCTTGATAAATATCTGTATTTAATTTTTTAATTTCTTCAATTTTATTTTCAATAATTTTTATTTTTTGATTTTTTTCCTGAATTTGCTTATTCAATTCTATATATTTCCTCTCATTATTTGAAAGTTTATTTAAATCAATTTTTATTTTTTCTAATTCATTTTTATACCAATAATATGTTTTTTCTTTTGGATTCGTTCCAGAACCTAATAATTTATCAAAAGCAATTTTTATTTTATCTCTTTTTTTATTGAGTGAATCAATTAACGATTGCGAAAAAGAAATTACGAATAATTTTTTCTCTTCTTCAGTAATACCGAATTCTGATAATTCGTTAATTAAATCCTGACCTTTTTCTAATAAGTCTTGATTATAATTTTCAATTTTTGAAATAACATCTTTAAGAATATCTATCTTTCTTTTTAACTCCTTTAATTTATCATTAATTGTTTGAAATTCTTCTTCATATTCTTTTTGTTTAGATGCAATAACTAATTTATCATCTTTATTAATTTCAGGTAACTTTATTAATTCTATTTCTTTTTTAAGATCACTGACCATTTTATTTTTAGAATTTATTGTTCCATGTAATTCATTAATTCGAGTAATTTCATTGCTACATTCTTTTATTTCATCAGATAATCTAATAATTATATTATTATAAGATAATATGGTAGTTTCTTTTAATTCAGAAAAATTATTTGCATCCGTTTTTTTATAATCTTCCAATTTATCAAAAATAAAATTTTCAATTTCATTGATTAATTTCTGGCTTGCGCCTTCTGTAGAACATAATTGCTCGACAAAGTGTTGAGATAAATATCTTGCGTTTATACTTTCACTATAATCCATATTGAAACAAATAGTCTTTTGTCTTGATCTATTAACTTCTATATTGACAGTTAATGGTAATGCAAGGTTTTTTGCTTTTGAAATAAAACTAGCATCATTTTCTTCATAAGCGCCAAATCCAATAGAAATAATATCAAGCATAGCTGTCTTTCCAGAACCTCTTGGACCAATTATACTTACTAATCCTTTATTAATAGGTATATTACAATTAGGAAACCAGTCCACATCAGGAATACAAATTTGTGACAGATAACTTTTTCTTGTTCTATTCGGAGGAATTTCACCAATATAAACCCTTTCTTTAGGTTCATATAGAATTTGTCGAAATCCTTCAAAGGTCGGTTCCGCTTTAATCCAACATGACTTTTTCCTTTCAGGCGTAAACAAATCATCTATTGAATGAGCATCACTACCAATTAAACAAGGTTTTATCCCATTAAATTCTTTAATTAAATCATACTCCGACATATCGCCATCGCCAAGCCAATATTTAATATCAGATGGTGTTGCGGAAAAAATAATGTTTGCCTTTTTTTCTATTTCATGTCTTGTAGCGGCAAAACCACCTTTATAACTTAAAGCACCTGTTCCATCAGATTGCTTAACAGAAAGGGCGATAAGAGAATTGTTTTTTAACCATTCACTACCATCATACCATTCAGTAAAAGCAGAAAATTCTATTTTAAAATTCTCAATACCTAAAATATATCGCTGTTCATCACTAGATAATTTTTGATTTATTTCATTTCCAAACTTTATTATTTCTTTTTTGTTACAACTTATAGGTCTACCATTATGTCTAATAAATAATCTATTAAGATGCTGTTGTATTTCTTCAATATGTCGTGGATCATCTGGTGAAATAAGTAAATGAATATTGATGGCGCTAGATTTTTCAGTAGGAATAGCTAAACGCATCTCAATATTTGGAAATAATAATTTTACATTATTAAATGCTCCTTTATCAAACATTTCTCTTAAATAAATATAATTTTCAATGGAATAATAATCTGTAATGCCTAATGCGATTACATCACTTGTTCTTTCATTTATATTTTGAATAAATTGCTCTAATGTACATTTACCATAATTATTATTTAATACTGTTCCGGGTGTATGGATATGAACATCCCATCTATGCCATTCTGAACCAATATTCAACGCCATCTAAATTAAACCTTCTTCAAAAAATATCATATTTTTACTCCCACTCCACCTTTGGCAATCCTGCCACAATATCCATCGTCTTAACACTAACCGTTATCACTGACAACAACAAGACCAAAATATACTACAGGTTTTCATGTTTTCTCGCTCAATCATTATGATTATTCATTATTCCACTCTCTTTGTGAGTAGTTACTGCGTAACGCTCTATTACCCACTTTATAGCAGACTTTCCGTTGACTATATATTCTATACTTTTAGTGGAATATTTAAAATGGTTATATAGGAATTGTATTTTATGGCATCTTTCTTGTTTTTTTGCTATAAATCCCATTTTTTCAACTACCAAAGGGTTTGATGAAAAATTAACGCAAGTGGTACCAAGCACCTTTGCAGCCCCTAATTAATAATCATTAATATATAAATAGCTATCAAATTAAAGGAATACAACTTGTTTTTTCTACAACTATTTCTCTCATTTTGGATTTGTCATTGAAATTTCGTGATATATTTTGTACTAAATTGGTATAGTCATCTGTTCCATCGTCCCTGTGATGATAATATGCTTTTATGGATTTACAATTTTGGTGTTCAAATAACTTATTTAATAATGTCCTGTCTGAAATGCCGCAAGAATGTCCCATTATATAAACTTGATATTCATATGTGTTAATAAAATTAAGTAACCTTTTATAGTTATCAGTTAATAAATAGTTTATAGATTTTACATTGTCTAGAAATCTATTGTCATTTATATTTTCAATATGTTTATAATTTTCATCAATTTCATCACCATAACCAAAAATAATTGGATTAATTTTATTTTCTAATTCACCATGAATATGAATACAATTAATACTATGATTTACAACTTTTTTAAAATAATCTAAATAATATTGTTCAGTATTTGTATAATTGAAAACAAGGAATAAAATTCTATTTTTTGTGAAATCGTAGATTTCATTACTAATTTTAGCATCAGAAATTATTGAATCTAGTAAATCAATTACTTTTGATAAAGTCATTGTTCTTTTTATTCCTTGTTCTTGTAAATAATTTATTAATGCAGATTTAACATAGGAAAAATCTTTTTTAAGATCATCTATATTTAATTTTCCTTTTGTACATTCATTTAGTAGGGAATAATATTCCGCTTCTATATCTACCCAATTTTTTAAAAATGATTTATTAGTAATAATATTTAAGAAAATATTTTTTATTTCCAAACTAACAGTAATAAGATAACCATTTATAGTAATTGAGTATTTGGAGGATAATAATATATTAAACCATTTACACCCTTTTTTGTTAGTATTGACAGATTCAGGCAGGCTTGGTATATAGCAAGGGCTAATAAAAATAATAGTTTCATCTTCGTATTTATAATAAACTTTGTCATTATCCCATGTTTCCTCAAGCTCCTCAGTTATTAATATTTTCTTTTTCTCCCAATAATCATCAATAAAATCTTGATAACTAGTTTTTAATCCATGAGCTAAATCAAAACCATTTCCAATAAGTAGTATTCTATTCATATTTACTATTTATTCCGCTAAGCATCCGTGTTTGTATTTATTTGCGAAGATTTGTTTTTCTTTTTAGCGGTCAAGCGCTCAAAAGCGGCTGTGTATTCTTTTTCACGTTTTGTTTTATTAAAGAAGGGAAAGCCCCAAACATGGTATGTGTTATCATCTACAAAAGTTTTTTTGGGAATACCTTTTTCAGCAATTTCCAATAGAAAATCTTCTTTCCATTTGTCTAATTCTATTAATTGTTCGCCTTTGGGTTCTACAAATATTTGATACTGGTCGTAACCTGACGAATTTTTTTTGCGAAGGAATAACAGATAATCAGGTTCAAAGCGTTCACCGCCTACAAAAGAAAATAAAACCAGTTGCCTTTCATTTCTGACAAGATAAACTTTTTCATATTCTTCTTTTAAATCTTCAACAACAGTTGAGAAGTATTTTACAAAGGCTTTTTCTTCAGTTGTACCAAAGTTATCATTAAAAACATACCAATCCTTATCGCTTAGATCTATTTTAAGTTCAGGTGAAATACCAGACGCATTTTGAGATATACCGATACCTTCGCCATGCGGATCAGTAATATACATGGTTTTGTTTTCAAAAACTTCATGGAATTGTGCATTTGTGAATTCATAAGTACCTTTATATACTTTTTTGATAGCAGATATTTCATTACCAATATCTGAAAGAACATCAAAACAGGCTTCATAAAGAGTCTGTGCTGACGGCTTTTCTTCATTACTTTCAATAATAATTTTTATGCCGCCAAGATATGAATCATCAAGGATAAATTCTTTCAGAGAAGCGGCATTAGGAAAATAAGATTGCAAAGTAAGAAATTTAAATATATCAATACGGCGCAAGGCACGATGAATGATAGAGAAATTTTGAGATGCTATATTTTTTATTGTGGTTCGGCAGGTATAAGTCTTTACCTTTGTATCGCTGATTGCAGACATCATAGTATCAATAACCGTTTTACCTGTATGAATAGTAACTGAATATTCTTTACTGCGAATTGAAGGAAGCAATTCTTTAATGGTTTTACGGCTTACTTCTTCTCTTTTATTGCGGAAAACTAAAGCTGATTTATAAAAATCATCTTCTCTAAACCAATCTTTGAAAGTATATTGAATTTTAGTCTGATTTTCAGACATTATACCGCTTACTATCAATGCTTTATTAAGTTCAGCTATATAACGACTGTCGTACTGACAATGATAGTAAAGTTCTTCACAAATACGCAGGGGGTTATCAATATCGCTATCATATTTCCTTTGGTACTTTTCCTGTTCTTCATTAATAGAGAAAGGACAATACCTTGCCCCACGACCGATGAGTTGCGCTTCGGCAATGGTAGCAGAACCAGGCTTGCCGTTTTTAGCGTCTCTTGTTTCATACAAACGTACAATATCAAAAAGGTTGAGAACATCCCAACCTTCATCTAGTTTTTTGACTTCAAATATTGCCCTGTAAGGATTATCTGCGTCTTCAAGTGAATTTAAGAGTAACTGCCATTCATCGGCTTCTTTATCGTCATTTACAGAAATACAATGAGTGGGACTGAATTCTTCTCGTAGTTCTTGCGCAAGTTTGTCGTAATCTATATTTTTTGAATTAAAGTAAGAGTTCATCTGTTTTACTTCTTCAAGAGGAGATGACGCGACAATTTTTTTTATATCTTTGCCATTAAGACTATGTATCATAATTTGGAAAGAGTTTGCATAATGTTTGCTTTCGGCTATGGTTTTTGATTTGAAAAGAATAACAGGTTTTATATTCAAACGATTATCCTGAAATACTTTTAAGCGATACTGACTAAATAAAAGGGCTTGTATCATTCGTTCTTCATGGGTTATGTCAGCACGGATAGCATTGACTTGTTTTGAATATTTTTCTTCACGAAACTTCCGCAAGTCGTAGTCAAATATTATTTTATTTTCATATTCGGATAGGATAAACGGATTTTTCAAATCACAAGTTGCGGTAAACTCCAACAATACATTATCACGGTTTGCATTGAAAATACGGCGTACAGTATATTCCCAACTTTGGCTTTCTTCATTGTCTGAACCTGTTTTCCCTTTTCGTGTATCCACATTGAGATGATGGGCTTCATCGGATATAAGCACTGTTTTTTGTTCAGTAAAATCGTCAATGGAAGGGGCGTTTTCTTTTACAAAGAACATATCAGAGTGTAATTTTTGAATAGTAGTAAAACAAATATTTATAGAATCAGAACTTGAATTTTGAAAATTTTCTACTTCCCTAACAGGAATATGTTCTCCGTCAATGATTATTTCGGGAGCGAAAAGGTATTTTGTAGAGGATTGATTCAAGAAGTTGTCTTTTGTTTTTTTAATAATATTGTCAAGGTGAACAAAAAAAAGAAAATTGCGGTAGCCTTTACGGTAAAGATACAATATTATACCAGCCATTATAAGCGTCTTTCCGCTTCCTGTCGCCATGTGGTATAATACTTGAGTAGGGTTTGGACGTTTTTTGTCATTTTCAAAATAATAAATAAAGTTACAAAAAGCTTTATTCTGATATGGACGCAATTCAAATAACGGATTAGTATTATTTGATAAATAATCGGGGACATTATCGGAAAGAGTACCTGCTTCACGAATGACATCCAATTTATCAAATAGAAACATTATTTGCCCTCTGTTTTATAAAAACTGTTAGTAAATGTTTTATCCGCTTCGCTTATAGCGTAATCTTTATCGTTAATATCACAAAGGTTTACATACAGCATATTTTTATCAAGCAATTCTAAAATAAATCGTTTTTTATCCGCAATGGTTAAATCGGCGAATTCATCGGCGGCTTCTGAAATATCCGCCGGAAAGATTTTGTGGCTTATAAATCCGGTTTCAAGCACCTGATTAAGCAGAGTTATGACTTCTTTGTCATTTTTTGCTTCATTAACTTTATCAACAAAATTCTGATTGCATTTTGCGAGTTCGCAGTAGACGAAAGAACCGCCACCTTTCCAATTTACATCTTTTGAAATGCCGTTTTTTTCACCAGCGATGACTTCATTTAAGCGAGTAATAACCAGATCGTCAATATAATTCATCTGTTCTACACCAATGTAATGCCTATCCATTTTGTGAGCAACAACAGCAGTTGTACCAGAACCGAGACAAAAATCAAGGACAATATCGCCTTCTTCAGTTACCATTTGAAGTATTCTTTGTATCAATGCTTCCGGCTTCTGTCCACCCATAAAATCGACACGTTCATTCGACATGGGATTGATGACATAAATATCAGACCATAATGAATTTATAGGTTGCCCTTGATATTCATCTAAGTAAATTTTACGATTGATGTTTTTATCTTTAGAGTCAGGAAAGCACAATCTATTTTCCGCATCCCATTTTTTCATAACTTCTAAGGATATTGAATAACCTTTTTCAGGTGTTTTATATCCTTTATAATCATACTTAAGATTCTCCCTCAAATTTGGACTTTGTATAGGAGATTTCATAAATTTTCTTCCATCTTCATCAGTAAAGACAAAACGCTCTTTAATATATTGTTGTGTATTTTCATCGTTAAGAGAATAAACCGGAGTGTATTGCATTGATGTTACGTCTTTTGAATACCACAAAATGTAGTCAGAAATATTGTTTAATTGTGAAGAAGGATTTGCACTACCTCCACGTCGTTTCCATGTTATATTATTTCTGAAATTATCTCTACCAAATATTTCATCAAGTAAGACTTTTAGGTAAGCTTCTTCAAATGCATCAATTTGGACAAATATAGAGCCTTTTGTAGAAAGAAGACGTTTAGCAATTTGTAATCTGTTCTTTATGAAGACAAGCCATGTACTATGATTAAATTTGTCATTATAAGAAAAACCATCACTTCCAGTATTATAAGGAACATCAATATAAATACAATTAATTTTTCCCTCAAAGCGTTTCAACAATGATGAAATGGCGAGCAGATTATTTCCTTTAATTATCAAGTTATCATCATCATTAAAAGTGATACCTTCTTCAACACCATTTTTAGAATAGCGTTTTGCCCCGACAAGCACTTTTGGATATAAAAGACGGTCTACGTCATCGGGGGCAAGGGTACTGTTGTAAAAAACTTCATCTCGTTTTTGATCTTCTTTTGTCTGTCCGCCTTCGAGGACACAATCTTTATAAGGGAATGAAAGGACTACATCATTTGAAGCGGTAATTAGTTCGCCGTTTCTGTCTGAAAGTCCAATACGGTTTTTAAAGCGTGTGTAACTGTCAGGAAGGAATTGATGATTGTTGACTACCCAACCAAAAGCAATTTTATCAAAGACAAGTACGCCGTCTACATCTGTAAAAAAACGACTTTTTGTTTCATCGTTGGAAAGGAGCAGTTTTATGAGGGCTGTATCCATGTTGACCGCTGATTCATAGACTTTATTTCGTAGCAGGGTTTCAGTGTCTTTTGAGAAAAATCGTGTGTCTTTTTTCAGGATAGTCTCGAGTGTCTGATAGAAATTTGCCATTTTTCAGATGCTCCTTGAGATTTTAGTATATAATAAGGTATAGAAAAATTAAAGAGGGATAAAGGGTATTTTAGGTTTTCTAGGAAAGGAACACGCCTTACAAAAGGCTCTTATTTTTCTATTTTTTAGGACGCTGTTTTCCTTTCATCGCCGCCTTTGTCTTTGCAGGCGTTTTCGCTCTTGATGTAGTTTTCTTTGCCTTTGGTTTTGGTGTTGTTTTTTTTGCACTCATCTCTTTTTTACTCCTTTTAGTTTTTTTGGTTTCATATTCATTATAGGAAGGAAACATGCTTTCCAAATCAGAGTCAAGATTTGCCAGTACGCTGTATACATGGGTTTCGTTTATTTCCCATTTTTGGGCTTTACACATGCTTATTGCCTGAAACATTGCTCCTCTTAGTCCATAACGTTTACTTATCTGCGGAAGTTCTGACAAATCAAGGTCAAAACCTAGCATTTCTCTCACTCTTATTTTTTCACGTTCCAAGTCCAATTCTTTATTTTCAATTTTTCTTTGTAATCCTGTAAATTTAGAGATTTTTTCTTCACCGTCATAGTAATAGCTATCGTATTTGATAAAGTATTCGCCGTTCCAGCGATACTGGGCGATATCAGCAGGATTTTCAAAATCTACTAACCTTTCACCATTGAGCATGGCTTCAACTGCTTCTCTGGGAGTAAGTTCGTTTTCTTTAAGATAAAGTTTGTCAACTATGTCCTTTGTGCCGTCGGTATTATGATGATAAAAACGCTCAAAGACGGTAAAGCCGTCATGTGTTTGCAGTTTGAAGGTTTCATCGCCTCTTATGTCGGCACGTTCTATCCATCTTTGAATAGTCATTGTTGAATCACTTACTGTTCCATCTATTCGTACACAATCTAAGTTTTTGCGGTCTAATATACCCATAAATAATCCTCTTTATAGTTATTTGTTAATTATAATCTGTTTTTTACGTCTGTAAATATATATTCTTACCCCCCAACCCTATACGCAACATCATACCCAAAACTCCCCGAATAAATCTTATTTCCATCAATCCTAAAAACAACACTATACCCATAAGAACCTAAATAAATTTTATTCCCATCAATACGATAAGCAACATTATAACCGTAAGAACCTGAATAAATTTTATTGCCTTCAATACGATATGCAACTTCGTAGCCATAAGAGCCAGAATATATTTTATTGTCAACAACACGGTATGCGATGTTATATCCGTAATTGCCTGAATAGATTTTAGTGGTTTTATTTGGATTGTTTGAATAGTTTTTTTTCATCAATAACACAACCGATAAGAAGATATAAAAGAACAAGAAATAGAATAAATAGACTTTTATTAAGCAAGCGATTTATTTTTTTCAATTCTCTAACACTTTCCTCTGCAATTCCAAATACCCGCTTTGTCCGGCGGAAAGAGTGACAAGTCGCTGTTTGAGAAGAGCTTTTTCTATGGGGTCTATTCCGGGGGTTTTGAGTATGTTCTGCAATCTGCCTTTATGCCCTTTAACGGCAATGTGAAAAGAGTCCATAGGGTAGCCTTTTATTCGGTATTTTCCATCGTGGGGAATGGTTTTTTCAGCACCCTGATATTGGGTTTTATTTCCTACAGCTTCGAGGGCAAGAAAAGCATCATCAAAGAACCTTATCGCTCTTGACAGGCTGCTTCTAGCGGCCTTGTCAGTCTTTTCGCAAAATTCAAGTTCCTGTGTTAAAAAGGTGTACTCGGCCAGAATTATAGTTTGAGGGTCAGCAGTCGCTTGCGCTTCTTGAAAAGCGGATAAGGCTTGAGCTATGCCTGTTTCATAGTTAATACGCCCTTCTTGCTCTTTTCCTCTGGTTGCAAAACCTTTACGGCCAGA
>Ga0268262_10006444_pt1 | contig 11244 bp, 12 predicted proteins | sample TergutNc150P3_FD_190354 | JGI IMG/M metagenome (GOLD analysis project Ga0268262, IMG submission 190354) | Nasutitermes corniger P3 segment gut microbial community from laboratory colony in Florida, USA - Nc150 P3 (SPAdes) (version 2) | ecosystem: Host-associated > Arthropoda: Insects >...
ACCATTTTACACCAACGGATACAGCTTATTATGTTCAAATTAAAGATAACACCAAAGATGATTTAAAATTTTGGTTTTACTATTTGCCTTTATTGGGATTAGAGAAATTAAATACACATAGCTCTGTGCCAGGATTAAGTAGAGAAATTGCATATCTAATAGAAGTTAATCCACCTAATTTGCCAACCCAAACCGCTATTGCCCGCGTTCTCTCTTCCCTTGACGACAAAATAGAACTCAACAATAAGATAAACGAGGAATTGGTAAATATGGCGAAGACGATTTATGATTATTGGTTTGTGCAGAATGCGGATAAGAAATGGGAGAGGAAAAGTTTATTTGATATTGCAACATTTACAAATGGGTTAGCTTGTCAGAAATTCAGACCAAAAGGAAAGGAATTTTATAGAGTAATTAAAATCAAAGAAATGAGAGATGGTTTTACAAAAGATACGGAATTAGTTGATACAGATATTCCCCAAAATGTAATTGTGAATGACGGCGATATTTTATTTTCTTGGTCTGCCTCTTTGGAGGTTATGATTTGGGCAGGGGGCATTGGTGGTCTTAATCAGCATATATTTAAGGTTACTTCCGATAAATATCCAAAATCATTTGTTTATTTTCAACTTTTGCATTATTTAAATCGTTTTAGAGCAATTGCCAATAATAGAAGAACAACAATGGGACATATAACAACATACCATTTGAAGCAAAGCGAAATTCATATTCCCCCGACAAAAATAATTATGCAAGTAGATAAAGCCGTTTCGCCACTTTTTTCAGCAATTATCAAAAATAGGCAAGAAAATATTTGCCTTGCCCAAATGCGAGATTTTTTGCTGCCGTTGCTTATGGGTGGGGAAGTTGGAATAAGCAAATGAGATTTAACTTAGCGTATGGCTGAAAAAATTGTATATTATGAGAAATAAATGCCAGACCTTGTACAACAAGGTTTTATAAAGGAGATATATGGAAATTATTTTTAATAAATTGTACAAAATTGATATTACTGCAAATGAAGTAACTGAAAGCCCAGAATTTCAAAAGCTTGAAAATTTTGCAAGATACATTCAAGGACTGTTAGAACAAATTACTACAAAATCCCCTGATAGATACTATCGGTTTGAAAGTGAACATACGGAAATACACTCTTTAATAAAAAACATTTTGCAAAAAAATGAATATGAAAATACAAGTAGAGCCATAGCAAGTAGATTATTAGGAAAAGAAAAAGAGACACAAAATGATTTAGAGAAGAAAAATTTAAATACGAAAGTACAAAGAGGAATGCTCATAGTTTCTTTGGTAAAAATGACAGATGATGCAAGAAAACTAATGATAATAAAAGTTGACTATGATGAATTTCTTTCAGAAGTTACTGGCGAAATTGCTACGGGATTATCTCTTAGAAAGAAAATATATAAAGCATTTATTGGCGAAATAAATAATCAAAATGAAATAATTAGTATTTCTGTATTTGATACAAACACTTATGTAAGTGCGTATTGGTGGAAAAGTTTTTTAGAATTAGAGGTTGTAACCACTAATGAAGAAAATACTAAAAACGCATTTAATGGAATAGAAAAAGAAATATTGATTCCGATAAAGAAAAATCATAAACAAGATTATTTACTATTGTGGAATACAACTGTTGCGTATTTCCGTAGCGATGGAGAATTTAATCTTCAAAATTATAGAGACAATATTATAGGCAAGTATACACCATACGATAATACTCTCAAAATAGAAGAATTAGAGTCAAAAATAGATAAATTGCCTGAAAAATATAAATTCGATCAACGATTTGAAAAAGTACCATCAAAAATATACAAACACTTTAAAAACGTTTTAACTTTGACAAACGAAATTGATTTAATTATAAAACACGATGTAGCAAATTTTGAAAAAGTATTTAAAGCAAAGGAAGATGCAGATGGAAAGTATATAATGATACGAAGTGATAAAGGTTTTGAGTATGTCAATGCCAAGGAACAAGAAAAATTGAAATAATAATGAATAAAATTTTACAAAATGCTGTTTCATTATTTTCTTCTGTTCAATTACAAGAGCAAGATATTATAGAAGAATATTCCGAAGTTGTAATTAAAGCTTCCTTACTAACGGCAAATGCCCAACAACGGATGAGTTTAATAAGATTTTAACTGATTTAAACAATAGAGATAGTTTACATATAGCTATCTTGCAAGATGATGAAACTATGGAAACATTTACCACTACTAGTGATATAAAATTTTGTGATTTTGTCAATAAATGTTCATCATATTTAAACTCAAATAATTTCCAAATAATTGTTACTATTACAAAAAACACATCAGAGCAAAGAAAATCTGTCTATTATCCAAATCGTTTTTTCGACAATCTATCAAAGAAATCGATAGATCATTTTTTAGAAATAATAAATAATGTACTTGGAGATAATGATTTTATTATTTTTGAGGTTCAAAATAACTCTTTTGAAGATTTTTTTACCTCAACAATCAAATTTACATCAAAAGAAAAACAGGTTACATATAACAATATTAATCGAGAAAAAATCAACAAAATAAAAAATCTATGCCATTGTAACATTATCTCTAAATATCAATTTATCCCTGAAGATTTCTATCCAATTAAAAAAAATGAAACCTTACTTGATATTATTTTTAGTAAAATATCTGTATTGTACTCTGCGATTTTTTTATTTGATATTTTTGATATAAATGGTACAAACATTGAGTATAGATTAAACGGTTATAAAACTATTACCGAAAAATTAATTTTTTCAGATATTGAAATTGCTTCTTATCAAAATTTTTATGAAATTTATAGTTGGGTTTATGAAGGAGGCAATATAGTAGATAAAATTGGATTAGCAAGAAATATTCTATCACTTAATCTTGAAAATAAAAATCTTAAAATAGCAGAAACAACTTTTGAAGCAGTTAAATCAGGTTATAAAATCTATCAAAAGGAGAATATCAAACAATATATTGAAGTTAGAAATAAAATATCTGACCAATTAATAGAGTTACAAAATAGAGCCGATAAAATAGTAGAAAATTTTGTTAATGATTACAAAAAAAGTTTTTTAGCGATTATTTCATTTTTTATAACTGTAGTTGTAATAGGAGTAGTCTCAAAAGATAATTTCGCAAGTGCTTTTACAGCAAAAGAAACGAGTCTCTTAATGGGATTTTTATTTATTTCTTCATATGTAAGATTTTTTGCAAAAAAGGAAATCAACAAGCAAATAGATATATATGCAAAATTTTATAAAAATTTGAAAGAGAGACATCAGGATTTACTTGATAAAAGTGATATAAATAGAATTTTAAATAATGATGAAGATTTTAATAACAATATGCAATTCATTAAAGAACGCAGAGACGATTATACTAAACTTTGGAATAGATCGTTAATCATTTTACTTGTAATTTCTTATATTTTGTATTTTATTAATAATTTTAATTTTTGCCAATTAATAAAAGGAGTATTATGCTGTATAGGGAATATATTACAATAAAATCAATCGCTATTCATAGCGTTGGAAATAAAGTAAATCAAGATAATTTTCAATTATCTAAGAATTATTTGCATATCAATGACGAAATAAAGCAATTATTAACTAATTATTTTCTTTCCCCCTTCAAATCCTCCGAATACTTCAACTTCCACCACGACATAGACATAAATATGAACGAAGTATTCACTTGCGTAAGCAAAATATTCGCCAACCCCGAAACCCTTTTAAAACAATCCATAAACCTCGCCAAACATCTATACGAACAAAGCGTTCACCCAAAAATCAAAGGCGGAGAATTCTACACCGTCTATTTCAAAGACTGCATAATTGACGGCGAAACAGTTGATGCAGTTGGATTATTCAAATCGGAAAATAAAGATACTTTCCTAAAAGTATATCCCTCTGGTGATGGCTTTGAAATAGAAAGCGAAAAAGGTATCAATATCAATAAATTAGATAAAGGTTGCTTAATATTCAACATAGAAAAAGAAAATGGCTACGTAGTTGCAGTAGTAGATAACACCAACAAAGGCGTTGAAGCACAATATTGGATTGATGATTTTCTGCATATTCGTCAGCGAAAAGATGAATACTACAACACCCAAAACATTCTATCACTTACCAAACATTTTATACAAAACGAATTACCGCAACAATTTGATATTTCCAAAGCCGACCAAGTTGATTTATTAAACAAATCGGTAAAGTTTTTTAAAGAAAAAAATAATTTTGATATGAAAGAATTTACCCACGAAGTAATGGAAAATCCCGATGTAATCAAAAGCTTCAAAAAATATAAAACCGCATACGAGCAAGATTATGATATGGACATTGCCGATAACTTTGCCATTTCAGAAAACGCAGTAAAAAAACAAGCCCGTTTATTGAAAAGCGTTATAAAATTGGATAAAAATTTCCACATCTATATCCACGGCGACCGTAACCTAATAGAACAAGGAGAGGATAAAAAAGGGAAATTTTACAAAGTTTATTACCAAGAAGAAAATTAGCTAATTATATTCCCGAAAATTCAGCCAAAGCAACTAAGGCAACTTTATCTAGTTTGCACTAACCTATCCTTATATTTCTGCCCGAAGTATTCCGCAACTTCATCGGGTTTCATATCCCAAAGCTTTTGGCTGAGTTTATCTCTCTGCTCTCTCATATATTGCACAGCATTAAATTTTTCAAGCGTCTTCATAATAAGCAAACTCCCTCGGTGACCGAATTTCTAAAAATTTATAACCATTCTTTAAATTGATTGAATTGTAATTCTGAATTCTTTTAACATTAACTATATGCTTAAAATTCCAGCTAACCAAATAATCAGCTTTATGTATAGTTGCTAATGCTATATGTAAACAGTCTGCATAACTTGTTTGACCTACAACTTTTTCTTCTATATATTTTCTCGCTAATTCTACTTCCTCAGCATTAGGAGTTAAAAATTCTCTGTAATTGGAATCTATGGCATCAGGCAGTTCTTTCACATTTTGCGGAGCATTTTCTAATTCATCTTGTGTTACTGCAGAATACAACAAAATAAATTCCCCATTTTTTATCCTATTAAATAGGGGAATTGTCTGCTCGGAGAACTCTTTATCAAAATATCCGCCGAACACGGATGTATCTAAATAAAGCCTTTGTTTCATAAGATTTAATATAGAAAAAGTGAATTGTATATGATCTTGATAAATCCTAACCCGAAAGAATCAACCCCACCAGCTTTTTGTTTTCCAATGCCGTTCCAACCGTAATTCTCACATATTCCGGCATTCCAAAGCTGCCCAAAAATCTTATCACAATGCCTTTGCTCTCAAGCCACTCCACAATCTGCGGAGTTCGCTTGCCAAACTTAACGCATATAAAATTCGCCTTTGACGGCAAAACATCAAGACCGGCTTTATGCAAACTCTGCGTAAGCCACTCGCGCCCCGCCTCATTTAATTTCAAGGATTTCTCAACAAAAGCGGCATCGCCAAGAGCTACCGTAGCCGCCATTTGAGCGGGATAGCTTGAATTAAAAGGCAGCTTTATCTTTTTAAGAACCTTTATCACTTGTTCAGATGCAATTCCATAACCAACCCTAAGACCAGCAAGCCCGTAGAGTTTGCTGAAAGTACGGAGGCATAAAAGATTTGGAAATTGCTCAATCCATTTATTCAATGGCGGTTCTTTTTCGCCTGTAAATTCCATATAAGCCATATCCAAAACAACAAGCACATCTTTTGAAACTTTTTTCAAAAAGTTAAATATAATTTCACTCTTATGATAAGTTCCAGTGGGGTTGTTCGGGTTGCAGAGAAAAATTATTTTTGCATTTGCAAAACCAAGCAGGTTTTCAAGAGGATAGTAAAAATTTTTAAGCGGAAACGCCTTGTACTTTGCACCCACCGCTTTTGTAACCGAAGAATAAACCGAAAATGTGGAACTAGCTCCGCTAGCATAATCGTTTTTATTCAAGTAAGCCCTTGCCGCCAAGTCCAGAATTTCGTCTGAGCCATTGCCGATTATTAAATTCTCTTCTTTGATTTTCCACTTCACCGCTAGCTTATGGACTAGCTCCGGCGCAGAACCCCTTGGATATAAATGCAATTTCTCAACGCATTTTTTATAAGCGGCTTTTGCAAGCGGGCTTGCTCCCAGCGGATTTTCATTGGAGGCAAGTTTAATCACCTGCTTAAGTTTATACTTTTCCTTAATCTCGTCTATGGATTTACCGGGGATATAATCGGAGATGGAATTCAATTCCTTGCGGGCATTTAACATCTGCTAAAAACTAGTAAATTATTTCCTAAAAAATAGATGACCGGCGGCTTCGTCTGTTTGCTTTGCCTCCGCACGTTTTTCCGCAAGTTTGAATGTGGCTTTTTGCGAATCCTTCACAACCTCTATGGCTTTTTTCTCTTGAGTTTTTTTCACAAGCTCGGCTTTTGCCTTGTCAATCTCTTTGTTTTGATTTCTTATGTCCATTTTTTTTGAAGCTATTAAATCCTTTAGCTTTTGGGCATAGCCCACAAAATCCATAAAACGTTCCGCACTCCTCGTATTTACGCCGCCCCTGTTCTCCACCAAATTTTTGTATTCGTCTAGCAAATTCTGCAATTCGCTCTCCAGCTTCACCAATTTTTGGATTTCTTTGCCAAGAGCTATCTCCGCATTTCTCTCTAAAATTTTCCGGTAATTCAAAACCGGCTCAAGCGAAAATTTAAATTTCATTTTTACGTCTGTTTGGTGAATTCGTCCAAACTTTTAGTTAAAACATCTATAGCTGCAAGAGCTTCCGTATCAGACACCTTTAATCTCTTTATCTCCTGCCTCGCAAAAAGCAATTCCGCAGCGATATCCAGCAGGGTTATTATAAGGGTATCCGCTTTTCTGTCGTCATCAGACCTATTACCTGCGGCTTTTTCGTGTATTTGGAATTTCTCTTCCACATAAGTGACAACCGATTGCAGCATTTCTTCCGACAAAGGCGTGCTCACGTGCACAGGCGTGCGCGCAATTATTACCTGTTTGCGAATTTTATTGCTCAAGCATTGCCCTCTTTATTAATACCGAACAGCCCTTGGAGGCTATCATTGGTTGTATTTTCTTTGTCAAGTACTTCATCCAAAGTTTCTATAGCCCTTAAAAGAGCCGCCTCGGAATCTTGCAATTTCACGTCCCTTTCGTTCAGAGCCTCTTGAAGCGAGCGTATTTCTGCCAAATGCTGTTCATTGGTGCTTTTCAGCTCATTTATCGCCTTGTCTTTCTCATTTATATTTTCACGCAAATCCGCTATCAGAGTTTCCAAATTAACTTTTTCGGACTTTAAAACGCGAGCCTGTTCTAAAGTTTTCTCTATTTTGGCCGTTATCAGCTTCAGCGTATCTTGGTTCATCGCTACCTCTTAAAGGGGTTTAAAGAGAAAGTAGAAAATTTTTAATTTCTAAGTTTTATAAAATTTTTGTAAAGCAAAGAGGTTTTTATGGGTGCGCAGATTAAATGGTTGAATAAAGACGCGGCTTTTGACCGCTTGGTTTTGGCAGGCGACATCGGCGGGACCAATACCAATCTGGCTTTGGTTGGGCAAAAAAATGGGAAACTCACAATAATTGTTGAAGCCGTTTTCCCGTCCCGCGAGATTACTGGCTTAACCGAGCCTATAAAGGAACTTCTGCAAACAACAAAAAGCGAGCGAGCGGATTTGATTGTAAAACAAGGCTGCATTTGCGCCGCTGGCCCCGTTGAGAGCAACTGCTGCAAGCTGACTAACCTGAGCTGGAACATAGATGGCAACGAACTTTCAAAGGAACTGGGCTTGGAAATCCGTGTGATAAATGATTTTTTGGGCATAAGCTATGGCATTCCAACTTTAGATGTAAATAATCCCGAACAAATTCTTGCCTTTAAGCACACAGACGGCTCTGTCCCTGAACCCCGCTTGGCAACCAAGGCGGTTATTGGCCCCGGAACCGGCCTTGGCGCAGGATTTTTAACTTGGAATGGCAAGGATTATATGCCCAATTCCTCCGAGGGCGGCCATTTGACATTTGCTCCCTTTGACGAGGATAGCCAATCTTTTAGAGACTATATGAGAAAGCAGTTGAACGCCAACCCCGATGTTGAAGTGCTGGTTTCCGGCACGGGTATTCAGAACCTTTACGAGTGGTGGCGAGACACAAAAGGGCTGCCCAAAAGTGAAGCCTGGGCGGAAATAGAAAAGGCAAAACCAACCGATAGGCCGCGCCTGCTTTCCAAACTCTCCGATTCTGACCCTGTGGCTGCTTCCATGCTCCGCCTGTTCGTTAAAATGCTCGCCCGCTATGCAAGCGATATTTCCACATTGCTCTTGCCCTTTGGCGGTTTGTATTTGGCTGGTGGCGTTGCCCAAAAAGAGCTTCGCTGGCTGATTGGCGAGAACCTATTTATGGAATGCTATGAAATGGCTTACAACAAAAACATCAAGCCGCTTTTGCTGCAAGTGCCTGTTTACCTGATAAAGGATTATTCCATAAGCCTTTACGGTGCTGCGAACGCTTGTATTTTGCAGTAGGATTATTCCAAAGCCAAAGCCTCAACAACGCCGTCCACCGTCAAAAGTTCCGGCAGCAAAACGGATTTTCCGCGTGAGTTCAGGAATAAATCGAATGGAACGCCTTCGCGGCCGTATTTTTCAAAGAACATCAGAGCGTCTCGATTTGAATTGGTGTAGTCCGCTCGCATTTTGACTATTCCCTTTTTTTCAAATAATTTTTTCACTTCCTCGTTTTCAAATACAACTTTCTCATTCATCTTGCAGGTTATGCACCACTCCGCCGCTCCGTTCACCCAAACGGCAACACCTAAGCTCTGCAAGCTATCCAGCTTTTTTTGAGAAAACAAAACCCATTCGGGATTTTCAAAGGCAATTTCTTCGGAACTCATATCGCGGATTTGCGGGTCTATCCATAACTTCCACGAAAACACATATATCAAAATAAAAACAAGCCACAGAAGAACAAAGCGCAGCCACGGTTTCCCCGGCTTTGCGAGTATGCCGGAGAGCCACGCAAAAAAGCCCGCTGCGCATAAAAGCAAGCCGAGCCGCAACGCGGATTCCGGGCCGGTTTGCCTATAAAAAATCCAAAACAGCCACGCCACTGTGAGCAAAAGCGGGAAGCCCAAAAATTGTTTTAATACGAGCATCCAATCTCCGGGGCGTGGGAGTTTTTTTGTCCATTGCGGGAACACGCTCAAAATTATGTATGGTAAAGATAAACCTACTGCAACCGCGGCAAAAACCGCAAACAGTTCAACCGTAGTAGCGGTGAAGGCAAAACCTATGGCTGTACCCAAAAACGGCGCGGAGCAAGGTGTTGACAGAAGCACCAGCAAAATCCCGTAAGCAAAGGCTCCGCGAAAACCGCCTTCCTTTGTGCGCTTTTCCCAAACATTTAGCACATTGCCGGGCATCCAAATTTCAAACACGCCCCAGAGGTTCAAAGCAAAAATCGCAAGGCACAAAACCATTGCCGCTGTGTATGCGGGGTGCTGGAACTGAAACCCCCAGCCAACGGCATTCCCGGTTAGGCGAAGCCCGGAAATTATCAGGGCTATTGCAAAAAAGGAAAACCATATCCCGCTGGCCGTTGCAAAGCCCCATTTAAGCATATTGCTCTTTGACTCGCCTGTTTTTTTTACCAAGTCAAAAATTTTCAAGAACAGAATTGGCAACACGCAGGGCATTGCATTTAAGAGCAAGCCGCCTATAAAGGCAAGCATAATATAAATAGGCAGCGAGCTTTTTTCTTTGATTTGGGGTTCAACTTTTTTTTTTTGCAAATCTCGGCTAAAAGATATTTCTATGGTTTTAGGGGGAAGGCATATTTTTGAACAGGCTTGATAGGTGAATTTCAGTTTTGCATCGTAGGGGTTGTAGCTGTCCGCTATGGATTTTATGGGCAGGGCTACGGTAAAGGAGTCTCGCAGCAACAGCAAATCCATATTCAAAAGTTCGTTGTGTTCCACTATAGGTTTTGACCATAGCGCGGAGTCAAACACCATACCTTCGGCTACTGCCTCTACGCGGCTGGGAACTAAAAAATCCTCTGGAACGCTGTTTGAATTTATTTTCCACCCCTGCGGAACTGTGACTTTTAAGTAAAGGGTGTCTCCTGCCTTTGGAGATTCCTTGGAATAAAACATATTAGTTTTTGGAGGCTCCATGCTGTTCATGGAAATAGGAATTTCCTGCGAATACGCAAGAGAAACAAGAGTAATAAAAATCGCAACAAACCGCATAGCTAATTGGCAAAAAATCATTAGAGGAAATTTAGAAATTATTTTTTCTATATTTACCCCTAGCTATGACTGCCAGCCCTAAAATTTGTTTTGCCGAGCTTCCCCTGGAAGCTCTAGGCAATAATTTTATGGCTAACGTTACGCATACAAACATTGCTGCTGGGCAAATAGCAAATTCTACCCCCCCCCCCCCCCCCCCCCCCCCCCCCCCCATCTAACTCGTTGTATTGCAGGGGGTTACAAAGACTTTTTCGCAAAAAGCGGAGAGAGCTTTTACTTTGCAATTCCGCAAGGCAAATTCACCACAAACAAAAGGAGAACTGTATGACAAACATACATAAAATCAGCTACTTCCAAAATAAAACTTGGAATGAAGGAATAAGCCGAACAGAAACTCTGTTTTGCGCAGAATTATTTTTTCTCTTAAAAGAAGATCCATCAAAATTTATAAAAAGATTTGAACTAAATCAAGGAAATTATGATGTTGCTTACGAAGCTTTTTTTTACAGAGACCTTTCAAAGGAATATAACATTAAATGGGAAAAATTCCTTCATAGGGCTTTCGATTTGGCTTTATTTTCGGAAAATGACATTTATATAATAGAAGCAAAAGCACACGATGGCTTTGATAACGAGCAGCTTGGCTATTTTGAGGAGGATAAAAAATTAGTTCCGAAAATACTCGGAAAAGTTAATCCTAAAATAAATGTTAATGTACATTTGCTAGCACTTATATCCAGCAATTATGAGCCAAAGCAAGAAACGAGAGACAAATTTGAAAAAATAATTTATTGGAAAGAAATTTATGAATTATATGGCAATAAAATTTTCAATCGTGCAGATGGAATTCACAACCAATAACCAGGAGGTATAAAATGAATTCAAATGAAAACGCAAAAGCAAACCCTAAAAAGCTAGGCAAATTAAGAGGCTGCGCTCTTATTTTATTTGGC
>Ga0268262_10006445_pt1 | contig 11243 bp, 10 predicted proteins | sample TergutNc150P3_FD_190354 | JGI IMG/M metagenome (GOLD analysis project Ga0268262, IMG submission 190354) | Nasutitermes corniger P3 segment gut microbial community from laboratory colony in Florida, USA - Nc150 P3 (SPAdes) (version 2) | ecosystem: Host-associated > Arthropoda: Insects >...
ACCGCTATTTTGCCATTGAACCAAAAGATGGAAGAACTTATCAATATCAATTCTACGCGCGTCGAAACGATTTACATATAAATATTCTGGATATATAGAATAGCTGTCATCCTACCGCTTCCTGAATCCGTGCCACCGTCAGCTCCGGTTTCGCTTCCGCCTGAACGGCGCAATCGCTCCACGTTTCGTATAACGGCAGCCGCTGTTCGGCGAGAGCCTGAACCCCCATGCCACGGGACAGCGGCCTGCCGTCGGTAACAAGCTCGTTTAGCTCTCGTTTCAGATACACTATAAAACTGTTTTGCCGCAACAGATCGAGATTTTCCGCCCGCGTTACCACGCCGCCGCCTGTCGCCAGTACCATGCCGCTCTTCCTGGCTTCCTCGCCAAGTACGCGCGTTTCCAGATGGCGGAATATTTCTTCCCCGTCCTCGGCGAAAATTTGAGTGATACTCTTTCCCGCAGCCGCCACAATCCGTTCGTCAATATCCGCAAACGGCCGTCCCATCGCCTGGGCAAGGAGGCGGCCAACGGTGCTTTTCCCACAGCCGGGCATACCGATGAGAGCGATGTTCTGCGTCTCTTTGAGAATCAGGGCGGCAATCTTGTTTACCAATTCCGGCCTGGCGGGCGTATCCAGGAACAAACGGCTTGCCATCTCCGCCTGGGCAACCAGCATTGTCAGGCCGTTTACACAGGGAATGCCAAGGCGTCCAGCTTCGAGCAGCAGCTTGGTTCGCGTGGGATTGTAGATCAAATCTGCCACGCCCATTAGTTGCTCAAACCTCGCAAGGCTCAAGGGGCTATTGCTGTTATCAGGATACATGCCGACAGGCGTTGTATTCACGATGATCTCCGCGTCATAATGCCGCTCAATGTTGCCGTAGTGGTTCTCCCCCCGGCGGGAGATCGTAACAATCTCGCGCGCGCCCAGAGCGGCAAGTACCGCCCTCACTGTCCGCGCCGCTCCCCCATCGCCCAGCACCAATACCTTTTTCCCGCTCGCTTCGATTCCGCCCTGTTCCAGCATCATGCGAAACCCATGATGATCCGTATTATCTCCGTGTAATAACCCATCATCATCTTTTATGATCGTGTTCACGCTGCCGATCATCCGCGCCTCATCAGAGAGCGTCGCGCAGTAAGGCATTACCGCCTGTTTGTAAGGGATGGTAACGTTGATCCCGTCGAAGCGCCTTTCAGTCATGAACGAATCAAGCTTATCCTGGGATACTTCGTACAGCAGATAATCGTATTCCCCTAACTGCCTGTGGATCAGCGGCGAGAAGCTGTGGCTGAGCTTTTCTCCCAGGAGGCCAAATGATTTTTTCATGTGTTTCGGTTTTTATACTATTTCGGTGTAACTGCCGAGATAGTGGAATTCCTCGCATATATTTTCCAGCTCGCACATGAGCTGGCTGAATTCTTTTGAATAAACCGATGTCTCAAGATCGAAATAAAACATGAACTCGAAATCCCTGTCGGGAATCGGGCGGCTTTCGAGCTTTACGACATTCACTCCAAGCGTGAATATCTGTCCCAGCACTTTGTAAAGCGAGCCGGGTTTGTGCGCGGTGGTCAGCATGATGCTGGTACGATCGGCGCCCGGGTATATTTCGAGGTTTTTAGAGACGCAGATAAATCGCGTATAGTTATTGCCCCTGTCCTGCACGGAGCTTTCCACGCATTTCAGTGCGTACAACTTGCAGCAAGTACGGGATGCCAGCGCCGCAATGTCGTTTCGCTCCGATTCAGCTACCATTTTCGCGGCTTCGGCGGTATTGGCGACAGTGGTGATTTTCACGCCTTTACCAAAGCCCTTCAGGTACCCCGCGCATTGCTGGATCGCCTGTTCGTGAGAAAATATCTCGCGGATGCTCTCTTTTTTGACGCCTGCCTTTGCAAGCAGGTTGTGGTCGATCTTCAAGCGCACGCTCCGCACGATCTTGAAACTGTAGCGCATCATAAGGTCGTATATCATGTTGACTGAACCGGCTGTGCTGTTTTCCAAAGGCAATACCCCGTATTGGCACAGACCATCCCGGATTGCCGAGAATACCCCGTCAAAACCAGTGAAGTACAAGATGTTGGGATTTGCGAACAACCTGTCACAGGCAATCTGCGAATACGCGCCCTCCACGCCCTGGCAGGCAGCCAGGGCGTATTGTGGGAAAAGCCGTTGCGTGTGTTCCACCGCGTCATTAATGATCCTGTTGAGATCGGACTCGGCGTTCATGAAACCCCACTGGTACGCGCGGCTAAGTTCAAATATCGTTGTGTACAAAATATGCGCGTAAGATCGAATCTCTTCCCCCGCTTTTCCACAAACATCGACCAGCTTTTCCCTCTCCCGAGCGGCGTCCAGCACGGGAAGGCTATGCTCCTTTTTGTACTGGGAAATTTGGCGGGAAATGTCCATCCTTTCCTTGAACAGCCGCAAAAGCTCATCGTCTACCTTGTCAATCTGCCGGCGGTAATCCTGTAACTCCATTATGATTTCTCCTTTATTTATCCAGATAAGCGTCATACAAGGCGATAGCCGCCGCCGCTTCCACACACGGAACCGCACGCGGAACGATACACGGATCATGCCGGCCTTTTATTGATAGAACAGCGTTTTCCTCACGCGACAGGCTCACACTGTTTTGTTCCAGGGCTATGGACGGCGTGGGCTTAAACGCCACGCGGAACAAGACGGGCATACCGTTTGTTATTCCGCCCAATATGCCGCCCGAGTTATTCGTGCGAGTTTTTACATTCTTTCCGTCCATATAAGAACTGTCGTTGTTTTCCGATCCCCTGCACTCCGCCCCGGCAAAACCGCTTCCAAATTCGATGCCTTTTGCGCCCGGTATGCCGAAGACGATCTCCGCGATCCGGTTCTCGATGCCGTCAAACATCGGGTCGCCCAACCCGGCGGGCAGGCCGACTGCCGCGCACTCGATAACGCCTCCTACAGAGTCGCCTTTCTCCCGCGCTTGCAGAATTTGCTGTCTCATGGCCTCGCCCGCTTCCCGCCTTAATACAGGCAGCGGGTTCCCGTGAATCGCGTCGAAACTCCCCACCGATATGCCCACTGGGTCAAACGGATCATCCTCTGCGGTGGCAATCCGCAAAATATGAGCGCCAATATGAATCCCTAAACCGCGCAATATTTGCAAACAGATCCCTCCGGCGGCACATAAGGGAGCTGTCAGCCTGCCGGAGAAATGCCCGCCGCCTGCTGTATCATGATGCCAGCCGTACTTCATGTGCGCGGCGTAATCGGCGTGCGACGGGCGCGGAATATCCCGCAGCTCGCGGTAATCGGCGGATCGGGTATCCTCGTTGCGGATGATTATGGCAAGCGGAGCACCGCAAGTGACGCCGCCTGCCAGCCCCGATAAAATCTCCGGCGCGTCATCCTCCGCGCGCGTCGTGGAAATATCGTTCTGCCCCGGAGCCCTGCGTTTGAGAAAGGCTTTAAGTTCATCTATGCTGATTTTGATTCCCGCAGGCAACCCGTCAATGCTCACGCCTATTGCGGGTGAGTGCGATTGCCCGAAGATTGAGACTCTAATTTTTTTTCCGTATTGCGAAGACATTTATTACCATTCTTTTGGCTGGTTATCTGGCGGAGTAATACTAAAAGTTTCTCCTGAGGGTTCAATCGCAAAAAACCCCTGCCTCAGTGCGTACTCTTTTACCTCCGGCAGGAATACCACACCCGCGATAGCCCCCAGGAATTTCCGTTTGTCGCCATGATAAGCCGCGTGGGTTTTTACCTTTTCCATACGCTGAATATGCGACTTTATGTCTTCTGCATCCGGTTTGGACTTGACCTCGACTATCATCACCTTGTCGCCGTTTTCAAGGGTAATGTCAACTTGCGCGAATATGTTATTCGTCCGGTCTTTTATAGCTGTATTATTGTAAGCTTTATCAAAAACATACCCCAAATTTTGAAACTTCTCCAATAGATTTGGTACAACCATGTACTCGATCATTTCGCCGAAACGGTTGCCAAGGTCACCGATTAGTTTATTATTGTTCTTGATCATTTGATCATTTTCTTTTTGCCGCTGAGCAATTTCATCAAGAGTCGCCCATGTCTTCTCCATCATTGCCGAGATCTTATCAAAACTTGGGTGTTCCGCCTGTGTTTGTGTTGTTTCCATACTATGCCCCGGACTAAAGTCCTACTAAAATATACAGCTTTTTTGGCAATTCTGCAATTATAAGTTATATAGAACCGAGCCGCCCAGCAGACGCAGATCGTCAAAGAATCCGGGATATGATTTGTTGACCGCCTCCGCGCCATGAACAACAACCGGCTCCGCGCACACCGTCGCCGCGATTGCCGCGGACATCGCGATCCGGTGATCTCCACAGGAAGAGACATCTCCGCCTTTGAAAACTGCGCTCCCATGCAAGACAAGCCCGTCCGCTGTCTCGTCCACGTTAGCACCCAAAGTTCGCAGTACCGCGCTTACAGCGGCGAGCCTGTCGCTTTCTTTGCTGCGCAGCCTTCCGGCATTGCGAATAACGGTGGTTTCTTCGGCGGCAGCGGCGATCACAGATAATATGGGCACAAGATCGGGAATATCCTTCGCGCTAATTTCCATGCCTCGTAATTTTCCGCCGGATACTGTCACGACGGAACCGTTCACTTTTACCTGCGCACCGAATTTCACTAGGAGTTCCAGAATCGCCCTGTCGCCCTGCCGTGATTGCAAGTTTACGCCAGAACAAGTAACGCTGCCTGCACCGATAGCCCCCGCGCCCAGCCAGAACGCGGCGTTCGACCAATCACCCTCTACACGCACAACGCCGGAAGAACGATACGTTTGCTTGCCGGGTACGAAAAAAACCCCACCGTCAAAGTCCGCTTTTATGCCAAACTCCTCCAACACCGCCATAGTCAGTTCGACATAAGGGAATGATTCAGCTTTTCCGGTCAAAGCAAGCTCGCTGTCGCCGTCGAGCAAAGGCAGGGCGAATAACAAGCCGCTGATAAATTGCGACGATACGCCGGCATCCAGTGAATAACGCCCTGGTGTAAGCCGTCCGCCTGAGTAAAACGGAACGGAGCCCTGCGGCGATAATTCGGCTCCGTGGTTGACAAGCTCTTCGTACAAAGGTGAGAGCGGGCGTTCAGGCAGCCGTCCTTTCGGGGTGAAACAAACTTTCCTTCCCAACGCACCGACAAGCGGCAGCATGAACCGGAATGTACTGCCGCTTTCACCGCAGGGCAGCGTTGCAATGCCGCCGTTTCCTTCACGTCTCATAGGATGCACAACATAAGCTCCCGATTCGCGTTCAATTCCCGCCCCAAGGGCTGACAGGCAGGCCGCCGTTGCCAAAATGTCCTCGGACTCGCCGTTACATTCGACGCGCGTCATCTTATCCGCCAGGGCCGCGCATATAAGAGCCCTGTGCGCCTGCGACTTGGAAGGAATGGCATTAACAACTCCGTTCAACCGCGTCGGAAAAATCTTCACATCCACCTGGTACTCCGTAATAATTAATTCTTTAATTTTACCACGGAGTACTGCTATTCGGCATAGCCGAATAGCTTGGAGTTTCACAGAAGAATATTAAAATCGTATTAAAACTCCGTGTTTCTCTGTGACTTCCGTGGTTTAGATTTTCTTCCTTCACCTTCGTGTGATTTATGGTTAATAAAAGTACCAGTCCCACTTAAGCCCTCGTAATGAGATGTATTACTGACACGCTTTTCATTGGCGGTCAACTTTTTCTTTCAGTCGCCTGCCATCAGAGAGAAGGGTTTCGAGATTGCCAAAATCCTCATTCTGTAACGCATCTCTGTACTGTGCGAGAGAAGCAAGGAATAAATCAAGCTCATAAAGCAGATGCTCCCGGTTTTCCAAAAACAACTCAGCCCACAACCGCTCGTTGAGCCACGCCACGCGCGTTAAATCCTTGTAGCTCCCGGCGGAGAATCCCTTGTGTTCAAATACGGTCGGGCTTTTAATAAACGCGTTGGAAACCAGATGCGCCATTTGCGAGGTAAACGCGATCATAGCGTCGTGCTTTTCCGCCGTGGTAACGGTCAGCCTGCCGAATTCCGCGGGCGCAAGCAGGCGCTTTATCTTCTCGAAAAACAGGATGTCGTCATACACAGGCGGCACTATGATCATGGGCGCACCCTTGAACATATTTGCCTTGCTGTGTTTAAAACCCGACTGCTCTGTGCCCGCCATGGGGTGCCCGCCCACAAAAGAAAAACCGTATTGCGAAGCCGCTTTAAACCCGGTAGCGCATATATTTTTTTTTGTGCCGCAGCAGTCTATGACTGTGGTTTCAGGCGGAATGCGCTGCGCCGTATCCTCCAGGTATTTGATCGCCGCTTGCGGATATATCGCGATCAGGATCAATTCGCAGCGCCGCAATGCAGCATCGTCCAGCGGAGCATCCGCCGCGCCTGAAAGAATGGCAAAATCCAGTATGCTTTTATCGGTTTCGTTTGCGTATACTGTGTGTCCGGCGGCCTTATACGCTTTGGCAAACGAACCGCCGATCAATCCCAGACCGATAATGCCGATGTTCATGCCGTTTTCCTTTTTTTGCGCCTGCTACGCTAAAATCGGATCGCTTCGCGAACCCGTTGGATTCTTACCGCCAGATCTGCAAATTGTTCAGGAGTAAGGGACTGCGCTCCGTCGCAGGCCGCGTTAGGCGGATCGTTATGCACCTCGATGATCAGCCCGTCAGCGCCGCAGGCCACAGCCGCCAGCGCCATTGGCTTCACATAACGGGATACGCCAATCGCGTGGCTTGGGTCAATAATCACGGGCAGATGGGTGAGCTCCTTCAGCACAGGCACCGCGGACAGATCAAGCGTGTTCCTTGTATACGTCTCAAATGTGCGTATTCCCCTTTCGCACAGAATTACATTATCGTTTCCTTCCGCCATGATGTACTCCGCGCTCATCAAAAGCTCCTGCAGCGTGTTAGCGAATCCGCGCTTCAGGAGGATCGGCTTTTTCAACTGCCCCAGCTCTTTTAACAGCTCGAAATTCTGCATGTTCCGCGCGCCCACCTGGATCACGTCCACCTGCTCAAACAAGGGCAGGTGCACGGCATTCATGATTTCCGTGACGATGGGCATTCCGGTTTTAGCTTTTGCCTCCAGCAAGAGATCGACGCCGCTGGCCCCCATGCCCTGGAAGGAATACGGCGACGTGCGGGGTTTGAACACACCCCCGCGCAGGAGGGCGGCGCCCGAGGCTTTCACACTTTCGGCTATGCTGAGTATTTGTTCAGGCGACTCTACCGAACACGGCCCGGCAATCATCTGGAAATTGCCACAGCCCATTTTTATCCCGCCTATATCCACCACCGTGTCCGCCGGATGGAATTTCCTATTGGCGCGTTTGAATGGTTCGCTTATCCGTTTTACTGAGTCCACTATTTCAAGCCCTTCCAAAAGATCAATATCCAACTGGCTGGTATCGCCAATAAGTCCAATAATAGTCTGAAATTCCCCTCTTGAAACATGGGTTTTTAATTTGCGTGAACGGAACCATGACAATAAATTCGCGATCTGCTGCTCATTTGCCCCCGGTTTAACAACGGCGATCATTCTTGTATCTCCTCTGAAAATTTAATAAGCAAGGATGAATATACACTGTAGAGCGCTTTCTTGTCATTCCCTGTCTAATTTTAGTATACTGGCTTCGTGTCAGGCGTTTCACCATACGCTTTGCAACGAAGGAGTAATTATGGCAGCAACAAAAAAAACCCCGGGCAAGCGAATAGTCGAGCTGTGCAAAACCTATAGTGTTTCGATGGAAGAGCTGTCAGAACGAAGCGGAGTTCCGATAGAGCTGATTCGCCAGATTGAGGAAGAGGAACACATCCCCGACCTCGCCCCTCTGGTAAAAATCTCCCGCGCCCTGGGAGTGCGGCTGGGAACGCTTATGGACGACCACGAAGAGCTGGGGCCGGTAATCACCAAAGCGGGAACTGCGGGAGATACCGCCAGGTTTATCACCGGGCTGCCAGGTACAATACCGCAGGCCCAGGACAACGAACATCACGGCTTAACCTTCAGGGCGCTTGCGCCGGATAAAAGCGGCCGCCACATGGAGCCCTTTATCGTAGATATAGAACCGGACGCGGAGCAGGAAAAATCAACCCACGAAGGCGAGGAATTCATCTACGTCCTTGCCGGAAACCTCGCGGTGGATTACGGATCAACGTTCACAGTAATCCACGAAGGGGATTCGGTTTACTACGATTCCATCGTACCGCATCGGGTGGTTTCCGCCGACAACAAACCCGTGAAGATACTCGCGGTAATTTACACACCTGTATAAAGCAATGCAGACAGCGGCGTCTATGCCGCCTAAAGCAAAAAAAGGATTTGAAATGAAATATATAGAAGAGACTCTCGGGGAAGTTCTCCGGGAAAAAGCCCGCCTCCAGCCGGATCATGACTTTTTGGTTTACGCGGACAGGGATTTGCGTTTTACTTACGCGGAGTTCGACAAGCGCGTTGACAATTTCGCCAAAGGCCTGCTTTCAATAGGGCTTAAAAAAGGCGATCATCTTGGGATATGGGCGACAAATGTCCCTGACTGGAACACAATCCTTTTTGCCTGCGCCAGGCTTGGGGTAGTTTCCGTAACCGTAAACACCGGCTACAAACTCCACGAGCTGGATTATTTGATGAAGCAGTCTGATCTGGCCTGCATCTGCATCATCGACGGTTTTAGAGATTCGGACTATGTCGCGATGGTGAACGAGCTTGTGCCGGAACTTAAAACAGCGCCCAGAGGACAGCTTAAATCCGAGAAATTCCCGTTCCTGAAATACGTGGTATACATAGGCCAGCAGAAACACCGAGGTATGTACTCGTTCAGCGAGATTCTTCTTTTGGGCCAGCACAGCTATGAAAAGGAATTCAGGCTGATAGAAGCTTCGCTTGATTGCAACGACGTTGTGAACATGCAGTACACCAGCGGAACCACCGGCTTTCCGAAAGGGGTCATGCTCACACACCGGAATATCCTTAACAACGGCCTTGGAATCGGAGACAACCAGCGGCTCAGCAACAAGGACATCGTGTGCCTTCCGGTGCCGCTGTTTCACTGCTTCGGCCTCGTGCTTGGGATGATGGCGATTCTTACACACGGCTCCACCGCCGCCATGGTGGAATGGTTCGATCCCCTTATAGTGCTGGCAACGGTTCAAAAGGAAAAATGCACCGCCTTGTACGGAGTGCCAACTATGTTCATCGCTGTGCTTAACCATCCTATGTTCAAGATGTTTGACCTATCAAGCCTCCGTACAGGGATAATGGCGGGCTCGCCCTGCCCCATCGAAGCCATGCGGAAGGTCATCGACCTTATGCACATGAGCGAGGTAACCATCTGCTACGGCCTTACCGAGTCATCCCCGGTGATGACCCAAACTCACTTTGACGACACGATTGAAGTAAAAGTAGAAACCGTGGGCCGCGCCCTTGACGGCGTCGAGGTTACAATCCGCGACGCGGAAACCGGCGAGGAATGTACCGACGGGGTTCACGGCGAATTCTGCTGCCGCGGTTACAGCACCATGAAGGGCTACTACAAGATGCCTGAGGAAACGGCAAAGTGCATTGACGAAACCGGCTGGCTCCATTCCGGAGATCTGGGCGTAAAAACCAATGACGGCAACTTCAGGGTTACAGGCCGCATCAAAGACATGATCATCCGCGGCGGGGAAAACATATCCCCCAAGGAGATCGAGGACTATCTCTACACTATGCCTGGAATCAAAGACGTATCGGTTGTAGGTATCGCCAGCGAAAAATACGGCGAGGAAGTCGGGGCTTTTATTATCCTCCATCCTGATGCCGCCATAGGTGAGGAAGACGTGCGGGACTTCTGCCGAGGGCAGATCAGCCGCTTTAAAATCCCGAAGTACATATTTTTTGTGGATGCTTTCCCCCTGACCTCAAGCGGAAAGATCCAGAAATACAAACTCAGGGAAATGGGGAATCAAAGGGCAGCGGCCAATGTCAGCGAAGAAACTTAATTGCGTCCAGGTCGGGGATATTGGAACCAACTGCTGGCTTTACTCTCCGGAAGAAGACGGCGATACCCGGTTTTGCTTTGTAATTGATCCCGGCGACGAGGCCGCTTTGATCATCTCAAGGCTCAAGGAATTAAACTGGGTTCCAAATTACATTTTGCTTACGCACGGCCACTTTGATCATCTTATGGCCCTCCCCGATCTTCTCGAAACTTTTGAGAAAGGCGCATTCGGCTCTCATGATAAACCAAAAGTTGGCGTTCACCGCATGGACGCCAACTACCTGGGGAAAGATGCTCAAAGCGTTCACAAAAAGAGCTACGCCGCCGCCGGAGGAAACTCGTCTTACTTAGACGCCATCTGGAAACCTATTAAGGAAGCGGACATACTTTTTGAAGAAGGCGATATGCTTACTCCGTTCAAAGTGCTTCACGTTCCCGGCCACACCCCGGGAAGCGCCGCCTTTTACGACGAAAAAGCCGGCGTCCTTTTTTCAGGCGACACGCTTTTTCAGGGTACTTGGGGCCGCACGGATCTTCCCGGCGGAAACGAGGCACTCATCCAGCAAAGCCTCAAGCGCCTGCGCTCAATGAACGAAAAAATAGTTGTCTGCCCTGGCCACGGGCCGGTTACAACGATTGGGGAAGAGCGATGACAGTAATCCTGCCTTTGCACTAATATTCAAGAGCCTCCTGCGTTAAAACCGATCTTTTTGGTTTTTGAAGAATTTGATAAAAATATACGGAAATTATTTATGGAAAAAAATTTCCTTTTAGATGAAATTGAGAACAATTGGATATAAATGCGAAGTATTGACAAATTAATGGATAGTATATATCTTAAAAACAGTCGGTAATTATGGAGGAAATTATGTATTTTAAGAAACTTACTGGTAAAAAATGTTATTTGTCGCCGATAGATGTAAATGACGCTGAAATATTTACCGAATGGCTTAATGATATAGAGATATTAAATAGTCTTCAATTATATAGTGGTATAGTTAGTTTGGAAAGTGAGAAAATCTTTTTAAGTAATTTATCCAAAGACCATAATTATTCAATAATAGACTTAGAAACAGAAAAATTAATTGGAAATTGTGGGTTTTTGGATATAGATTATATAAATCAGACAGCGGAAGTTGGAATATTTATAGGTAATAAAAATTATTGGAATAGAGGATATGGAACAGAAGCATTATCCTTATTGGTTGATTACGGGTT
>Ga0268262_10006446_pt1 | contig 11242 bp, 12 predicted proteins | sample TergutNc150P3_FD_190354 | JGI IMG/M metagenome (GOLD analysis project Ga0268262, IMG submission 190354) | Nasutitermes corniger P3 segment gut microbial community from laboratory colony in Florida, USA - Nc150 P3 (SPAdes) (version 2) | ecosystem: Host-associated > Arthropoda: Insects >...
TGGGTTATAGGTTAATAAGCGTAAAAAATTTTATGATATTTTATATTATTGACGATGACAACAAACGCATTAAAATAATTAGATTTTTATATGGTAAAAGAGACTGGATAAATATATTAAAAGAAACACCTTTAGATGAAATCAGATAAGAAAACGTTATCAGGCACTCGGCGTTACTTTCCCATATTCTATTTAATAGCATAAGCTGTGTGTAGAACGGCGAATTAAAAAACACTGTACGAAGTACGGCGTAACATGGCGGAAAGCCTGCGCTCTTTTTTGGGGCGGCGCGCCAATATGAAAAAAAAGGCGTAAGCGTTACTTCAAAGAGTGAACAACAAAGCTTACAACGAACCGAAGGATCAATCTTACACTTGAAAAAAACCCTACGGAAGAGTGTGTGAAAAGGTGATTAGTACTGAAGACACGATATAAATAATTTAATGAAATATCATTAGTGTCCAAAATAAATCTCCCTACCATACGAACTCCGGCTGACATTCAAGAAATTTCTTAGGTTTAAACGGCGGGCTTTCGCCGCTTAAAAAAGCAAAAAGAGAAACACACTGAAACAACATCGTCTTTATTACCGAAATAAAATTGGTAAATGACATCCGAACACGTGGGCAGGCGTCCGTTTATACTTGATGTCAGCGAAGAAGAGCTTCTGCCCGGCGGAGAAGGAACTGATGCGGATATGAATGTTTTAAAGAATGCGCTTGCAAAGAGGCAAATATCGTAATTATCCGCAGTTATCTCTTACGGCGGCAGGGCAAGCCCCCTGCGGCGGTTGGTGTCGTGGCATTAGTCTGCGCACGCTTTGGCGTGGCTGCATCGGCAATCCACGCCAATACCGCTGCAGAGGGCTTGCCCTGCCGCCTGCAAGATAGATTTGAAAAGATAGACATTTCCATAATATCTATAAACCTAACCTTTGATAAATCCTTACTACATAACGAATTAGCGTTGCTGTTCGTGTGTGCCTTAAAATCGGGAATTGATACGTTATCAGGAAAGTTATCAATTTCTAAATTGTGAGGGTTTGGGATTATGAGGAATGATTTTACTCTGTTTAAAAGGGTTTATCCTAACGGTACGAAGGTGTTTTTTTACTACGCTTATGACAAGGACGGGGTTCGTAGAGGTCCCTGGACTACCAAGTGCGTGAACAGAACGGCGGCTAAGAATTACTGCCACAGGCTTTTTAAGGACGGCGGTTTGATACCGGATAAAAAAAAGCCGTGTACTTTTGGCGAATTCGCTGTTGGGTTTTGGGAGCGCGGCTCGGAGTATGTTAAAAATCAGGAAAGCAGAGCGGATATTACCGACCATTACATTGATAACTGCCGTAGAATGCTTGTTAATCAGATTTTGCCTTTTTTCGCTGATACGCCGTTAGAAAAGATTACGGATAAGGACGTTAATAACTGGCTGTTGGGGTTTAGGGAACGGAAGGTGCAAAAAGACGGTAAAACACAGATTGTACATTATCGAAACTCTTACGCTAATATTGTGTTTACAACATTCAATGTTATGCTGTCGGAAGCGGTACGGCAGGGGTTTATTTCGGCTAATCCCTGCCAAAAAGTAAGACGGCTTAAAAATAACAGGAAGAAAATGACTATCCTTACTGATGAGGAAGTGAAAAAACTGTTTCCTGATAACTATAAATCTATATGGGGTGACAAGCTTATTCCCTACGCTGTTTGCCGTCTGGCTTCTCTTACCGGTATGAGGATTGGGGAGATATTAGGGCTTAGGGGCGAATATGTGTTTGATAAATATATTCTTGTTTGCGGGCAATACGGAGAAAAGGGCTATTTCCCTTTTACTAAAACAAAAGAAAGCAGGAAAATTCCGCTGATACCTGAAATGATTGCTTTAATGCGCGGGCTTAATAACGGTAATGGTTTTGTGTTTTCGATGAACGGCGGCGCTGTTCCGGTTTCGAGAAGTTGTGTCCGCACGGCTTACAATGACGCTTTAAATAAAATCGGGATAAGTAAAGCGGATATAAAACAAAGGGCTTTGACGCTGCACAGTTGGCGGCATTTCCTGAATACGGAGCTGCTAAAGCAGGGATTATCTGTTTCGCAGGTGCAGAGCGTGACAGGGCATAAATCAATTGATATGACGGAAAGATATAACCATCTTGAGGCGTGTCAGATTACCGATGTAATGAAAGTGCAGACAACTATTGCGGGAACAAAAAAGACTAAAGATAACCAAGAAGGTTTGAAGCTTGTGGAAATGCCTAATATAAAATCAGCTTGAAAGCTGTATACCTGACTTTTACGCCTGCCCTTATTGGGCGGGCTTTTTTTTGCTTTTGTTTCTGAAAAACCCCAAAAAATAGACATTTCCATAATGTTTTTTTTCTGTGCGCGGTGCGAATTATTAAATCGTGAGGATTTTTATGGAGATTTTACTGACGGTTAAAGAATTGGCGGCGGCGTTAAAGCTGACTGAACAAACGATACAGCGGTATGTTTTTCGCAATGAAATTCCTTACCGGAAAATTATGAGAGCTGTCCGTTTTCGTCCTTCCGAGATTGACCAATGGATTGATAACGGCGGCTTAAATACAAGCGGGAATAACGATTGTGAAACTGGCGGCAGCGGTTTGGTTGAGGAAACGGAAGGGCTGCTGGTTGAAGTTCAAAATAACGGGAGTGGATTATGACTGAGTTTGACAAGGTTATCGAGGAAGCTTGGCCGAAATCGGCCTTAGCGGATGTGCTGCCTTTTGAAAGCTGGGAAAGGCTGCCAAACGAAAGTAATCTTGCTTTCTCCGCTTTCTGCGCTTTCCGTGATTGCGGTACTGAAAGGAATATCCGCAGGGCTGTTGAAAGCGTCGAGGCTGACGAGGCTGTACGCTCGAAGCGTTATAAGGTTTGGCGTAACTGGGCTGCTCAATTCCGCTGGCGGGAAAGGGCGGCTGATTATGACCGCTACATTGAAAAATTGAAACAGACCGAACTGCGCAAAACGATTGAAGCGCAAGGGGAAAAACACAGGGAAGTTACAGGGAAAATGCTTGATGTCGTGAAAAAGAAACTTGACACGATGAACCCTGCTGATTTAACGCAAGGGGCTGTTACCGAATGGGTGCAAACTGCGATTAAAGCGGAAAGAGAGGCTGCGGGATTAATTGCAAGTAACGGTAAAACGGAAGTTAGGCAAGGGGAATTAAATTTTACTCCTGATTTTAATGGGCTGTAAGAGCAATGAGCAAAGAGAAATTAGCAATTAGCAAAGAAAAGGGAGATATGGGCAGGTAACAGAGATATGAGTACTACAGTTTTATTTAAACCTACAGTTATTCAGCGGAAGGCGTTAGCTCTTTTGAAAAGTGGGGCTAAACATATTTTGCTGTTTGGCGGTTCCCGTTCAGGGAAAACCACTGTGCTTGTTATGGCGATTATTTACAGGGCTTTAAGGTTTGCTGGTTCTCGGCATTTGATTTGCCGTTATAGGGCTAAGGACGCCCGGTCTTCTGTTCTGCGTGAAACGCTTATGCCGTGGCTTGATAATACTGTCGGAAAAAACGGTTACACCTATTTGGCTCATGAAAGTATGATTACTCTTTTTAACGGTTCGGAAATATGGATTGGCGGGTTAGGCGACAGGGAACAGGCTGACAAGATACTTGGGCATGAGTATAACACGATTTATTTTAATGAGATTTCACAGCTTAGTTATGTTGCTGTTACTACCGCTTATTCAAGACTGGCTATGAGAGTTCAAGGGTGTAGGAATTTGTTTTATTATGACTGCAATCCGGGCAGCCCCTTGCATTGGGCTTACAAGATATTTGTTTTGAAGCGGCAATTTCTTTCCGGTGATCCGCTGGAGAAACCTGAACTTTATCAATCTATGCTGCTTAATCCGGAAGATAACAGGGAAAATTTACCGGAAGATTATATCTCTGACATTCTTGATGTGCTTCCCGAAAAACAAAAAGCAAGATTTAGGGACGGTTTATGGGTAAAGGCAGAAGGCGTTATCTACGAAAGATTTGATGAAAGCATGATTGTTAACGCTTCCGAATTGCCTGAACAGTTTGACAGATACGCAGCTGGGCAGGATTTCGGGCTTAATATCACGTTTGTTAAAATCGGCTGGCTTGGCGATGTGATTTATGTCCTCTGCGATTATGGGGCTTTTAATATGACTACGCAAAGTTTCAATGAGGAACTGACAGCAAGAGGCTGGTTTGATTGTCCGAACGGAATGGGGCTGCCTGTCTATTGTGATCCAGCCGGAGGGGAAAGGATACAGGAAATTACAGGCGGGGTTAAGGCAAATAATTCTGTTGACAGCGGTATTGATTTTATTAACGCAAAAATTGAGCGTAAACAATTTTTTGTATGTGAAAAATGTACCGGAGTTTTGTCCGAGATTTGGGATTATTGCCGTGATGAAGCCGGAGAGATTGTGAAGGTTAACGATCATTTTATGGACGCTTTGCGTTATGCGATATTCTCCGATGTGCAACAGGGGGTCATCTTATCATGAATATCTTACAGCGACTATTGCCAAACCGTAAGCGAGAAGTTAATAAAGGTACGTTAGTTGCAAAGAGTGATAACGCTTCTCGTTTTTCCTTGACTTTCGATGACGATTTAACTAATTTCTATATGAACCCCCTTAATGACTCTTTTCTCTGTAACGCATGGGTAAATATTGCGGTTAATATTTTAATCCGCAATGTTGCCCGTGCGGATTTTGTTCTTGAAAGAGAAGGGGTTGAATTAAAAAGCGGCTCGCTCTTTTCGCTGTTCCACAGACCAAACGAATATTTAAGCAGATATGATTTGTGGAAAGAAACCGCAGCATGGTGGTTTGTAGAAGGCGAAGCTTTTTGGTGGTTCGGCGCTGATTATTCAGGCGGGCTTCCGAAACAATTGCATATTCTGAACCCCCGTAAACTCCAGCTTGAGGGAGAGGGGTTGGATGTGGGCAAAAACGGTCTGCCTGACAATTTCTCTGATAAAAAACGGCGGTGGTTTTACCATGCCGGAACCGAATTAATACCTATCTTCTCCGATGAGCTTGTGCATTTCAAGGACTGGAATCCGTGGAATCCACTGCGGGGCGTTAATCCGCTTGTTTCTCTTTCGCTTGAACTTGAACAGGATTTTTTTGCCAATAAAGCCAATTCAACGTTACTCAAAAATAACGCTATACCGCAGGGTTTGTTAAAGACTGATCAAACTTTGCGGCCGGAAGAAGCGGACGCATTGGAAAAACGGTGGGAAAGTAAATACGGACAAGTTAAAGCGGGACGCAAGATTGCGGTACTCGGTAAAGGCACTAGTTTTGAGGCGTTAAGTTTTAACCCCGATGTTGTAAAACTTTTTGAACTAAAACGCTGGAATCTTTACACGATACTGGCTAAATACGGTATACCGCCGAGAGTTGCGAATATTTCTGACAGATCAACGGCGTTAAGCGGCAAGGACACTAAAGAGCAGCACTCGGCGTTTTGGCAATATACGCTTATTCCTCTGTTACGCCAATTTGAACAAATACTTGAAAGTCAATTTTTTATACACTTCAACCTGAAAGAGACAGGGCGTTTTGATTTGTGGGATATTCCCGAACTACAGGAAAACGAAGACGCACAGAGCAAAAGGGATATTGCGGAAATAAACGCAGGATTAAAAACGATTAACGATGTTCTGAAAGAAAGAGGCAAAGAACCGAAGCCGTGGGGTGATGTTTGGCATAAACCGAAAAATCTTACCTCAACATTGGATAAATCAGGAGAAAAACAAGGCGAATAATGGCGGGGGGAACACTGCTTGTCAGCAGGCTTATAAATTGGTTTCCTCATTTTAAAACGCTCTTTGAGGAGCTTGGGTTTCCCAATGTACATGTTACGGACACCGAAAAGGACGGATTGAATTTTATGATTAACGAATTAAAGCCTAAGTATGTGCTTATCGGCAGTAATTTTTATGACTGCGGAACGCCGTATATGATAGGGCAGTTATTAAAGGTATTTCCAAAATTGAATTTAGCGATAATAAATTTTTCTCCCTTCCCTGACGCTGTTGCCGTATGGTTTATTTTTCACGGTATAAAATTTTATGTTAAATGGAGCGACGGCAAAGAAGAATTACATCACGGGCTGCAATGTTTTCTTGACCGTAAGAGATATATTGCGCCTGATGTACAAAAGTTAATTGATGAATTACCCGAAATACCCAAAGTGCCGCTTAAACCTACTATCAGGCAGAAAGCTGTTTTATTAATGCTGTATAACGGTTATTCAACTAAAGGCATTATGGATAACTTATGTATTTGCAGGGCTACTGTTGAAAAGCATATTAAGGAACTACTAAAAATTTTTAACAGCAGGAGCAGAGAGGAATTAATTAAAACTGTTAATAGTCTTGATATTTTTTCTAAGAATGAATTGTGTTTCAACGATTCAAGTAATAATATTGCGGATTTGCCTGATTGGGTTAGAACGCAACAGAAAATTAAACTTATAAAAATGAGAAATGTTTAGTGGGGAATGTTTAATGAATAAAGGAGGGTTTTATGATTATCAGGAATAAGAGCGGGGAATTTGTTGCGGGTAACGGTGCTTTGTTATTGGATTTTCTTGGGGTGAAGAAAGAGGCGGTGGGGTTACAAAAGATTTCCGCTGATGTGGAATTGATTGCTTCTGTGCCTTTTGAAATAAAAAATAAAAAAGAAGAAATAAGAAATGAAGAAAAGATAGAGGGGTTTGCTTGGACACTTAGCACGTTTGACCTTGATAGATTCGGGGAAAGGATTGATCCGCAGGGGTGGGATTTTAAGCGGTATATGAATAATCCGGTTGTCGAATGGGCGCACAGGTTTGATATTCCGGCTATTGGAAAAATCGAAGGGCTTTCTGTTGATGATAATGGGCTTCATGGGGTTGTTATTTTTAACGGCAAGGAATATGACGCTTTCGGCTGGTCTATCGGGGAACGTGTAAAGAACGGCGTTATTCGGGCGGGGTCTGTCGGGTTCCGTGTGATTGAGATTGAAATACCGTCTAAAGAAGACGCGCCAAATGGCGGCAAGGACGGAACGGATTTGATTTTCCGTAAGCAGGAACTTTTGGAATTTTCGATTTGTAATGTGCCGGCTAATCCGTTTGCGTTAGCGAAAGAAATTAACAATGAAAAATTAACAGTGAACAATGGGGATAGCGGCGATACTGCCGCCCTTTTTTGGGCTGGCTTAATAAATAGTTAAGGGGTGTGTTTATGGACGAATTATTGAAGGCTATCAGGCAGAAACTGGCTGATATGAAAAAAATTGATAGTACCGGATTTACCGATCCGGCGAAGGCGGCGGAGTATTTTAAAGACAAGGAAATACTTCTTGAAGAAATTGCGAAAACGCTTGAAACAGTTACATCTAACCAGTCAACGCAGATTGCGGCATTGGAAGGGACTATCAAGAGTTTACGTGATGAATTGAAAACGCAGGTTAAGTACCCGAAGGAATTAACACGGCGTGAACTTCTTTACAATCTCGGCAAGGGTATTGCGGCGGCTTGGTCGGGTAATCATAAGACGCTGGCGGAACTGGCTTTTTCGCCTAATTTGAAAAGCGAAAACTGGACTAACCCTAAAGATGTTTCTTGGGGTGAAAAAGGCTGGACGGTTTCAAAGGCTGCTCTCGGCGATCCTATGGGGAATATGTCGCCTAACAACGAACAGTTTTTGATTAATCCCATTTATGAGACTGAGATAATGTCCGATGTGGCAAAAAAATCCGTGATGATGAACCTTGTCCGTCATCGTCCGATGACCGGACCTTCTATTTTTCTTCCTACGAGGGACAGAGGCGGCGTTCAGCTTAACTGGCTTACGGCTTACGGGCAGAAAATCGAGGGAAGCAAGCCTAAAGGTGCGGAGCGGGTTGAACTTAAAGCGTATACTCTGGCTGGTTATATTCCGTGGTTTGATGAATTTGAAGAAGATGTTTTTGTCGATTTGGGCTCGATATTCATTGACGAATTTATTGAAACTTACGGTCAGGAATTTGACCGTCAGTGTTTGTTAGCTGACAATGACCCTTTCACGGGGGCTATGGCTTGCGCCGATGTTACGGAAGTTACGATAGCGGGAGCGACTATAAACGATTTAACTTGGAAGGATTTCCGTGACGCTGTTTACAAAGTTCCGGCGGAGGAACGCAAGGATTGTTCATGGTTTATTAATGAAACTGTGCTTAATCACATTGCCAATATCGAGGATACGACAGGCAGACCGATTTGGCGGTGTCCGACAGAGGCTATGCCCGGGCGGTTGGATTTATACCCTTATCATGAAGTTTCTATTCTTCCGCAGATTGCGGACATCGGAGCGAATGAAATTTTCGCTATCTTCATGAACCCGAAAAGAATTCAGCATGGTAACAGGCGGGGCATCGAGCTCAAGAGGTTTGACCAAACGACAGAAAGCCTTGAATACGGCGAATTGTTTTTGCGTTTCCGCAAGCGGGACGGTTTTCTCGTAACACGTCCAAAAGGGAATATGGTTGTCTTGAAAACTAAAGAGGCATAAAAAATGAGCCGTCCGATTATCCCCTTCGGGCGGCTTATCGGCGTTATGGTCTTTGAAAAATACGGCGGTACGTTATATGAGAAACGGTTTGACGTTGGGGAGCTTGTTTGACGGTATCGGCGGTTTTCCGCTTGCCGCTGTCAGGGAAGGGATTTTGCCTGTCTGGGCGAGTGAAATTGCGGCAGCGCCTGTCAGTATTACTAAAAGGCATTTTCCCGATATGCGCCATTTGGGAGACATTACTAAAATAAACGGAGCGGATATTGAGCCTGTTGACATTATTACTTTCGGTTCGCCCTGTCAGGATTTGAGTATATCAGGCAGGCGGAAAGGGCTTAAAGGCGAGCGGTCGGGATTATTCGCGCAGGCGTTACGTGTCATTAAGGAAATGAGGAATGCGACAAACGGAACCTGTCCAGCAAGAATTGTTTGGGAAAACGTGCCGGGAGCTTTCAGCGCGAACAAGGGAAAAGACTTTCAAACGGTCATTCAGGAAATCGCAAGGATTGCCGAGCCGGAAATTTCAATTCCTCGACCTTCGAAAAAATCCGGCTGGCTGGCTGCTGGAGCCGTCTTGGGAGATTGCTTTTCACTGGCCTGGCGCTGTCTGGACGCTCAATACTGGGGCTTGCCCCAGCGCCGCCGCCGTATCTTCCTTGTCGCGGATTTTGGAACTCAATGTGCCGGAGAAATACTTTTTAAGCGTGAAGGCGAAACAGGGAATATTGAGAAGGGCGAAAACGAGGGGGATAGAATTACCGGAAACGCTGAAAGCGGCGTTAAACCATACGTTGTAGATATCGGCAGTTCTACGGACAGAATTCAAATGAACGCTCAGTTATCGGTAACGTTAAAGGCAAAAGGCGGCGGTAATACGGGGTTGTACTGCCTTCCTTTTATTTACAACGCTTTCGGGGATTATGAACAGGGTAATACCGGGAAAACGATTTTATCGAGAGACGATATAACAACGGGAGATTTGATTGTTTCCGGTTATTCTGTCCGCCGGTTAACGCCGCTTGAGTGTGAACGGTTGCAGGGTTTTCCTGACGGCTGGACAGAATACGGATATGACGGAAAGCGGATTTCGGATACCCAGCGTTATATGGCGTTAGGTAACAGTGTCGCTGTGCCGTGTGTTCAATTTATATTATTAAAAATAAAAAACCGCCTGATCTTTCAATCGGGCGGTAATTTAATTACAAATAAAGACTTATGATGTTTTCTGTTAAGCTGCCGTCATTGGATTGCTGGAGCGGTAAACTGTCGATATGCTTGATTTCTTCCCGAAATATTCGGGCGTCATCGCCTTGTAAGTAAATATGAGATTTAAAATCTTTATCGTGTAACAGATAATGTCCTGTTTCGGTTTCATAGAGATAGCCGAAATTCTGACCGCTAAATACCGGTAACATCATTCTATACCCCCTAATGATTGCGGTTTTTTGAAAGAATCGGGATAAGACGAATATAACGCAGCTTCTATGGTCTGTTCGGGGAAATGATAATCAATGTTTAAATATTTTGACTGTGAGAAATCCGTAACGCTGAAATATCCCCATTCTGAATTCTGCAAGTCTCCGTTTAAGATACTGTACCCGAACATTTGACCGTCTGAGCTTTCATATTCACAGATATATATATCTGTACCGCCGTAAAAATAATGAAAGACTGCGGGGTGTTCTGTTAGTCCGTCCGTCGCTCCGATTTTCGGGCATTGTTTTAAGGCTGTTTCAAGGCGTTTGATACATTCCTGAAATTCTCTGATTTTCCTTTTTGTTACATATAGCTGATCGCAAGGAATAAGGGCAGCTACTTCGGGCGGGATTGTATTTTTGTTTTCCTCTTCAGATTTGCAATGATTGAAGTAATTCATAAATTCTCCTTAAAAAAGAAATATGTCCGGTAACCAAGACCGGACATTGAGACTTAGCACAATGAAAGCTGGCTGCTATCCAAAACAGGGCGGGGAATACCGCTGTTTGGATAGCGTGAAAAAATATAACTGATGTATTCTTCCGCTTGCGGAAGAATGAAAAAGAAACGTGATAAAGAAAACCCTGCTGAACGAGAAGGAACCATAAAGGGAAAATATTCCGATGTGGTATGAAGTGAAAGACTTTTTAATGAATGTTTACCGTGAGTAAGTGAAAAACTGACGCATACTTGATAATATGTTGACATTAAAAACGCCTAACCTGCCAATTTTGTTTTTACTGCGGCGGGCTGGTTGAAACCGCACAGACCGCATTTTGATTTGTCTTTACACTGCGGACATACAAAAGATGATGAAAAGGCGGAAGACAATTCTTTAACGATGATGTCTATTGCTTTTGGCATAGATACGCCGAGCGCCCAAGCGAGGCGGCGGACAGAGACGCACGCCATTTCTGAAAACTGCGGAGTATAAAACCGCTTTTTGTTTGTAGTTTGCATTTGCAAACCCCCAAATAACCCGATATGAAACCGAGCGGATATGACTGGAGCTATGCCAGCCATGAACCCCAAAAACCGCCGCCGTGTTTTTCCCCCAAGAGGGGGCGGCACTGGGGCTCACCTGTGAACCCCCAGCGCCGCCCCCGATGGGGAAAAACACCCACCCGCAAAATTACCAAGACGCAGGAGTTATGCGCCATGTATGCCATGCGGCAAAATGTAAATAAATGTTACTGTATGCGAAT
>Ga0268262_10006447_pt1 | contig 11241 bp, 8 predicted proteins | sample TergutNc150P3_FD_190354 | JGI IMG/M metagenome (GOLD analysis project Ga0268262, IMG submission 190354) | Nasutitermes corniger P3 segment gut microbial community from laboratory colony in Florida, USA - Nc150 P3 (SPAdes) (version 2) | ecosystem: Host-associated > Arthropoda: Insects > Digestive...
CGATTTTAACCCGCCGCTGAAAGCTTCGGTTTCCGCTTCATTCATAAAGAGAATCAGCGAATAGTTTTTGGCGTACTCTGCGATCTCCGTTGCGTATTCCCTTGCGATTCCGGGGGAGCCAAGGTCGATAGCCGCTACAGTCTCGTTCGCGTTTGCCATACTCAAGATATGGGAAACCAGCGCGGTTTTATCCAGCATAAAGCCGTCGATTAAAATGACCTTGGTTTTTCGCGGCTCATTTTCGCCGATGTCGCTTTCTGAAAGCTCAATGGCCGCGGAGGGGGAGGCCGCGATACGGGTTTCACCCGCCGCGTCCCGCAGCATAAGGCAAATACCGGTGGGGGAAGTCTTAATTGAAAGACGAAGTTTCACTCCGGCGGCGGCGAGGCTTCTCTTAAAGAGCCGCCCAAACTTGTCGTTTCCAATCGCGCCCGCAAAAGAAACCTTTGTCCCAAGCAAACCGGCGATTTTCGCGGCATTGGCCGCTCCGCCCCCTGAAACCATTTTTAATGGTGAAAGGTTTTCTGGGGGGCACGCCATGTTACCTTCACCGGAGGAACACGCTCGATGTCTCGCGTGGGGTTTTTGGGCGCCCCCTGAAACAATTTTGAAGCCAGGAAGTTCTGAAAGTATCGTTTTTAGCTTTTCTATTTCGATGTGCTGTACCGGCTGGTTAAGTCCGTGGCGGACAAAAAACCGCTCGTCCGCCTGGGCAAATATGTCTACCAGGGCATTCCCGACACAGAGTAGATCAATTTCTTTGTTAAAAAGAATTCTTTTAAATTTCATCACGCAGAGGCGCAAAGGACGCAGAGGATCATGGATAGTAAAAAAACCAGATACTTCTTTCATGTTTTTGTGTCATTGTGAAATAAGAAAAAGCATACTAGAAGACGCAAAATTAGGTAATAACGCGCCGTTCTCCGCGTCTCCGCGAGCTCTGCGTGAGGTCTTTAATTATTACTTCGGAGAGGCGATGATCTCTTTTAGCTCAGGCGTCTTTTTCAGCTCTTCTTTAAGCCCGTCGGCCCTGCCCTTGTTTACGTAGTCCTTGCTCTGGAAGGTGTAGGTAAAGTTGGTGTGCAGATCGTAAGTACCGGCCATCAGGGCGTAGGCGTCTTCGGTCATTACCAGCTCTTCGTCGGTTGGGATGACAAAGACAGGTATCTTTGACTCCGGCTTGCTGATTAGAGTTTCCGTGTTTCGCGTGTGGGACATCTCGTTCTTTTTGGGATCGAAAACTATGCCGATGCCCTCAAGACCCTGTAGGATCTTTTTGCGCATCCACCACGCGAATTCCCCAACGCCGGCGGTAAAGACCAGGGCGTCCACGCGGCCAAGGATGGCCTGGTAAGCGCCGATGTATTTCTTTACCCTGTGGGCTTCCATGTCCTGCGCCAGAATCGCCATCTTGTTGTTTTCTAAAGCCGCCTTCTGAATGTCCCGCCTGTCTGTAAGCCCCCCTGAAATGCCTGCAAGGCCCGACTTCTTGTTCAGGGCGTTCTCAATTTCCGCATCGTTCATACCCGTCTTTCGCATAACGTAGAAGGGCAGGGCAGGGTCAACGTCGCCGGAGCGGGTTCCCATTACAAGCCCCTCAAGCGGGGTAATACCCATGCTCGTGTCGAAAGAGCAGCCGTCCTTCACCGCGTTGATCGAAGAGCCGTTACCCAAATGGGCGATGATAAGATTGGTCTTGAAGGGGTCTTTGCCCAATAGTACGGCGGCGCGTTTGGCAGTGTAAAGAAAGCTTGTGCCGTGAAAGCCGTAACGGCGGACTGAGTATTTTTCGTACCATTCGTAGGGAACCGCGTAAAGGAAGGATTCTTTGGGCATAGTCTGGTGCCAGGCGGTGTCCATGATCGCGCAATGGGGCACGTTTGGCAGTACCTTTTGGGCCGCTTTTATGCCAAGAATATTGGCTGGGTTGTGAAGCGGACTCATGTCGGTCATTTCGTTAAAGGCCGCCATTGCCGCGTCGTCTACAATAACGCTCTTGGTAAACTTGTTCCCGCCGTGAACAGTCCTGTGACCGACAGCCTTTATAACACCCATGTCGCTTATTACTCCGGTTGCCTTGTCCGTCAGGGTTTTAATGATGAGGTTCACCGCTTCGGTGTGGTCAGGGCAATCGTGGTTAGCAACGTATTCATCCCTGCCAAAACTTGGGTTTACCTTGTGGGTAATGAAGGAACCGCCCAAGGTTACCTTTTCAACAATCCCCACCGCCAGAATATCCTTCTTTTCCCAGTCGTATACCTGATATTTTGCCGAAGAAGAACCGCAATTCAAAGTTAAAATTACCATTGTGAACCTCACCTTTGAGTTTTATTCTATAAAGTTTAGCAGGATGTTTTCTCAAATACAAGGTAGCACAATAAAGCGCAACATAGCGCAACATAGCGCAGCATATTGAAGCTCTACTCGTTCTTGCGATCAAGATATTTTATTGACAGCCGGATATTAGCCAACTAAAATTCACGCTAAGGGAATATTTACCAGGAGAAGAAATCAAGATGAAGAAAGCGGTTTTTTTTGCAGACTTATGAATACAAAACTTTCTTTACACAGGAAATATCCAAACGCTGGTTCAAAAAACTGAATGAACTCAATGCCAGGGGATTGATCGACAGGACGAGCTTTACAGACAACTACGATCAGTATCAGGCGAAAATCGCTTCCGGCCGTGTATTGGGACAGAGCGTCCAGGGCTGGCAGTTTATGTACAGCGCGGATCTCGCAAACCGTGATCGCGGCCAAAATGTCCGTACCATGGCCCCCCTTCCCATTGTATGGAACGCGAATACCAAGCCGCGCTACCGCAATATAACGATTCCCAATTTGTACCGCGGCATGGGGATCAGCAAAAGCGCCAAAGACTCTGTAAGGATTATACGCTTCATAAATGATCTTCTTTCGGAGGATGTACAGCGTACCATAAACTGGGGTATTGAAGGCCAGCATTGGCAGTATGATTCCAATAAAGTTCCGTATCGTACCGCAGCTTACGATGTAACAAGTTCAAATGAGCTGATGGACAAAGCTTCGGCTCCGAATGCTCCATGGTTCCCAACCTGGAATATGCCGAATCCTCCGGACGGCTCAGCAGCCCAGATTGCCCTTTTGCGCTGTGAGCAGACCATGAAGCAGAGACTGCCGCAGATGATCCTTGCGGCGCCTGCCCAATTTGAAAACCTGTGGGCCGCTTATGTAAACGAGATGAACAATAACGGCATTGCCGCTTATGAAGCGTACATGCAGGAACAGCTTAACCAGCGCTTAAAGGAATGGGGCATCAGAAAGTAATTAATCTTCTAAAATCGAACTGACCGCTATCAGATAAGTCCTAAAGCTCTATCCGCTCCTGGTTCTTGCGAAGGGTAAAGTGGATGCCTGTTCCCCGTACCAAAGCTTCGTAGTCCCCCCTAAAGCCTTCAAAGACAGCCTCTCCCGCTTCATCAGTTCTAAGGGTCTCGTTTGTCCACCACTCGCCTTTTATCTTTGCCATTAGGGCATGGTAGACCGGTTTGGGGCTGTTGTCCTTTCGGAGCAGACCGGAAGGGGCGCCGAGCCATCTTCCATCTGTCGAATCCCAGTTGGTGATAGCTTCCACGGAAGGGTGGGAAAAGAGAACCTCATACATTTCAACAAGCTCGCGGGCCTGCCTCTCTTCGCCTTCGGGAGTACTCGGCCATTCGGGGATTTTGTAATCGTTCAGATCGACAATGTCAGTCGGCATCCGCCGCCCCGAAAGGATCGTGTTTTCGGTAAAGTGCAGGGGAAGACCGAAATGGGAATACCTGTCGAGTATTTCCTCAAGATCCTCAAGCCCCATGTAGCCCTGGTGCTGGTGGGTCTGAAGGCCGATGGTGTCAATGGGAATTCCAGCCTGGAGGCAGCCGTCGATTAGGATCTCGTATTTGGTAGTGAGATCAAAATCATTGATGAGCAGAGACGCGTCGGGATTCGCCTCCTTTGCGGCGGAGAAAACTTCTTTTACCATCCGGACACGGCCCAGTTCCTTGCATATCCTTGTAATCGCGTTGTCGTACTTGTAAAAGATGGGCATGATGACAACTTCGTTGATCACATCCCACTTATTGATGAGTCCCTTGAACGCGCCTATGTCGCGGCGTATACGGTCAAGCTGTTTTTTTAGGATATCAGTGTTGGAGTACTTCATGAGCCAGGGGGCGCAAACCGTATGCCAGCACAGGGGGTGGCCTTTTGTTACAACTCCCCGTTCGGCGTAATACTTCGCAGCGGCTATGGTCCGCCTTTCGTCGGGCTTTCCTTCTTCACTCTCGTAGCGGCCCCAGTAAAAAGGCAGGGTTGCGTAATTGCAAAGGCTGAAGATAAGGTCAAGCAGTTCTTTACAGTTGGCCTTTTGCTTGTCGTCAATATTTCCGCCATCAAGCTTTCCGCCGGCAAAATCCAAAGCGTCAAACCCGCCGCAGCCGAAAAGGAATTCATGCCGTTTTTGGCGCAGTTCTACTGTTTCGTTAGCCAGGGGGCTTCCGTCCTGCTTTTTGAAAAAGAGTTTGACCTTGCTTTTGCGGTGGGCAATTTTTTCCGCGTTCATTATTGGCTCCTTTCTATGTCTTCTTTTAGCATAATGCCATATATTTTTGACTAATGGGAATATCAAAATCAGCAATTCAAAATATAGGAGAATAGTAAAAAAAACACATGAAAATTCATCGCGCAGAGGCGCAAAGACGCAGAGGACTATGAGTAGTTAGAAAGCCAAATCCTTATTTCATGCATATTTTCATTATGGAGATAAGAAAAAGCATGATGGAAACGCAAAATTTAGTAATGATACATGGTTCTCTGCGAGCTCCGCGAGCTCCGCGTGAGGATATTTTTGGAAAAATTCATTGTGACTATTTAGACTTCACAGACTACTAGTCCCCGATCCCCAGGTCTTGAGTTTTCAATTGTAAATTCGTTATATTTTCGTTATGACTGATGAAGAAGCAGATGCTCTTGATGAACTTCTGACCAGAACAACACCAAAGCTCACCAATATTCCAGGTGTATTTGCGCGACAGAGAGCTTTACTGGACGCTTTGGATGAAGTAAGTGCAAATTACATTTTAACCAGAGCCGAAGCTATGCATAAAAATCCTTCTGAAATCATCGGGGAATTAGTCAGAGAAAAAATAGCTGTTTCAATGTGAGCTTGTGTGTGAATTCCCTCTCCATTCTCTAAATGCCTAATGCTTGGCAAAGCAAAAAAATTAGTTTAACATGATGCCACTATGAATGACGCACTAGAAAATCTTAAAGTCCGGGGACTCTTTGCCCAATGCAGTGATCCTGATGCGCTTTCCAGCCTGATGAACAGGGAGCCGGTAACTTTTTATATAGGAGTTGATCCCACAGGGCCTAGCGTTCACATCGGTCACATGGTTCCGTTTTTCGCGTTCCGCCACCTTATGGACGCGGGGCATAAGGGGATAGCCCTAATGGGCGCAGGAACCGCCAGGATCGGAGATCCTTCCGGCAAGACTGAAACCCGCAAGATGCTGAGTTACGAGCAACTGGACAAAAACGCCGCGTCGATTCTGGCCCAGATTAGCAATTTTGTCGGCATTGACGGGGTTAAGGCGATAACGGCCAACAACAAGGACTGGCTTGCAAGCCTGAATTACATCGACTTTCTGCGGGAAATCGGAGTTCATTTTTCGGTAAACAGAATGTTAACTTTTGAGGCCTACAAGATCCGCCTGGAAACAGGGCTGTCCTTCATCGAATTTAACTACCAGCTCCTTCAGAGTTATGACTTTCTTGAGCTTTACCGCCGCTATGGCTGCCGTCTTCAGATTGGGGGCGACGATCAGTGGGGAAATATTGTGGCCGGGGTAGACCTAATCCGAAGAGTGGAAAGAGCCGACGCTTACGCGCTGACGTTCCCTTTGGTAAGCAACGCCGACGGCACCAAAATGGGTAAAACCGAAAAAGGGGCGCTATTCCTCGATCCTTCCTTAACATCGCCTTATGAGTTTTTCCAGTATTGGCGGAATGTCCAGGACGCAGACATACGGCGCTTCCTTCTAATGTTTACTTTTCTACCGGTTGGCGAAATAGACAAGATCACTCAGGCTGGCAAAAACCCCAATGAGGGCAAGGAGCGTCTTGCCTGGGAAATTACCGCGCTCATCCACGGGAAGGACGAGGCCGACAAAGCGATGTCGGGGGCAAGGGCTGCCTTTGGGGGCGAGGGTGACAGATCCGCCATGCCCCAGGCGAAGCTTTCAAGGGCCAAATTCGAAGCGGGCTACAACGTCGTCGATCTTTTCTGCGACGCCGGCCTGGCCCCCACCAAAAGCGAGGCCCGCCGCCTTGTCGAGCAGGGCGGGGCGTTTGTTTCCGCGCCCGGCAAGGCTTCCTCTGGCGAGCTTTCGGCGGTGAACGGCGTGGCCGCCGCCATCGGCGCGGAATACCTGGACGGTAATGGGGAGCTTGTTCTGCGGGCGGGTAAGAAAAGGTACTGCGTGGTAAGCGTGAATTCCTAATCGGCAAAGTCCGGCCCGTTTTATACTAAAACACCCCGAAAAATCGAAAATTCTCCGATAATATGTATTATAATTTTAAAACGGGTATGATTTGTAACGAACGCGGAAGGAGATTTTGATGAAAAGGTTTAAAGCTGTCTATTTGCTGCCAATGTTATCAGCAATGCTATTGGCCTTGATGTTTGCAGGATGTGATCTGTTTGAAAACCCCGTCATAGAGCCGCAGACGACCCCCCTTACAATAACCGGAAAAGACTCGCAGGAAAATATTGTTGTAGTAGAGTTTACCAAACCAGTTTCCGCTTCGATAGCGGCTAAAGCTGCTGCCATGGAGAATCTCGCATCAAACTACAGCTACAAGATAAGCATGGGCGCCTCGGTGGTCTCCAGCGGTAAAATTATAGTAGACATTCCCAATATAACCTTCAATCCCACCCCTGGTTCCGGCGGCACTTCATTCGGCGGGACCTATAATGGCGGACTAGACCTGACCTTTACAATACCCAATCTCATTACGGGTTTTTACGTTCCTAACGTCACCAAAGTTGCGAAGCCCGTGGCAAATCCTCCGACAAGTACCGCCTTTGAACTTCCTAAAAGTGTTTCACTTTCCTCTGCTACAAGCGCTGCGGAAATATGGTACACCATTGACGGCAGCGAGCCCACCACTCTTACCGGAACGAAGTACGTAACAGGAATTCCAATACAGGTTACTAAATACGAGAAGGGCGCCAAATTTGTAATCAAAGCTATAGCGGTCAAAAACAATATGGTTCAAAGCGAAGTTATGACCCAGGAGTACTCCAGAGACTTGGAAGCGCCCAAGGCCAATACTTCTTCTGGCATTGTACTGGATAGAACCACAATAACTCTTAGCTCAATTCCAGGCGCTAAAATCAAGTACACCTATACTACAAACGGCGTTGAGCCTCCCCCTCCAACCTATAGCGGCAGTAATGGTTTTAGTGACGGCGTTACCAGTGGAACCGATAATTCCATTACAATTGTATTTAACGGAAATAACCCCTTTAAAATCAAGGCGATGGCGATCAGGGATGGTTATACAAACAGCCCGGTAGTGCCGTTTGAATTCAACAAGCAGACTCCCATCAGCGAAGATGGAAAAAAAGACATGTTTGGCGCTGATGATGGAGTTGCCATTAACGATACCAAAAAGACGATTACGATAACTAAGGGCATTAGAGCGACAGGTAATATCGTGATAGACGACGGGTGGGCGCTTAAAATCGAGAAAGATGAAGGGGCGTTAACGGTTCCTTCAGACAGAACCATCGAAGTCAGCGGCACGGGCAAGCTTGAAGTTAAAGGCAAGCTGGAAGTGAATGGAAATGTGACTTTGAAAGACGGAGGCACATTGAAGATAGACGCTGCCGGAACTATAGATAAATTAAATAATCCTTTATCAACACCAACTACACCCGATGGGGAACTTAAAGGGAGCGGAAAAATAACTGTCGAAAGCGGCGGTAAAATATATCTTCCTGATGTCAGTGTGCAGGTGTTTACTCTTAGAGATGTTACCGGTTCGATAGTGGTTAATGCAGGAGGCGAGCTGTGGCTTCTTGGTGCCAAGGATGGCAACGATACGGAATATCCATTGATAGGGACAGAAAACACAAAATTAGGGACGAAAAAGGTAGGCGCTGACATTGCAGTCCAGACCGAGTATATAACTCTTAAAGTTTTTAGAGTCAATGGAAGTGTATTAGGCAGCAGTGTAGATAGTGCCTTACCGTATATGGTTCTTCATGGTACCGCTAAGGTATTGGGGCCGTTTAAGGTGGACAGTACAACTACGAGGGATGCCGTTGTATTCCAATGTCCATTTACGGTAAGCTCCGGCGCTGAACTGACAATTGGTGATGGTACAACAGCTTCGGAACTTGAGGTTAAGTCTCCTGGAAACTTGGTTAACAGCAGTGGCACTGTCAGAGTGAGTAAAAAGTCCAAAATAAAGACCAACGATACCAGCCTAATAAATGGCAGTATAGCAGATACCGATGACGCTGCCATTAAGCCTAAAGCTGGTACTGGGGCTGATTCTGGTATGCAAGTGTGGTACGGCACTCCGCCGGCATAGCGATAGCTGGCATTAAAGACCCGGAAAATAAACCTGTCACTGCGGTTTCGGAAACTAAAGATAGCGCTTGGGCTGCTCTCCTTCCACATAAGCGTATAACTCAATATAAGGCTTGGCCGTACTGGAGGCGATTTTGGTCAGCAGGACTTCCTCTACCTGGAAAAGACCAACCTCGCTGGACATCAAGACTTCTATCTGTATGGGTTTTTCCCGACCCTTTGTAAGCCGGACGTTTTCGATTGAGTTGGCAGAAAACTGGTGTATGCTCCCCACCCTGGGGTTTTGTCCCAGGGACATGGAAATTCTGGCGCGGCCCTTGGTCATGTCACAGCCGTCCGCAACCTGCACGATGCCCGCCTCAAGGGAATAGACAGGCCTGTTTCCCATGTGGCCGGCAATACATTCCAGAGCCAGGGAGCGAACAGTTACTTTTTTTTGCAGACTGTCTTTGTAAACAACTGATAGCAGCCGTTCAATTATTGGGTAGGCCAAATGCATGCTGAAAATCTCGTGATCATGCCGGCCCAGGCTCATCCCCAAATCGTGCAGCATTGCGCCGTATATTACCGCAATAAGGCTGTCGTCGAAGTCCCCGATGTTTTCGTTCTGTAAGCTTGTTTTTATGCCGGCCTGCCTCAGAAAACCCAGCATGATGACCGCGTTTAATAAAACGGTACGCATGTGAACCGGCCCGTGATCGTTGTATCCCAGGCGTACTATTGACACGTTGTTGGCATATTCCTGGACAGCCTGAATTTCTTCATCCGAGTCGATCATATTTGCCGCTTCCAGCGCTTTCGCCGAAACGCCCAGTTCTTGCAGGCTTTCTATGATTTTAGCGTCCAGCGCTTGTTCTTTTGCAGATCTCATTGCTTGAGTATATAGCAATAATGCCAGGAGTGAAAGCCCAAAAAATTTTCGATATTAAACCGATATTAAAAGTGATGAAGAAAAGCGTTTTTATCTTTTGCTGTGTCTTTTTTCTGGCGGTTCTTCAGCTTTCAGGACAAGAACTGTCGCTTACAACTGAAGATTTTCGTTTTGAACAGCGGGCCGACAACGGCTTTCATCTTTTCATCAGAAAAAAAGGCAGTATCTCCTCGGTACTGCTGACCGAATCAACCCGCGATCCGAGCATGAGGGAAGACAATTTCGCTTACCGCGCGCCTGAGTGGAACCCCGTCAACGGCAACGAGATTCGGCTTTTAAACGGCGTCCCGATCCCGCGTGAAAGCAGAATCTTTTCCCTTGTCGCCACCGCAACGGAACAGCATCCTGAGCTGGGGGAGGCGTTCCACATTTTTGTTCCCTGGGTAGTTAATTACGGATACGAAACCGGACGCCACGGCGAAGTCCTGATGACCAACGGGACTTATATAAACGTTCGAACGTTCAGTTACCCCTACGCGGACTACAGGGGCAGTTTTGCCGATAACCCTTTTGTGCTTCAAGGCATTCAGAGACCGGCTGAGGAAGCTGTGGCAGAGCAGATGGAAGAAGCCGAAGAGGCTTTCGTTGGAATTGCAAGGAAAGTAAACGGGGATTTTGTATACGCTTCCGATCCGCAAGATCTAATCAATATAATTGAAAGCCTGCTAAAAAGAGAGGCAGGCAAGAGCATTGATGTAGTAATCTGCCTGGACACAACAGGCAGCATGGCCAAGTACATTGACGGCGTTCGCAGGCTGCTTATCCCAATGATGAGGAAGACCCTTAGCACTGTTGCCGATTGGCGTATAGGCATGGTGTTGTACAGGGATTATCCGCCCGATGATTATATAACCAGAATCATCCCATTTACAAAAGATTTTGGCTATTTTCAGCGATACCTCAATTCAATCGTAACCTGGGGAGGCGGAGACATTCCCGAAGCCGTTTACGAAGCCCTGTACGATGGGGCTGAAAAATTCCCCTGGGCGGCGGAGAGCAGGCTGCTTATTCTTGCGGGGGACGCGCCCCCTCACCCCGTGCAGAAGGGAGTAGTCTCGCAGGAAATGGCATTGCAAAAGATAGCCGGAAAAGGCCTTAAACTAAGCGCAATCCTTTTGCCGCAGTAGGCAACAGGTTTTAATCCCTTTATTTTTTTGTCCGTTCGGCTTCTATCTCTTCTATCTTTCCCATGACTATGTTAGACAATACTTTGTACTGGGCGGGAAGCAGTTCCTGGTCAGGGATATTGTAACGAGCCAGGAGCCGGTTAAATTCATTTTTTGCCTGCACGTAATTTTTTTGTTTGTAATGAATGAACGCAATCTCGTATTCCGCAGCTATAATGTTGTCGATGTCATAGGAGAACCGTTCAATAACGGCCTCGTAGTATTGAATGGAAACATCATAACGGTTCTTGTCAGAAGCTTCCTGGCCGCGCTGGATCAGCTCCGCCGCCGTAAGATTATCGGGTACTTCTACAGGCCTTGTGGAAACACAGGAAACCGCCAACGCCGTCAGAATCGCAAAGGCTATGTATCTCAATTTCATTGAATTTCTATACCACGCAGGGGAGTAAAAGGCAAGATATGAAAACCAAATATGAAAACCAGTTTCTGGGTGGGCGGAGGCAAGGCAGGGCATTCCGTTTGCTCCGATTCTTTACTTGACACCTTCGTGCGCAAGCCTGCG
>Ga0268262_10006448_pt1 | contig 11240 bp, 10 predicted proteins | sample TergutNc150P3_FD_190354 | JGI IMG/M metagenome (GOLD analysis project Ga0268262, IMG submission 190354) | Nasutitermes corniger P3 segment gut microbial community from laboratory colony in Florida, USA - Nc150 P3 (SPAdes) (version 2) | ecosystem: Host-associated > Arthropoda: Insects >...
GAATGGTATACGTGACCGGCGACAAAGAAGCGATCCGCGCCTACGAGAGGCGGCAAATGGCGTTATCCGACTATAACAGCGCGATTAACTACGCCCGCGGTGAAGGCATGAAAAAGGGCATGAAAAAAGGCATAACTGAGGGTATGACTAAAGGCCGTACAGAAGAAAGGCTCGAAATCGCCCGTAAGATGAAAAACGCGGGGCGGTCGTTGGGTGAGATTATGGAATTTACCGGCCTTCCTATAGAAACCATTGAACGAATATAAATAACAAGGGAAGAAGAAGAAATTAACCACGGAGTACACGGAGTTTCACGGAGGAAGAAGAAAAGCGCAAAAGGAAGAGATTTTCTCTCTTCCTTTTGTTATTAAAAAAGCCGCCCTTGCGGACGGCCTTTTCTTCTCTCTTCCTTCGCTCATGGTAACAGGCAACAAAGCCTTCACGCTCTGTTACCTGTTACTTTTCTCCCTTACGAGGGCGAGGGGCAATTTTTTTGCAATCCGGTAATCGTCGCGGAAGTGCTGATAGTTACTTGTCTGGTGTCGGGGACGGAGCCGCTGGTGACGCCGCTGTCATTGTAAATCGCATAGCCGCCGCTGGCGGTGTTTTCTATCGTACCGCTCTGGATTTCAAGCCGTAATGTGGAGTTATTGTTGTTTTGAAGATAAATCGTACCTTGTGTAGCAGTGGTGTTTGCCGAGGTAATCTTCGCCGTTCCTGACACGGTGATTTTACCACTGGTAGAGGAACTACCGGCATACACCGCAATGCCCGTTGTTGCAGAAACGGTACCGCCTGAAATGTTTATCGTGCTGCTCTTGGCATCATACACCGCGGCGCCCATTGTAGCCGAAACCGTGCCGCCGGTGATTTCTACTCTGCAGTAGTCTGAGTCGTTGTACACGGTTCTGGCATTTGCGTCATTGGCGGTGTTTTCTACCGTACCGCCTGAGATTTCAAGCCGCGTGGCGGTGGTGCTTCCTTGGTTTGCAAGATAAATCGTGCCTCTATTGTCTGTTATGTTTGCCGATGTCACTTTCGCTGTTCCCGACACGGTGATTTTGCCGGTGGAATTGCTGTATACCGCAACGCCTGTTGTCGCAGAAACCGTGCCGCCGGAGATGGTTACTGCGGTACTGCCCAAATTGGTATGCACCGCGTTGCCTGTTGTCGCCGAAACCGTGCCGCCGGAGATGGTTACCGCCGCGCCGGTGGAAAAGTAGGCGTACACCGCCGCGCCTGTTGTAGCCGAAACGGTGCCGCCACTGATTTTTACTTTGGCGTTGGTGGAATTGTAGATGTACACCGCACGGCCGCTGGTGTTTTCTACCGTGCCGCCTTCAATTACCAGCCGGTCGGCGGTGTTTGCCCCAGTTATATAAATGGTGCCAGAGCTAGTGTCTCTGTTTACCGAAGTGACCTTTGCCGTTCCTGACACGGTAATGGTGCCATCAGAGGTAGAAGTACTGCGAATTGCAACGCCCTGTGTAGCCGAAACCGTGCCGCCTGAGATGGTTACCGCGCCGGTGGAAACATTGAACACCGCACTGGCGTCTGCGTTATTGGCGGTGTTTCTTACCGTACCGCCTGAGATTTCAAGCCGCGTGGCGGCGGTGGTTCCGCTGTTTGCAAGATAAATCGTGCCTTGTGTAGAAGTGGTGTTTGCCGAAGTGACCATTGCTGTTCCCGACACCGTAATTTTGCCGGTGGAAGCGTTATACACCGCAACGCCCGTTGTCGCCGACACCGTACCGCCGGAAATAGTTACCGCGCCGGTGGAATCGTTGTATACCGCTTTGCCTGTTGTCGCCGAAACTGTGCCGCCGGAAATCTTTATTATGCTATTATTAGTATTGTACACCGCGTTGCCGCCGGAAGCGGTGTTTGTTATGTCCGCGTTGATGCTTAGAGAACTGTTATCAAGGACTATGGTTCCGGCGCCGGCTGTATTATTTGCCGAACTTATTTTCCCGGTCAGTGTTATCACATTACCCATGCCGATATCATTAAAACTTACGGATTCCGTGCCGATGTCCAATACCGTGCTGCCATCACCAAACTGTATAGTGCGATCCGAATATCTGATGTTGGCTTTGATGGCATTAATGACATCCTGAATGGGTTTATTCTCCTCTCCTATGATTGAGCCGCTTTTGGTTGCGGTATACTCCGCGCCGCTGCCGGTAATGATGTAAGTGACTGATGGCATTGCCGTCGACACCGCCGAATCAACGCTGGTATAACCCGCCTTATTTGCCGTTACTATAACGCTGTACCACGTGTCGTTGGTCAATCCGGTGATATTCTCGTAGCCCCCCGCACCGGTAATTTTTGTGCCGCTTTTAACGTCAGCCGCACTCAAGCCGCTTCCTGCCTTCCAGTACACGTCATAACTGTCAGCAGGCGTTGGTTTCATGTCTGACTGCACTATGAAGCAAGTGATTGTCGCGTTGTCCGTCACCAAATTAAACGCCGGAGCGCCGGTGAAGTTGGCGAGATTCACGGTGAAGCTCACGTTAAAGCCGGCGGTAATGCCGTTGCCGCCCGATACGGTAACCTCAGCGGTATACGTTCCGACAGAAAGACCGGTTTTGGGCGCGACAGTAAACGTGTCGGTTCCGCTCGCGGCTATGCTGCTGATTGATGTTTTAGACAGCGTGAAATTGCTTGCGTTAGTTCCTCCCAGCGCAACCGTAAGCGCGCCGGTCGCCTGATTGTTGGTATTGGTAACGGTGACTGTCAGCGCGGCCGGCGCTGTGCTGTAGTCAAATGTTGCGGAAGTGAATGTATGGGTGTCAGTTTTTGAAAGGGAAATGCCGTTAGATTGCGATGTCCCGCCGGTGGTCGCCGGGAACACGGCGGTAATAACGCCGGAATTAACGGCGTTGCTTGCCGTTGCCCCCGCCACGGTAAAGAAGTTCTCTGTCACGCCTTCCAGGGTATAGCCGGTTTTTGCCGTCAAAGTAATGGTCGCCGTATAGGCGGTCTCAGCGGCAAAGGTGTCGACATTGGGATTCCAGGATACCGTTCCCGTGTATTGCGCCGTTTCGGTAATTGCCGCTGCCGGCGTTGCGCCGGTTACCGGAATGGTAACGCCGGGAATGGCCTTGAGGTCAATTTCGGTGGGGTCGTCCGCGGTTCCGCCGGTTGAGGAAAACACGGCGGTAATAACGCCGGAATTAACGGCGTTGGTTGCCGTTGCCCCCGCCACGGTAAAGAAGTTTGCCGTCACGCCGAGCAAAGTGAAGCCATCTTTTGCCGTCAGCGTAATGGTCGCCGTGTAGGCAGTTTTGGCGGCAAAGGTCTCTATATTGCTGCTCCCATCACGAGTGTTTTTCCATGAAACGGTTCCCTTGTACTGCGCCGTTTCGGTAATCACCCCTACCGGGATTGCGCCGGTTGCCGGGACGGTAACGCCGGGAATGGCTTTAATACTGATAACTTCGGGCTCTCCGCCGCCGCCGCCTCCACCGCCGCATCCTGTCAAAGACAGGGCGGTGAAACCGATAGTGATTGCCGCGATAATGGCGGCAAGTCCTGCCATGCGTACTGATAGTACGTTAATGGTGTTTTTCATAAAAAAGCTCCTTCCTTATGATTAATAAAAAAAGCCGGTATCTCCGCGTACGCGAAGACCCGGCGTTTTTGCACAATAAAATTAATGAAGAATTTTTTACCACGGAGTACTGCTGTCCGTTGGACAGCTTGGAGTTTCACGGAGGAATAAAAGCTCGAGGACTTCCCCCTCCGTGTAACTCCAGGCTGTCCAACGGACAGCAGTCCTCCGTGGTTAATTCTTACTTCTTGGAGTGGGAAATAATCTGCTGTTAGATAGTTGACATGGTTATTTTCAGAGAGAGATACTAAGTTGCGAGTTGCGAGTTGCGAGTTGCGAGTTGCGAGTTGCGAGTTGCGAGTTGCGAGTTGCGAGTTGCGAGTTGCGAGTTGCGAGTTGCGAGTTGCGAGTTGCGAGTAGTGCTTAAAATTGCCTGCGGCAATTTTAAGCTTGCATTTGGTAAAATTAAATTATAATGGGCAAAGTGGCGTGTCATCATTACCGCCATGTCGCTGTCGGGCGGATTTTTCCAACTCATAGTATGATATTACCATATTTCGAATGAAAGTTTCAAGTGAAAGTTGAAAAATTTCACTTGATACCCCTTCTTTGTGCTCTTGGTGAGAATCTTCTGGATAAATCCCCATAAAACTTACGAATGAAAGTAAAAATTTACGAATTTCCCCCCTCTTTTCTTCCCCTTCGTGTTCTTTGTGAGACTCTTCTCCCTAAACCTGTCCGGTCAAAAATTTAGCGTCAAGATCGGTCAGGGGTTTGCCATAGATAAACTCAAAAAGATGGCTTAAATTTTCAACATCCATTTTTTCAAACTGACAGCCATAGTAATCCAGCGATTTGTCCTTAAAGCAGCGCACAATGACCGCTTCTGTCGTAATACCGCGCTCCGGGGTGATAATTTTAACCGTTAGCCTGCTTTCCGGCTTCAGCGCCGAGGAAAGGCCGGAATGGGGATAGGCAAAAAGCAGGCCGGACGCGCTGATGTCAATTACTTTGCCTTCAAAAGAATCGTTTTTAATTTTTCCTTCTTCAAAATAACCGTTGATCTTCAGCGAGTATGCCAATACTTTGGCAAATTGGTACAGAACATCAATTACCTTATAATCAAAAGGAGGTTTTCCCTCAACATTGTTCCAGATATGTATATAACCGATTACATATTCATGAAAGAGAATCGGGATCCACGCGTCGGAATAAATACCGTTGTCTATCTTTGTCTTGATAAAGCGGGCGCAGGCGTTATCAACAAACGCTAAACCTATTCCCGTGCTTTCCAGATAACGTTTGAACATAGTCTCGGTAATTATCCGCTTGTGGGGAAAGGGATCGTTCTGGGGGAAGCCGTCACGGGTTAAAGGCAAAAACAAAGTTTTGCCTGTTTCGGAAATCACCCGCTCTTCCGTAGTCGAAGGTTTAACATCCTTAAAAAGCACCAGTTTGTGAGTGCTGGCAAATTTCTTTATCCACGCGGCCATCTGCTCAATAAGTCCGGTAAGATTTTTGGGATCGCTGCTCTGTAAAAAATCTCCCCAATCTTCGGCTTCATATTCAGTCACTTTGGGAAATGAAAGATCGTAGCGGTCGCCCAAAAAGGTAAACTGTACCTGCATTTGGGAGGGGACGCTTACCCGTGAATAGGAACGGTCAAGATCCTTGTAAAGATGATCCGGTACGGCGCAGGTTATCTCCTGATCCTTTATGCTCAATACCTCGGTAGTAAAAACAATCGTCCTGCTCCGGTAATCAAACATCAGATCTATCTGGTCTTTTGCTTTCAGCTTCTCAATGGGCTGATCCACCCGAAAGAGCATCTCATCTCTGGCCGGTTTTTTTAAAAACAGAAGATGCTCAACGCGATCCTTAAAATAGACCACGGGAAGATCCTCATCGTACAAAACCCTGAGCATGAATTCTTTTTCAATATTTTTAACCGGTGTTGCCATAAGTTAATAAAACCTCTCATAGGGGGAAAAGTCAAAGCGGTGACGGTTTTCCTTGTTTTCTTCCTCGCGGTTGCGCGGCTCTTCCAAAATTAAATCCTCAAAAAACCATATTTTTTCGGCCGGGGTACTCATTGGCGGAACCTGTACCGGCTCCGCGGCGGTATTATTTTCATTTTCAGAAACCGCGGGCTGAGAATCTTCAGGCGGAAGATCCGCGGGTTCAGGGGGCGTTTCCTTTACCGGCGGCGGCGGGGCGATTTTGGGGCGCCGTTCCTCAAACCGGACAAACAACTCGCCGGTTATCCCCTCTTCCCTGCCAATAAATCTCACCAGAAAGGAAAAGGAACCGTCCGGTTCTTCCCGTCCGCTGCCCAGACGGAAGGACTGCGGATTGATCCCTTTCAGCCTGGTCATGCAGTCTTCCAGAAATACCTTGTTTACCGAAGAGAGGACCGGTACGTTCATGTTTCCCGCCAGAAGCGCGGCGGCTGTCTTTCGGGCAGTTGCGTACGCCTCTGAAGAGGCATCACCCTGGCCCAATGCCCCGATAACCATGTCTACGGGATAACGGGGAGCCTCGCCTCTGCGGGGGCGCAGTAATTCCTGGGGGATAGAACTCCGTTCGGGCATCTCGTCCTGGGGAAAAATATAAGCTGCCACCAGCAAAAACAACGCTATAAACATCGTTTTTTTGGTTTTTTCTGTCTTCACACTTCCATTATAGAATATTTTAGCGCAATATTCTATGATTACGCGATGGGCGCAGTACTACAAACCGTTTTATCCGAAGGGTTTACCTGTCCGGTACGGGATGTCCTGTGGGGGCATATCTACTTTACCCCGGAACTGGCGGCGTTGGCCAATTCCGACCCTTTTAAGCGGCTGCACCGTATTTTACAGCTTGGCCCGGTATACCATGTTTATCCCGGCGCAACCCACACCCGCGCCAGCCATTCAATGGGAGTGTACCATTTGGGCCGGCGGCTTTTGCAGAACCTTGTGGAACGGGGCATAATGGATTGGATAAGCCGTGAAGGGGCAATGTCTTTTCTCTGCGCCTGCCTGCTCCATGACCTGGGCCATTTTCCCTACACCCATTCCCTTAAAGAACTGTCGCTGCGTTCCCACGAGTCCCTTACCGGGGCGATAATTCTCGCCGAACCGGTAAAAAGCCTGGTTGGTAATTGCGGGGCGGATCCGGCATTAACCGCCGCTATTATTGACCGGGAGCTTTCCGGCAATTCCGGCGATACTGAACTGTTGTTTTACCGTAAACTCCTTTCCGGCTGCTTTGATCCCGATAAACTCGATTACTTAAACCGTGACGCCCGGTATTGCGGGGTTCCCTACGGGGTACAGGATGTTGATTTTATCCTTTCGCGGCTCATTCCCTGTCCCGAACGGGGAATCGACATCGATTCACGGCTTATCCCCAATGTGGAGGCGATACTTTTCGCAAAATACCTCATGTACCGGACGGTTTACTGGCATCGGCAGGTTCGCGCCGCCACATCCATGATCAAAAAAGCGCTGCTGGAGGGGCTGGAATCGAAAGCAATAGCGGGAGAAGAGTTGTATGGCCTTGATGATCAGGGCCTGTTTACCCTGCTGCGGGGAAAAAAAGACAATACCCTGGCGGAAGCGGTATGGAAAGGCAATTTTTACTCCGTTGCCGGGGAGATTCCCTTTATCGAGACCGATCATGCCTGTTTAAGGGACATTAACCAGCGTTCCCGGTACGAGGAACAGCTTGCCGAGGAATTGCGCCGGGCAGGCATCCCCCTGGGCAGCGGCGACCTGATTATAGATGTGCCGGAACAGGTTTCCTTTGAAACCGGACTTTTTGTACTTGACGAGCAGTGCGGCTTTGCCGAAAGCTCAAGCGCTTTCAAAACCGAAATACTTGATTCTTTCGTCAATACGCTGTATACCATCAGGATATTTATAAATTCCGATTTTTGCGAAAAAGTAGAGACAACGCCGGAACTATCTGATATACTAAAAGACAAGAAGTCGTGGCTGCGTTCTTAATAAGCGGATAGGAGAGTAATTATGGAGATACACAATATTTCCGAAGATGCTGTTTTTAGCTCGGTGCATAAAATCTTTGAAGTAATAAAAAAAGAGGGCAATCCGGAAGGATTATGTCTGTGCGAGCAATGCAAGATCGATACCGTCTGCTACGCGCTTAACCGTGTTATGCCGCATTATCTCGTTTCAAACAGGGGTATAACCCGCATGGAACAGGACTGGGCCGGAAAACAGCAGGCCGAAGCCGACATTGCCACGTTGATATATAAGGGACTGCGGGTGGTAAACCACAATCTGCGCCCAAACGCCGTTCACGATGATACTATTCCCGAAGATAAGGTATTAACCGAGCCGGCTTATTATATTCCTACGATCATTGGGCGGCTTTTTGACGGTGAAACCTTTGCCCCTCTTGCGGGCGTAACGGTAGAACTTCGCAATAAGAGCGAACTTGTCCCCATGCGGAACCATAACTGGCAGAACCCCTTCACCCTGGTTGCCAATACCCCCGGAGCGTTTACCTTCTGGCCCGCTCCCGTTGTTGCCAAAGGACTGGATATACATAGTATCTTTGAATACTCGCTCAAAATAGAAGCCCCGCAGTACGAAACGCTGACCCATTTTTTTAAGGTACCCGTAATCAGCAGTATGTTGATGACATACCCTTCCGCTTCCATGGACAGAACCTTCAAATTGCCCGACCTTTATTTGTTCCCTCCGGGAGAAGCGGAGATGAACGGATAGAAGAAAAATACGAATATCCGCCCAATACCGGTAAGGTAATGTCTCCTCTTGCACTTTTTTGGGTTTTCATGTATACTTTTAATGAATGGAGGTAGACATGAAGAAAATCACTATTACCGTTATTTTTGCGGTTTTTTTGGTTATCGGGTCGTCGGTTTTTGCCCAGGACAATCGTAAAGAACAGCAGTCCGAGTATTACTATAAAAATATAACTCTGGAAAAAATCTATCCCTATCGGAACGGCTATATAGTCCAGTACCGCAGGGGCATCAATATGATAGATAAGGCTTATCTGCCCATGGTATGGTTTACCAATTCCGCGGGCAAAGGGGAGATTATCACCCTTCCTCAGGGAAAGGCGTGGCCTTCACTGTCGATATACTACAAAGAGGGTAAATTTAGCCATGTCCGGCTCTATGTGCACCATGTGCCCACCCACCAAACCTGGGGAGTTATCCCCCAAAATGTTGATATTGACTCCTATTTTGAAAATGTAAACGACCTGGAAATCAAGTTTTAATCACAGAACATTTATCCGCAGCGGGGCCAGCCGCCCCGCTGTAAATCTAAGTTAATCCATAATTATTAAGGCGCTTCCCTCAAGCTCAGTGACCGCTGCTTCACTGAGAATGTCATGTACTTTTGGACACAATGCCATACTATTCATTTATTAAAAAATAATATTTACACATTATGATAATCATTTTTAATCATGAGTTTTGATTAGCCAATTCATCCTGGACCGATAAAAAGTTCAGGAGAAAAAATGCAAAATTTATTAACACTTAATGAATTGTATGAACAGTACATGGATGGTTTATTGACAAAAAAAGTATTTGAAGGCGCTATTTTCAGGATAATTAAAAAGAACATGTACCATCTTGGCCTGGCTGGATGGAACAGTGAGGAAAGGGATGATTTTATTTCATCGCTTTACCCGCGCATCAGCCGGGCGATTGATAAGTATCAGGAGACGGGTTCATCTTTTGAAATTTATATCAATACACTGGTTCGTTTGACGGCAAAAGAATATTGCGCAAACGCGGCCCGCAGTTATGTTAAAGAAACCGCCGCGTGGATTACGCAGATTCCCGATATGTATGTATGCGAAAATGAAGCGGGATACGATGATCATTCCGGAACGGAAGCGGAGGACGCGGAAAAATCGGTAAAGCTGAAAAACCCCCGCCAGTTATTGATATTGATTCTGAAATGCTGTAACTATGTCACCGATGATTTTCTGGAGAAGGTTTCACCTCAACTGGGTATTAAACCGGAAACATTACATGCAATGATCGACTGTTTGAAAAAACAGCGGGAAAATCGAATAGTGGAATTCTCCGTGATGCGCGAAAGGGTAAGTAATCAGCTCTATCGCTGTATCTTTTATCAAAAAGAACTGGAAGCCCTGACAGAAAACAGCATTATCGCCCAACGGTTCAGAAAACGGCTTGAGCGCGGCCGAATCAAACTAAAAAAAATGCGGAAGCGGCTCAAGCGGGCGCGCCTTGATCCTTCAAATTTACAGATTGCCGAACTGCTTGGTCTCTCAAAAAGCACGGTTGACACCGTTCTCTATAACCTCAGGGAGCGCGCCAAACAACCTGTAGAAGTTCTGCAAGAGAAGAATATAACCACGGAGTAACACGGAGGAAGAGGAATTAAGATGCTGGTATCTTAATCCTCCGTGAAACTCCGTGTACTCCGTGGTGAAAATTTTTAATTTCTTAAATTTCCTGATTATCAAAAAAACACTGAATAGCCGCGGAAGAAAATCCCTCGCTTTTGAGCGTATAGCGCAGGGCGCGGCGGGCGGCGGCGGGACTGTCATCTTCGCCGCCTCTTTGCCTGAATTGCAGCTTGTGCGCATAACGCTCCAAAAGCCGCTGTTCTGTCTCATCGTCAAGGGTTTCTTTTAGAGCCGCTTCCGCGTCATCATGATCAATGCCGCGGGAACAGAGCGCGGCAAACAGCCGCCGGGGGCTTGCGGCCCGCTGGTTGATCCGTGTTCCCAGCCAAAGGCGGGCATAGCGGCGGTCGTCCAGAAGGCCCGCTTCGCAGAGCCGCGCGATGACGGTCTGAATACATGCCGAATCACAGCCGCGTTTTTCCAGTTTGCGGGAAAGGCCGGACACATTCTGTTCGGCGCGGGCAATTAAATGTAACGCTGTTTTTTCCGCCCGCAGACAGGCTAACGCAAAAGGGGAATTTTCCTGTTCAGACGGGCTTGTTTGAGGATCTTCAACAATACCGGATTCCACAGAACAATCTAGCGTTTGGAGAACTGGAAGCGGCGCCGCGCTCCGCGTTGACCGTATTTTTTCCGTTCAACCATACGGGAATCGCGGGTAAGGAAGCCGTTGCTCCGCAGACTCAGGTAATTGCCCTGATCCACCTGGCACAGGGCGCGGGAAAGACCGTGACGGCAGGCGCCCGCCTGACCATTACTCCCGCCGCCATACACATTGATTACAATATCAAACTTGTTTTCACTGGCCGTTACCATTAAAGGCTGGCGGACCATTATGGAATGTTCATCCTGGGGAAAATATTGACCGAGTTCCCTGCCGTTTATCAGGATTTTACCGTTTCCGGTACGGACATACACCCGCGCAACTGAAGTCTTCCTTCTGCCGGTGCCAATTCCAAGATTCTTAACCACCATTCTCTCCTCTATAACTCAATCGCCGCGGGATTTTGCGCAACATGGGGATGCGCAGCCCCGGCGTAAATTTTGGCGTTTTTTGCCAATTTCCTGCCCAGCGGACCCTTGGGAAGCATGCCTTTTATGGCGTTTTCCAGAGGTTGTGTAGGATGCCGAGCGATAACTTTTTCAAAAGTACGGGCTTTCAGCCCTCCCGGATAGCCTGTATGATGATAATATATCTTCTGTTGGGCTTTTCTGCCGCTCACCGCGATTTTTTCGGCGTTTACCACGACTACATAAT
>Ga0268262_10006449_pt1 | contig 11239 bp, 6 predicted proteins | sample TergutNc150P3_FD_190354 | JGI IMG/M metagenome (GOLD analysis project Ga0268262, IMG submission 190354) | Nasutitermes corniger P3 segment gut microbial community from laboratory colony in Florida, USA - Nc150 P3 (SPAdes) (version 2) | ecosystem: Host-associated > Arthropoda: Insects > Digestive...
CGCCTGTGTGGGAGAGAACGCGGAATTTGCCATGGCGGAAATGTATGATAAGGGCAATGTTTCGGTTAAGCGGGCTTTTATTGAAAAATGCGAGGACGGCGTAGTGGGCGCTATGGGTTATGCCGTGGCATGGACGATTGAGAACAGTATCCGAGGTCAGGGGGCGATCAAGGCTTCCTTAAAAGAAGTTACCGGGGACGGCGAAGAATATACCGTTATCTTCACCATTAACAACAAGGATCATAGCGCCAAGTGGGTACGGGAATACGGCAACTGGCGGATCAGGAGTTTCGGCGCGGTGGCCGCCGGGGACAAAACCCTGGTTATCAAGAAAGAAGCCCAAAAGAAAACCGCGGAAAACCTGCGGGTTGATAATGATAATGTCCATATTGAAGCCGGTTACGCCTACCTTTTTGAGAAAGCCCCCGCGGCCCTGTATGCTTCTCTGGATTACAAAGGTATATTTAACCTCAAATATTACACCGCCGGTTCTGACTTTTGGGCTTTTGGAATAGCATTCGGTTACCGCTGGGGTATTCCCGCGGGGAAAGTTGGTTTTATGCCCTATATACGGTTCGGTGTTGACTATATACAGGATAAGGAATATGAAGACTTCAAAGCTGTGACATGGGGAGCTATGGGCTTTCCGACGACGATGGTGGCGCAGGGCGGACTCAAGATAACCACTTCCGCAGTACCCGGCCTCTTTATGGGTTTGGCTTTCCAGTACACCATTTTTGATATGATGGCTGACGGCTATAATAATCCCATGAAGAAGGGCTGCAGTATTACCGCCGGTTACGCGTTTTAGTCTGCTGTCTTATTCTTCAATGGTAACGGAACGCCAATTCGCCGGATCAAAGATATTGTCTTTGACATACAGCCATTCATTGCTTTTTATATTGTGGCGGTATTTAAGCATTTTTTTTATTCCAGCTATTTTTGAAGTGGTGATGGTAACGCCGTTACTTTTATCCACAACAAGCTCCTTGCCGGTAAAAGGATTTATCAAATTATTAACAATGCCGGCAGCCGCGATATGCGGGACATCCGCGTTTGTCATAAAACTGTTATCCGTTGTTAATGTAAATTCCGCGTCAAAATCCTTTACCATCAGCAAGGCCGGGTATCTTTCCAAATCGTCTCCGTTGGGCAGAACTATATGGTTATCCGGAAACGGACTGGAAAGATTTCTCCCGTGATCCGACACAATAATAATCCGGGTATTGTTATAGACGCCGTTTTCCTTCAGAAAATCAAACCATTTCGCGAGGAGTAAAAAAGAGGCTATATTAACATGGTAATCTTTTACATCCGCAAACGGGCCTTCTCTCTTGTTTAATTTGTTTGACGGTTTATAGTCGGGAGTTTCCATGAAAGCGGCCTCATGAGTCAGATCATTAACAAACATAATAGCATAATTTTTATTTTCATCCGTTATGCCGGTTATATCAGGAAGATAATAAAGTGACGCATAGCTGTCTATTGCGGTATAAGAGTATGCTGTGAGATCGGATAACACGAAAAAATAGTCGCCATGGTCATATATCGCTTTATGAAAAAGCAGGGGAGAAACTTTAAAAAAAGAAAACCGTATGAGATATGAATACAATATTTTATGGTAATCCCTGAGATTAAAATCATGATGTTGACTTAAATAAAGATCGGTATAACGTCCGAGAATATGCTCCGCAGTAATATTGTCGAATTTGTCATAGAGCTTATCATCCATCCATGGTTGATCATACGCCGTTACCTTGAAACCAGATTCAGCCAAGGTTATTGGCAGAATCTGCATGGATTCATAATATTTATCCAAGAATAATTCATTTGAGCGTTTTTTTATTTCCAGCGGGGTATAATAATACCCGCCAAAAATACACGGCGCTCCATAGATGGTAAAATTGCCGAATGAGATGGTATTGGGGTAATAGGTGAAACCTTCAAAAGATTTGAGCAATTCAGGTTTTTCTTTAAAGATATACGGCACATAACCGGAAATGGCCCTGTCCGTCATTATGAGCAGCACATTTTTCCCTGTTTTGGTAAAAGTATAGTACTGCTTAAAGGACAGGGATACATCTTTGGAAGGAACAGGAACATTGTTAAATTCGCCGCCAATTTTGATGATATTTATAATTCCAAAACACAGAAATGCCGCAACAATGATACTTTGCAGGGAAAACAGCAGCATTTCTTTCTTCTTCCATAACAGGAGTTTGAACATAGCTGCGCAGACAATAAATACACACATAATATTTATCAGTATTTGCCTTCCCGAAATGTCTTGAAAGTCGGAAAAATGCAGATCCGGCGTCATAAAGCCATAGTTTACGTTAAAGGCAAAGGTATTCAATATGGATATGCCCAGGGCGCAGGTAAAAAGAATAGCCATCAATATCCGTATCTTCCTGTCAAATAAGCGATATATACAAACAAGCCAGAGAAGAATACCGGCTGACTGGAGAAGGGGTATGCCGATAAAAGGCAAGGGTGAGGAAAACGGCTCAAGATAGGAAAATTCAGCTACGCTTGAGGCGATAAGACTTGATGGTATTACCAGCCCTGTCAGTAAAAGCAGAGCCGTTGAAGATAGAATAAAAGTCCTGCCCGTCAAGTCCAGGGCTGTGTTTTTTAAATCAAATTTGTTTTTTATAAAGATACCGGCCCGTTTCCAGACGGGCAATAAAAAAACCATTATACAAAGACCGGCAATAAGAAGACGTTTTGATAATGCGCCCTGATGAAAAAACAACACATAAACGGCCAGAACAGCCGCTAATATAGCTACAATAACAGCGATGATTTTGGGGGTGTTCTTTGTTTTAAGCAGAATGTTTTTAATAAGGTTATACACATTGTTACAGGTCCAGTACAGCACCAGGGCAGATGGGGAATTGTACAGCAGAAGCAGAAAAACCGCCGCCATGCCGTATACCTGAATTTTGTCTTTAAGCGCCAGTCTTCTTGTGTATATTGCTCCGGAAACGCCGTTGATAAGCGTCATTAAAACAGGGAGAAGATTTATTTCCCCGAGAAGTCTGTCAGGAGCGCCCAAGTCCTTTATCATGAAAAAAGACTGCCCGTTAAGCAACGGCAGGTTATGAAGAAAGTGATAAGCGGCGATAAAAAAGGGTATCTGTATTATTAAATCCATACTGTTACGCAGGGCGTATATCGGGTGATAGTTATGCTGCCGGTACAGTGTTGAAAGCAGCATATACCGTTTATCGCCTCTGAAAACAGCTTTTATGTTGCCGGCTTCATCATTCATCATTTTTTGTTTTTCCCGTTCGGCCCGCTGTTGTTTTTCCGCCATGAGATAAATCGGCAAAACAAGGGTGCTTACGGCCAGACTCACGCCCAGAATGGAAAGGCCGGGATTTTTACAAACACGGAAGGCAAAGGAATAGCATAGCTGTATGATCTGTTCAACCGGAAAAATAAGAAGGGTATAAAAAAAGTTTGTCATGTATTTACTGTCTCCAGCATAAAATCCGTTATTCGTTTTCCGGCTTCGCCCTGATAGCGCCAAACCTCCGCCTTTACGTCTCTTATGGCGGATTCCAAAGCCTTATCAGAAGATGTCTTCGAAACAATGCCCGGCAAATCATTAAAAAACTCAGGTCTGAGCTCAATGCCGGCTTTTTTCAAAGTCCTGAAAGTCCACATTTCTTCCTGATCTTTATAAACCACATGGGCGTCATAGGGACGTAAGTCCATTTTTTGGGATACATAAATAACCGGTTTATTCCGCAGAACCATATAATCCAGAATGATTCCTGAAAAATCGGAAATCATAATATCAGCCTTATTAAGGGAAAAAATATTTTCCCTGTTAAAATCCCATTCAAGATTGGGATTTTCGCCATATCTTCCGGAAAGCCGATCGATAATATTTTTTTCAACCTGAAGAGACTGGGGATGCGGACGTACAATAATCCGCCAGCCGGTTTTTACCAGAGGATCGAGCAGTTCTTCACCGTATTTTGAAAGCAGGGCTGATTTTCCCCATGAAGGTGAAACAAGAACCGTAAAAACATGGTTTTCTTCCTGGGGAAGCAGCGCGATTTTTTCGGCAAATACATCCAGGTAGGGGCATCCCACGGTAACTACTTGTTTTTCCGGCAGGCTGCGTATTTTTTCAAGTTTTCGTATATCACTTACCTGATAATCGCCGCCGGTTACCAGAATTGAATCATAGTAGTCTATGCCGAACAATTCATATTTGAGAGGTTCATCCGCCGAATGAAGAAGGTGGCTGTAATGTTTAACTGTTTTTGATCTCTTCCACTGGTATACGTCAAGTCCGGGAGTTGTTGAAAGAACCAATTCGGCTGAAAGAAAATTAAGTTTGGCAAACGCTTTATTACCCTCTCCTATAAACTCCGCTTTTGTTTTCTGTAAGCCGGCCTCAAAAACCGGATCGTCCCTGGAAGATGTTAAGTAGAGGAGATCAATTCCGCGTTTTTCAAATTCGTCAACGACCGGTTTAAAGAGGGTCCAGTACCGCTTGTCTTCGGCATAAATGACAAATTTATTTTTTATCTCCCGCTTTACCCTGCCGCCGGAGAAAAGAAATTTCAGCTTGATAAATAAAGCCCGAAATATGAAATAAACAGTCGCCGTTGCTCCTATGACAATCGAAAAAAGCATGCTCCCTGTAGCAGGATCAATATAAAGCAGATAAAGAGTCATAACGATAATATAATTGTATATTTAGAAAAAAATGTCAATGTATCGGCAGATCTTTAATACTAACCCGGAACGGAAGCGCCGGCAGGCCTTCCGTGTTGAAGAGCTGGCGGTCGCGGGGATTATTGGCCCAGGCATACAATAAAGTTTCCGGGTTTTTTACGGCGGAAATGTCCACCGACAGGCAGTCGGGGCCGGTAATTTCAGCCGGCAGACGGATATTCTTTCCATCGGCAATGACGCTTATATGCGGTTGCTCGTCCGCGGTCAGCCCGCCGCCGCAGTTATCAAAATTTAACAAGAGTTTATCGCCGCGCTTTTCAATGTTGCGCAGTACGGGGCCGGGCGCGGTGTTTTCATTTTTGAAGACCAGGCGTTCCGCCGCCAGGGCGAGACGGCGGCCAACATCTTTTTTGTTGAGGGGGTGCAGATCGTTCCATTCGCCCAGTTCAAGGGCCGCCGCCATGCCGGTTGCGGGAAGGGACAGGGCGGAATATTGCGCCTGCCGGATAATCGCCCAGGAAGAGGATTCGTTGTTTTCCCCCGGCGCGCCGAAGATGGGGAGCTGGACAAGCAAAAAGGGCAGGTCACGGCCTTCCTTCGGAAGGGGTTCCTGCGGAAGCGCCTGCTGTTTTTTATCCCGCCAGTCATTGATCAATGCTTTCAACAGCGCCGCGTATTCAAAGGGTTTGCTGTCGTTTGATTCCCCCTGATACCACAGAATTCCCTTGCAGGGATAGCCCAAAATGGGGGCGATCATGGCGTTGAACAGACCCGTGGGCTGGCGCTGGAGGAAAAATTCTTCAGGGCGGGAACCGACGTTTATTCCGATACGGTATTTCCAGGTTCCGCTCAGTTCTATACAGCCGTTTTCGGAAAAAAGCCGGAAGTCCTTGCTTCGGGTAACGCCGCCTTCGCCGTTGCAGCAAACGACCCGCATAACGACGCGGTTTTTCCCCGCGTGGAGCAGGCCGGCGGGAACGGGGTATTTACGCGGCGGATAGCGGTAGCCGGTATTTCCCACCTCTACGCCGTTAATATAAACGGTGTCGGCGTCTACAATCGTGCCCAGCCAGAGCCGGGATTCTTCACGGGTAAAGGCTTCGCTTGCCTCAAACTCTCTGCACAGCCAAATGGCGCCGCAGAAACCGGTTAACCCGGCTTCGGCAAAGTCGCCGGGCAGGGTAATTTCGTCCCATAAGGAAATATCGGTTTGCGGCTGTTGCCAGGCTTGCGTTAACCCGGAATCGGCGGCGGTTAACTCATCGTTCCATGCTTTGATGACGGCGGCGTTTTTATCGGCAATGGCCTCGCAAAAGGCGGCGTCGGCGTATTGTTTGCACATGGCTAATTTTTCGGGAAAGGCGGCAAGGGCTCCGCGGCTCATCCACGCTTCCGCCGGAGTGCCGCCCCACGCCGCGTTGATAAGGCCGACCGGGACAGGTCTCTTTTTAAACAGTCGCTTTTTAAGCGTGCGTTTTTCATAGAGCGTTCGCGCGAAAAACCAGGCGGTTCCCGAAAAGTCGCTGAGGGTTTCCGGCGAGGCCGCCGCCCACGCGCCGCCGCGCAGGTCTTCCCGTGGGCCGGAAAAATCCCACTCCTGGGGAACCTTGAACTGCCTGATAAGGGAATTAACCGGAGGGGCCCATTCTTCGGGAAAGTTGTCTCTCAGGCGCTGCATGGGCATTTCCATATTGGATTGGCCGGAACAAATCCACACATCGCCTATGTATATATCTTCAATCGTTACTTTTTCTGTTTCATTTTCACTATTGGCGGATATTTCCAGGGTGTACGGCCCGCCGGAAACTTGACTGTCCAGCAGAAACTGCCATTTACCGCCTGAGTCCGCCCGTGCGCGGTATGTCGTACCCTTGAATAACGCGGTAACTTCCGCTCCCGGCGCGGCTTCACCCCGAATAGGGATGGAAGCCCCTTCCTGCGCAACCATGCCGCTGCTTATTAAAGGCGAGACCTGTAAACGCATAGGATTAGTATACCATCGGCTTTATTTCGCGTACTGTGATTTATACTATGTTTCTTTGTTTTTTTTGTGTGAAAAGATAAATACCCATTGCGCAGTTGTTATTTACCATATTATTATGAGAAAAACAGGCAAGGAGCAGCCATGTCACATACTGTTGTACCGCCGCGAGGCCTGAAAAGACGGAGCCATTACTGGCAGCGTACCTGGATGTTGTACCTTATGCTGGTTTTGCCAATGGCTTTTTTCGCGGTGTTCCGTTATGTCCCCATGACCAATATCGTTATCGCTTTTAAGGATTACAATATATTCCGGGGGGTCTGGGATTCGCCGTGGGTGGGTTTAAAGTGGTTTGATCAGGCTTTTCATTCGCGGGATTTTTATTTTGCCCTGCGGAACACCCTGATTCTCAACATACTTGACCTGCTTATGGGTTTTCCCGCTCCCATAATTCTTGCCGTTATGCTTAATGAACTGACCTCCCATTCGTACAAAAGGATTACCCAGACGGTGATATACCTGCCTCACTTTCTTTCGTGGATCATTATCGCCGGTATCGCTACCCAGTTGTTTGCCCCTTCGGGCGGCGTTATCAACAACGTGCTGGTAAGGATGGGTCTGAAGCCGATAGATTTTCTCATGAAGAGCGGACCGTGGATCGGGACCTATATCGGCCTGGGCGTATGGAAGGAAATGGGCTGGGGTACGATTATTTACCTCGCGGCGATTACCGGCATTAACCCCGAACTGTACGAAGCCGCCGATGTTGACGGGGCAAGCCGCTGGCGCAAGATGTGGCACATTACCCTGCCGGGTATACGTTCTACCATTGTGGTATTGTTGATTATGAATCTGGGCCGCATCCTCAGCAGTGAATTTGACCGGCCCTATACCCTGGCGAATCCCACGGTAATGCAGGTGGCGGACGTGCTGAGTACCCTGGTGTACCGCGTCGGTATCCGTTCAAGTCAGTTTTCCCTGACCGCCGCGGTCGGGCTGTTCCAGTCGGTAATTTGCGTTCTGTTCCTTATTGCGGCTAACGGTATCGCGAAGAAAGCCGGCGAACGGGGCATTTGGTAGGAGGTCATTGTGGTTCAATCATCAATAAAAAAAGAAGGCGGCGCGCTTATTATTTATTTCTGCCTTTTTATTATGTTAATCTGTCTGCTGCCCGTGCTGAACATACTGGCCCGCTCTTTAAGCGATCCCATGGCGATTGTCAACCGGAAGGTTTCCTTTATGCCGGTAAATCCCACGCTGGATTCCTATTACTATGTGTTCAAGGATCCGTCCTTCTCCCGTTCAATGCTCTGGACAGCGCTGCTTACCGCTATCTGTACGCTGGCGTCGCTGGGTATAACGATACTCTGCGCTTTTCCCCTGGTGTACGAAAATCTCAAGGGGAAGGGAATTATCAATACCCTGGTCATATTCACCATGTACTTCAGCGCGGGAACCATACCAAACTATATTTTGATAAAAGAACTTAATATGTTGAACAACCCTCTGTCGCTGATTCTGCCGAACTGTCTTTCGGTGTTTAACATGATCATACTGCGGAGTTTCTTTTATTCCATACCGGAGAGTCTGCGGGAATCCGCGGAACTTGACGGGGCGAACCCTTTTACCGTACTGGTAAAAATTTATGTGCCCCTGTCCGCGCCGGTGCTGGCGACTCTTGCCCTGTTTTACGCGGTAGGCCGCTGGAACGGTTTTTCCGACGCGCTTATGTACCTGACCTCCGCGCCCTATTTCCACCCCATACAGCTTAAATTGTATAATATCATTAACAACCTTTCTTCAATAGAGATAGCCAGCCAGGAAGGCATTGCCGGCGGCATACCGGCGGCAACCGACGGGATAAAAGCCGCCGCGGTTATGTTCGCCACAGTGCCGATTATGCTGGTGTATCCCTGGCTGCAGCGTCACTTTATTGCCGGCGTTACCGTCGGTTCGGTCAAAGGCTGAGTTATGTGTAATGGGGGGAAAGATTTTCACATTTATCTCTGCTTTGGGCAGTCAAATATGGCGGGGTATCTGGGGCCGCCCATAGGAACGGACGGATACTCAGACGATACCGGTTGGGTTGCGGCTAACGGATACGATAATCCCCCCGCGAACTTTAAGGTGATGGCCGCGGCAAATGACGGCAGAAATCCCCACAACCGGACAAAGGGCGAGTGGTACGCGGCGGTTCCTCCGCTGTGCCGCTCCGGTAAAGGGCTTTCTCCCGCTGACTTTTTGGGCAGAACCATTGCTACGGCAACTGCCGGCCGGAATATTACCGTTGGCATTATGGTGATCGCGGTGGACGGCTGCGCCATTAACCTGTTTTCAAAAAACAAAGACGAATTTAAAACCTATATCAGAGCGCAGGAGGACTGGATGCGGGGACAGGCCGCCGCGTATGTTGATCCCGGCGTCGGCGATACTATACCGACAACGGATTTTACCACCGAAGATTACCCGTACAAGCGGCTGGCGGATTTGGCGCGGCGCGCCCGGGAAACCGGCGATATAAAAGGCATTATTATGCACCAGGGCGAGGCGGGTATTACGGACGGAGTTTACAATACCGCGGTAAGGAAAATCTATAATGATCTGTGCGAAGACCTGGGAATAACGCCGGGCGCCCTGCCCTTCCTTGCGGGCCAGGCGGTCGGCAACAGCAACGGCAATATCAGTTCAATACCGGACGCGTTTAGCGACATTCCCGGCACCGCCTTTGTTATTCCGTCAGACGGATGCGCGGCATGGACTCCCGGCAGCGCCGACAGCAATGAACTGATTCATTTCAGCCTTGCCGGATACGAAGAACTGGGAAAACGCTGCGGTAAGAAAATACTTGAATTGGTATATGGGATGAGTGAAGCATGAAAAGAAATTTTACCACGGAGGTCACGGAGTTTCACGGAGGAAGGAAGGTTTTCGTACCAAAACTCCGTGGTACTCCGTGTACTCCGTGGTTAATTTTTTAGATAATTCAGGAAGGAGTTTAGTATGAAAAGAAAACTGACAAGTATTGTGTTACTGGTTGTTGCCGCTCTGGCGGTGCTGTTTACCGGATGTCCGAAGAAGAGCGGATCGGGAAAACAGGCCCACATCAAGGTGGAAGTGTATGACCGCGGCACTGACGGCGGCAAGACCAACGCGGCCGACAACAAATGGACTGAATGGATTAAACAAAAGGTTCTGGCGGATGAAAATATTGCGGTTGAATTTGTGCCAGTTCCCCGTTCCGAAGAGGAACAATCCCTTATCAACCTGATGGCCGCGGGGACTCCCCCCGATGTGTGTATAACGTACAGTATTGACAATATCAATAACTGGGCCGAACAGGGAGGGATATACGATGTCAGTCCCTATATTGACAGTACGCTTAAAGATCTCAAGGCGTTTCTGGGGCCGGATGTTGCCCTGCCCGGCAGGGACTTCATCCGCCGGAACATGAACGCGCAAACCGGACAGGTGTTTTCAATGCCCGGAAGGCGCATGAACATTGCGCGGCTGAATACCTTTATGCGCAAGGACTGGCTCGACGCGCTGGGCCTGCCGGTTCCCAAAACCACCCAGGATTTTTTTAACGCTCTGCTTGCCTTTAAGGAAAAAGACCCCGGCAAAGTAGGCAAGAACAAGGTTATTCCCTATATTCTGACTCAGGATGTGCGCTGGTCGGCGGGGAATATTCTGGAATCATTTTTTGATCCGGATATTTCCATCAAAGACCGCTGGGTCAATTCCGTTTGTGAACGTTATTTTCTGGTTCCCAATTACCGGGAAGGCGTCCGTTTCCTTAATGTAATGTGGAACGCGAAACTTATTGACCCGGACTTCCCCCTGTACCGTGATGATTCAATAATGAACGACCTTATCAGGAGCGGCGTGGTCGGTTCTTTCGGTCAAAACTGGGATCAGATTTTCCGCGAGAGCGAGCGGCTGCTGTCCGACCTGCGCAAGAATGTCCCCACCGCCGAATGGGTCGCCCTTGACTGTATGACCAGCGCGGACGGCATTACCCATAAAATGTCCTACGATCCGGCGGGGGTCAATTACTTTATCCCCAAATCATCAAAGAACCCCGACGCGGCGATGCGCTACCTTAACTGGCTTGCCAAATACGAGAACTATCACTTTATCCAGACCGGCCCGGAAGGGATTGTACACACCATGATTGACGGCGTGCCGAAGATTACCCCTAACGCTCCCGACGGCTGGATTCAGAACAGCGCCCAGAACATAGACTACACCCCGATAATGAACGGCCTTTTCCTGCAAACCGAAGAGGAAAGCATCAAGGCGCTTGCCGCCGGTTATCCCTGGCCTTCGGAAATGGTTATGGCGGCTCATCACGCCGCCATGAGCAACGCCCGGCCCTTCCCGGTAATTGTTCCTTCTTCGCCCTTAAAGGTAGCCGGCCCGCTGAACCAGACTTTGCAGGACAAGTCGAAAGCCTTTGTTATTCAGGCCATTACCGCGCCGTCCGCGGACTTTAACCGTGTCTGGGAAACCAGCATTAACGATTGGCTTTCCTCCGGCGCTGAAGCCGTCCGTCAGGAGCGT
>Ga0268262_10006450_pt1 | contig 11238 bp, 10 predicted proteins | sample TergutNc150P3_FD_190354 | JGI IMG/M metagenome (GOLD analysis project Ga0268262, IMG submission 190354) | Nasutitermes corniger P3 segment gut microbial community from laboratory colony in Florida, USA - Nc150 P3 (SPAdes) (version 2) | ecosystem: Host-associated > Arthropoda: Insects >...
GTTCCAAGGATTTTAAGCCCATTATCGAGAAGACAGAATCCCTTTTGAGGGAATTAATGTGTATTCCCGGCAATTATAAGGTGCTTTTTTTGCAGGGCGGCGCGTCCCTTCAATTTTCGATGATTCCACTTAATTTTGCGGCAGGCGATACGCCCGGACAGGGTAAAAAGGTCTCATATGTCGATACCGGCATTTGGTCGGATAAAGCGATAAAAGAAGCCTCAAAATACGCCAAGGTGGAAGTAAAGGCAAGCTCCAAAGACAAGGCTTACACCTACATTCCCGACGCTCCGGCGCCTTCTTCGGACGATGCCTATTATCACATAACTTTGAACAATACGATTGTCGGCACCAAGTGGGACAAACTCCCCGATACAGGCTCCGTGCCTCTTGTTACGGACGCTTCAAGCTGCATCCTCTCAGAGCCGCTTGACGTAAGCAAGTTTGCGTTAATCTACGCAGGCGCTCAGAAAAACCTGGGTCCGGCGGGAACTACCGTTGTTATCATCCGCGAAGACATGGTAAAAAAGACGCCGGATTGGATTCCCGTCATGCTCCGCTACGACACCCACGTCGGCGAGGGTTCCATGTACAATACTCCGCCGTGCTACGGCATTTACATCATCGGGCTGGTGTTGGAATGGGTAAAAAAACTCGGCGGCGTTGAAGCGATGGGAAAATTAAACCGCGAAAAAGCCAAGCTCTTTTATGACTATCTTGATTCATCGGAACTGTTTTATTCTCCTGTACAGAAAGAGTACCGCAGTTTGATGAACATTCCGTTTGTAACAACAGAGAAGGACGAAGCCAAGAAGACAGAAATCGAAACCCGTTTTGTAAAAGAAGCGGCGGCGGCGGGACTTATAAATCTTGCCGGACACAGGCTTGTAGGCGGCATGAGGGCAAGTATCTACAACGCAATGCCAATCGAAGGCGTAAAAGCGTTGATAAGTTTCATGGACAAATTCAAGAAATAAGGAAGTAATATGTTTCGTATACAGACATTAAACAAAATCTCTCCTCTGGGACTGGATCTTTTCCCACGGGACAAATATGAAGTCGCCAGCGACATTCCCAATCCCGACGCGATATTGGTGCGAAGCGCCGAAATGAACGGCACTGAAATACCGTCTTCCGTACTTGCGATTGCGAGAGCCGGCGCGGGCTACAACAATATTCCCGTTCAGAAATGCAGCGACGGCGGAGTGGTAGTTTTTAACACTCCCGGCGCGAATGCCAACGCGGTTAAAGAGCTCACTCTCGCCGCATTGCTTATTTCATCGCGCGATGTTGTAGGCGGCATTAATTGGGCGACGGCATCAGCCGGCAAACCCGATATAGCGGAGTTGGCTGAAAAGGAAAAATCCAAATTTACAGGTCCGGAAATTAAGGGAAAGACGCTCGGCGTTGTCGGGCTTGGCGCTATCGGCGTAATGGTCGCAAACGACGCAATTGCCCTGGGTATGGACGTTATCGGCTATGACCCGTATATTTCCGTAGACGCCGCGTGGAATCTTTCCCGCGAAGTTGTCCGCGCGGACACTCTTGAGGGGCTTTTGGCAAAATCGGATTATGTTACTTTGCACATTCCTCTCTCAGACACAACCAAAGGGCTTTTGGATGCGGAAAAATTCCGTTTAATGAAAAAAGACGCGCGCGTTATAAATTTTTCCCGTAACGCATTGGTAAAGGATAAAGATATAATAGAAGCGCTAGACGCCGGAAAAATCAGCGTTTATGTTACAGACTTCCTGTCTCAAGACCTCTTAGCCTGCAAAAAAGTCATCGGGCTTCCGCACCTTGGCGCGTCAACTCCCGAAGCCGAAGATAACTGCGCGATAATGGCGGTTAAGCAAATCATGGATTATCTTGAGACTGGGGCAATCCGTAATTCCGTAAACTTTCCGCGCTGTAAACTTGAGCAGCATGCCGCTTACAGACTGCTTGTAGTAAACAAAAATATTCCCAATATGGTCGGGCAAATTACTACAATCCTTGCCGGTTCAAATATCAATATTACAGACTTAATCAACCACCACCGTGATGATTACGCCTATAACATTATTGATACTGAACAGCAATTATCAGCGTCTGTACTTGAGCAGATTCGCAAAGTTGACGGAATAATAAGGGTTAGAGCGATTTAAAGGCAGTTTTTTGGAAACAAGTTTTTCAAAAATAAACTTAAACTATATAATGCCCATGTTTACAGGGGCGTTATGCTCTATGCTTGTCTGCGCGTTAATAGGCGTTTCATCGGGTTATATTAAAAAATCCGCGCCCCAAAGTATTATTGAAGACGAAGTCGAAGAAGAAGATTTTTCCACGCTTTTCGCCCCGTCAGAGCATATTGCGGATTCTGTTTTGGAATACTACCGGAAATTTGAATACAAAGAATGGGTCATTGATTTTTTTACCGCTATATGCAAAAACAGGGAGATTGCATGGTCTATTTTGGACAGTTCCGATGAATTTGATATTCCACCAGCGTTGGCTTTTGCGTTGTGCTGGGAAGAAAGCAGATTTAACCCGAATGCGATAAACAGGCAGAACCGCGACGGAAGCATAGATCGCGGATTGTTTCAGTTAAATAACAAATCTTTTCCTTATTTGGAAATTTCGTCTTTTTACGGTATTAATTCCAACGCGCGTTACGGAGTCGGTCATCTTAGGTATTGTCTGAATGTAGGCGGCAGTGAAATTTCCGCTCTTGCCATGTACAACGCGGGGGCGGGAAGGGTAAGATCGACTGGCGCGCCGGAAGTTACTCTTAATTATGTAAGCAGGATTTTAGAAAACCGCAGAAAAATAGAAAGCCGTTTCCATAACAAGTTAATAAAAGAAGAAGAAAACCGTTTTGCCGAAAACTCTGAAGACTCATCAAGCGGATTATTCAGCCGCGTATTTTAATTAATGTCCCCCCAGCCTGCGACCGCTTTGCAATTTTTTAAACGGCGCTGAGCGTGTTTAAACGCGGCGATGCAATTGTCTTTATTTTCATCTTTCGCAGCCCAAGAGGGAACGCTCTGTAAATCCTTGCTCGGCTCAATAAAAACGGAAATCTCCTCTTTATCCGCCGCTATTAAAATTTTCCGCAGATACGCCAAATACGCTTCGTCGTAGATTCCCTCTCCCTCATGTTCAATCGCCGCCCATGGAATTGTCAGCTTAAAAGAATTTGTCCCCGTTTTTTTTAACTCGCGGAAACGCTCCTCGGCTTCTTCAAGGGGAAAAGGATTTCCTATAAATGAAATATTATTTTGATTCTGCATTATCTTCTCTATGCAGGTTATTCGGCAAGTATTTCCAAAACTTCTTCGGGAGATTTTGCGTTTATAATTTCTTCGCGTTTTTCCGCGCTTTTAAATAATAAACTTACTTCCGCCAAAAATTGCAAATGGGGTCCTGTTTTTTCCACCGGAGAAAGGGTCATGATGAAGATTCTGCACGGCTGTTTATCCAGAGAATCAAAGTCCACAGGGTTTTTGGAAATGCCGATACAGGCGACCAGATCCTCCGTAGAGGCGCATTTGCCGTGCGGGATGGCGATTCCGTGCTTCATGCCGGTAGACATTTTTTCTTCTCTTTCCATTACCGCCGCTAACGCCGCCCCTTTGTCCTTGATTTTCCCCGTTCTGACAAGAATATCAAGCAATTCGTTAATTATTTCTTTCTTGGTAGTACCTTTTAAGTTAAGGTCAATAGTTTCCGTTGAAATTACAGTTTTGAGATTCATAATATCTATTTTAACGTAAAAATAGCGAAAAGTCAATAGAGTACGGCGAGGAGTGAACTACGTGTTTTGTGTGGTTTATTATAAAAAAACAAAATTTTTTAATAACAAGACGCAGGATTCGCCCTACATTCGGCAATATACGTCCCTTCGAATCCTGCGCGGCTCACAAAATAAAAAAGCTCGCCTTACGGCGAGCCTTTTTATTTTTTTATTAGTGAGCCGCGCAGGATTCGAACCTCCGACCACCGCCTTAAAAGGGCGATGCTCTGCCAACTGAGCTAGCGGCCCCAAGACCCTCTTGGAGTCTTTATATAACATATAAATTTAAAGAAAAAAAATCAAGAGGGAAAACAGCCGTTTTTATGGCGGTTTACGACGTTCTGCCGAAGGCAGAATGTACGTCTGACCACATGTATGTGGTCAGACCGTAAACAGGCTACTTTATTATTGCTCCTGCAAACTTGTAGTACGCCGGTTTGGCTTTGCCGTTATTGTCAAATAAGAGCGGCAAGCCGGCTGAACGCCAGCTTTGGCTGTCGGTAATGCCCCAAATTGATATGCGTTCAATTATGTCTTTAAAATCCATGTAGACCGCCATATACTGCCGATACAGATCCGCTTGCGTTAGTAATCCGTTGTTGGTTACTGTGGATTGGGTGTGTTTGTTCGCACCCTGACCTACGGAACTAAATTCATTCCAACCCTGACCAAGTACGTCAATCTCTGAGACGGTTATTTTTACGCCTAACGGTTTGAAGAGATTCAAGGTAGCCCTTATGCTCGCCGCAGTTACGCCTGTATTGTGGTGCTCCTGCATTGCTATTCCTTCAATAAGCAGCCGTGTTTCGGACGGGAACGCGTTCTTGTACTGTTGATTCACATCGCGCACCATGTCGCGAATCATTGTCGCTTTGCCGGCTTGGTCGGTATTGTAATCGTTGTAACACAGTTTTGCGTTGGGGTCTGCCTGACGCGCGGCAAGATACGCTTCATATACAAATTCATAGCCGATAGCTTTAAACCAGGGGTTTTCCGCGCGCATTGCGGTTTTCCAGTCGTCGGACGCGCCTACGCCGTCCGGAAATACTTCGTTTAAAATATCCCATGAGTAAATTTTTCCTTTGTATCGAGTCATTACATCGGTAATAAATTGTTTCATCGCCGTAAGAGCTGTGTCTTTGGTTTCTTTTACCATGTCTTTTTGCCATTGCGGAATTTGACTGTGCCAGAGTAATGTATGCCCGATTATTTTAAAATTTGAACCTGTTGCGGAATTGACAAAATTGTCCGCTTTTGTCCATGTATAATTTATTACTCCGGTTGACGCGTTTCTGCCGTTTGTAACTGCGTCGGGCTTCATGTCGTTTTCCGGGGTAAGAGCGTTAAAGTGGCGTGTCAAAGACGCGTTGGTAATTGTTGAGCCGTTTCCGTCGCTGCCTGTGGCGATATTTCCAACGAGGATACTTGCCGGAAAAAGATCCTTAAATGGCGATAGACTTGCTATGCTTTCCTGCGCTTCCGTTGTCGCGAATACTTTGAATGTTTTTGCCGTATCATCCGACGCTTTCGCCGTGATTGTTACTTCCGTTCTTGCGGGAGCTTCCGTGTATTTTTTGCTTCCGCCTTCCGCGGTTGTAAAACTTGTTATGTTTGAAGTTATAATGCCGCTTGCGGAAACAGCTACTTTTGCTGAGTCGCCGGAAGACCATGTTATGGTTTTTCCGCTCATTCCCGAGCCAAGCAGGGTTTTAAGGTCTTTACTGCTTCCAACGGTCAAGTATACCGTTTCAGGCGATGTTCCTGTTCCGGGAGGTGTTCCTGTTCCGGGAGGTGTTCCTGTTCCGGATGACGTTCCGTTTTCCGAAGTTGTTTCAGTCTCGGTCGGCGTATCAGGAGTTTGTTTACAGCCAAAAAGAGACAATACTATCATTAAGGAAATGACAATTCGCATAATTTTCATGTTTTCCTCCTATAAAAATTATGCCTTTAATATATATCACGTAACGCCAAACCGTTAGGAGAATATTTTATTTGTTATGTGAAAATTATTCTTGAAGAGTTTAATTAAAAAATTATAGGACGATTATAAATTTTCTACCATGAACTTTTTACCAAGTTTTCGGTATCGCTCCGACAAACTTGTAGTATGCGGGTTTGGCTTTGCCGTCTTTGTCAAACAAGAGAGGCAATCCCGCTGAACGCCAGCTTTGGTCGTCTGTAAGACCCCAGAATGTTATGCGTTCTATCGTTTCTATAAAGTCTTTATAAACTTCCATATATTGTTGATACCGTATTGCCTGCGTTGTTAATCCATTGTTTGTTACGGTTGATTTATTATAAGTTGCTCCGTTTTTGACGGCGTTGCTATAATCACTATAAGACTGATAACCTAATACGTCAATCTCTGTGACAGATACCTTTACACCTAACAGCCTGAACATAGTTAATGCGTTTCTTACGCTCGCCGCTGATACGCCGTTATTGTGATGTTCCTGCATCCCTATTCCTTCGATAAGCAGCCGTGTTTCAGACGGAAACGCTGTTTTATATTGTTGGTTCACATCACGCACCATATCACGAATCAATGTCGCTCTGCCGGTACTATCAGTATTATAATCGTTGTAATACAGTATTGCGCCGGGATCCGCAAGACGAGCGGCAAGAAATCCTTCGTATACAAAATCCGAACCGATAGCTTTATACCAAGGGTTTTCCGGACGTATTGCTGTTTTCCAATTTGAACCAGCGCCGCTGTCCGGGAAAGCTTCGTTTAAAACGTCCCATGAATAAATTCTTCCCTTAAAATGATCCACAACGTCGGTAATATATGTTTTCATTGCCGTAAGCGCCGCTTCTTTTTGTTCGGGAGTAACGGGAGAACTCACATTAGTCCCAATGTTTTTTTGCCATTGCGGAATTTGACTGTGCCAGAGTAATGTATGCCCGATAACTTTGAATCCTGAGGCAATAGCGGAATCTACAAAACTGTCTGATGACCAATTATAGCTTCCTTGGTTTGGCGCAATTGCATTTGGCTTCATGCTGTTTTCCGATGTAAGCGCATTAAAGTGACGAGCCAACGGCGACCCGCTTGAAAAACTGCTTGACGCTATGTTCCCAACAAGAAATTCCGGCGGGAATCTGTCCTTAAGCGGCGGCAAATCCATAATTTTTCCCTGCGCTTCTGTAGTTGCTATTACTCTAAACCCTTGAGTTGTGTTATCCGACGCTTTAGCGGTAATTATTACTTCCGCTCTTGCGGGACCGTCCGTATACTTTTTGTTTCCGCCTTCCGCATCTGAAAAACCGGTTATGGCTGCGGTTGCAATACCGCCGGAAGTAACCGACACCTTTGATGAACTGCCGGAAGACCATGTTAAGGTTTTATCGTTCATTTCGTCGTTAAGCAGGGTATTAAGGTCTTTACTGTCGCCGACGGTCAGTAATACTACCGTTCTTGTGTCCGGCGGTATTATCGGCGGCTTTTCAGGCTCCGGTTCCGGTTTACACCCCAAAACAAACAAAGCTATTATAAAAATTATACTAATTTGCTTAATATTCATTTTTCTTCCTGTAATCTATAAGAATTATTATACAACACTAACGGCTATTTGTCTTGCCGAAATTCCGAAATTTTGGTAACATAAACCAATGGTAAAACCTGAAACACTGCAAAAATATTCTCTTTTTGGCGGACTTTTGGAAGAACAGATACAAGCTATAATTCCGCTTATGACAGAAGAACAATACAAATCCGATGACTATATAATTAAAGAGGGAAACACAAACGATAAAATATATTTTATAATTGAGGGGCAGGTATCGGTGCTTAAAAAAGATGTTACAATCACCCACTTCGGCGAGGGCGAGGCTTTTGGGGAAATGGAAGTGCTGGACGTTATGCCGGCTACCGCATCCATTAAAGCAATTTCGCCGGTTACGGTAATATCGATATCCAATAAAACTCTGCGCGAAATTTACAAGATAGATATCAAAATATTCGCGCTTATGCTTATGAATCTCGCCCGTGACCTTTGCAGACGTTTGCGTAAAACAAATGATAAACTTACTTCATCATCGACATAATGTAATTAACAGGAGGTATTATGATTTTTTGTCCTGAATTCGAATGTATGGATCCTCAAGCGTTAAGAAAAATTCAGCTTGCCGCGCTGAAAAACCTTGTGGAAACTTTATATTCAAAAGTGCCGTTTTACCGCGAAAAATTAAACGCGGCCGGAGTTGTTCCCGGAGATATTCACACTATTGCGGATATCGAAAAATTACCCTTTACTACAAAGGATCACCTGCGGATAAATTATCCTCACGGTCTCCGAGCCTGTCCCCAGGACAGGATTGTGGAAGTTCACATGAGTTCCGGCACTACCGGAAAACCCGTCGTCAACGAATACACAATTCAAGACATCGATATTTGGCGGCAGTCCATGGCTAGAACTATGGCGGGAGCCGGTTGTACGCGCGATGACATTGTCCAAAACTGTTACGGTTACGGGCTTTTCACGGGCGGCGCGGGCGCGCATTACGGCGCGCTCACTATCGGCGCGGAAGTTCTGCCCATGTCCAGCGGCAACACTGAACGTCAGCTGATGGTTCTGCGCGATTTTGGTTCGACCATGCTCACCTGTACCCCGTCTTATGCGCTCTACCTTGCCGAAGAAGCGGCTGAAGCCGGCATCGATCTTAAATCGCTACCGATTAACAAGGGCTGTTTCGGCGCTGAACCGTGGAGCGAAAATATGCGTGTCGAAATTGAAAATCGTTTTAACATGAAAGCTTACGATATTTACGGTCTTACGGAAATTATCGGACCGGGTGTCGCTTTTGAATGCGAAGCTCAAAACGGGCTCCATGTAAACGAAGATTTTTTCTATCCTGAAATTATCGATCCAAACACAGGAAGAGTTCTGCCCGCCGGAGAAAAAGGCGAGCTTGTCTTTACCACGATAACAAGAGAGGGAACTCCGCTTCTGCGTTACCGCACAAGGGACATCACATTTATAATGGAAGAACCCTGTTCATGCGGACGCACGACAAGGCGCATACACAGGCTCTTTGGCCGCACAGACGACATGCTGATCATTCGCGGCGTAAACGTATTCCCAAGCCAGATTGAGCAAGCGCTCATTGAGATTGAAGGAACAGAGCCGCAGTACCTCATCATTGTAAATCGCGGCGACAGCCACTTGGACGAAATGGAACTGCAAGTCGAAGTTAAGAAAGAACTTTTCAGCGACGAGACGCGCGGTCTTGAGGAACTTCGCAGCCGCATAGAACATGTAATGAAGAGCAAATTGCAGATCAGCCTTAAGGTAAAATTGGTTGAGCCGAAAACTATTGAGCGTTCCATTGGAAAAGCAAAAAGAGTTATCGACAACCGTAAAATTTAGTTTATAATTATAAAGGAAGGTTTTAAAATGGGTATTAAACAAATATCGGTTTTTCTGGAAAACACGACGGGCAGATTGAGCGAAGTTACAAAGACTCTCGCCAACGCGGGAATAAATCTTAGGGCGATCAGCATTGCCGACACCGCGGACTTTGGTATCTTACGCATCATTGCCGATAAGACCGAAATGGCGGTTGAAACATTGAATCAGGTGGGTTTTACCACACGGCAGACCGACGTAGTAGCGGTGGAAATTGAAGACGTGCCTGGAAGTCTCGCTAAGCTGATGGCGTTGTTTCAGGAGTCGCAGGTAAACATCGAGTACCTTTACGCTTCGCTTGAAGGACAGATAGGAAAAGCCGTTGTTATTTTCAAGCTGAAGGATCACGAGAAGGGACAAAAAATACTAAGCTCAAAAGGCTTTAAATTAGCGGATAACTTTTAATGAAAATACTGATGGTTTCCAGCGAGGCTGTCCCTTGGGCAAAGACCGGCGGTCTTGCCGACATGGTGTCGGCTCTTTCGATAAGTCTTGCAAAGCTCGGACACGAAGTAAAAATAGTTATACCCCGCTATTATTCGATTGACCGCAGCAGTTTGAAACTTCTCCCCGGCGCGATGGGAACGCCCATGGGCGGCGGCATTGAGGAATGGAGCGCGGTTTATTGCACCGATATGCCGGGAACAGGCAAAAAAAATCCCGTAAAAGTTTATTTTATCGACCATGAAATTTTCTTTGGCAGGGACGGCATTTACGGCAACCAGACAGAGACCGATTTTATCGACAACCCTCGGCGTTTTTCTTTCTTCTGCAGAGCGGCGTTTCAGCTTTGCCGTAAAATTGAATGGTATCCCGATGTGCTTCACGCCCACGACTGGCCGGCGGCGATCGCTCCCGTCTATCTGAAGTTTGCGGAAAGAGTTCCGGGCGGCGACAAAGGATTTAAAAATACGGTTTCGATTCTTACGATTCACAACCTCGGCTATCAGGGCATATACAACAAAGACAATTTTAACTACATGGGACTTGGCTGGGATGTTTTTTACAACGCCGGCTTTGAAGACTGGAGCATGCTTAACATGCTTAAAGCCGGTCTTTACAGCGCGGACAAATTGAACACGGTTTCCCCTAACTACGCCGAGGAAACAAAAACGCAGGCTAACGGCTTCAGGCTGGACGGGGTTCTGCGCTACCGAAGCGCCGATTACTGCGGAATATTAAACGGCATCGACACAAACGTATGGAATCCCGCAAAAGACAAATATATTCCCGAACCTTACTCAATAAAGAATATGGAAGGCAAGGCAAAGGCAAAAGCCGCCCTGCAAAAAGAGTTCGGCTTGCCCCCCGACCCGGAAGTGCCGATTATCGGAATGGTTACCCGTCTTACAGATCAAAAAGGCGTAGGCGATCTTTTTGGACCCACTTACGGCTCAGCGTGGTCAATTTGCCGCGACTTAAACATGCAGATGGTTTTGCTCGGCTCCGGCGAATACTGGTGCGAGAGCGAAATATCGGGACTTGCTTCCAGATTATCAAACTTCAAGGCAAAAATCGGCTACAGCGAAAAAATAAGCCATCTTATCGAAGCAGGCTCCGACTTTTTCCTGATGCCCAGCCGTTACGAACCATGCGGCTTAAACCAGATGTATTCGCTTATTTACGGGACTCTGCCGATTGTCCGCAGAACAGGCGGACTTGCGGACACCGTACAAAATTTCGATGAAAAGACAGGCGACGGAACCGGTTTTATGTTTGATTACATCAGTCCTTCTTCGATTTACGACACAGTAACTTGGGCTGTATGGACATGGCACAACAGACGCAAAGACATCAAAAAAATGCAGGAACGCGGAATGTCGCAGGATTTCTCGTGGGAACTTTCGGCGAAAAAGTATATGGAAATGTACAATGCGACATTCAAGACGCAGGGGATTAAAGCGCCGAAAGCGCCCGCTACGGAGTAAGTTGATACCTCATTAACTGTCTGAGTTAACCTCTATTGGCGCAAAAAGAATCCCTTTTTCTTCTTTAGAAGGTTTAAGGTAATAAGAAGAACCTCTTTCATTTGTGAAAACATTTAGTTTACAACCT
>Ga0268262_10006451_pt1 | contig 11238 bp, 10 predicted proteins | sample TergutNc150P3_FD_190354 | JGI IMG/M metagenome (GOLD analysis project Ga0268262, IMG submission 190354) | Nasutitermes corniger P3 segment gut microbial community from laboratory colony in Florida, USA - Nc150 P3 (SPAdes) (version 2) | ecosystem: Host-associated > Arthropoda: Insects >...
CTGGTCGGAGCCAACGCGGCTTCTGTAAGCCACAAGCTGTTCTTCTATCGAGTCATTGTAAAAATCATAATTAAGCGCGGAAATAAATTGTTCGTCGGCGGCAAGGGGCGCTTTAAGGGCGTATTCGTCCATGTAATCCGTCCAGGCGCTGTCTTCGCCGGAGTCGCTGTTTTCAAGAGAAGGGACAATGACCCGCGTGCGGTATCTTTCCATGTTGTTCTTCGCGCCTGGCCATTCCACGCTGAACGGCAGTTTGACACGGGAAGACCGTAATGCTATAACGGCGATCCCGATTGCGCATAACGAGAAAATAACAATTGGAACCGTCATCTGTTTTCGTTTCATTTCGCGCTTAAATATCCTGTTATTTTTGTAAGGGTTATGGCAAGCGTCTGGTCGACGTTTAAGTCGCTCTTGAAACCCGCCGCGTTAACATGACCGCCTCCCCCAAAATCGTGGGCGATTTTCGAGACGTCTATGTTGCCTTTTGACCTAAGGGAGCATTTAACCTTTCCCTTCCGGCTTTCCTTGACCATTATTGAAACAACGATCTCCCTGGCCCTGAGCGGGACGTTGACAAAGCCGTCAGAATCGTCGTTGACGGCGCCGGTTTCAACAAAGTCCTCCATACGCAAAACCTGCGAAGCGGCCCTTCCGTTACAGTGTATCTCAAGACTGGAAAAAGCCCTTTTTTGCAAAAGCAGCGCCCTTGTCGCCGTATTTTCGCATAATTTTTCGTACGCTCCTGTCGGGTTTACGCCAAGTTCAAGCAGGGTAATGGCGGCGCGAAAACTGCGTGCGCTGGTTTTTTGATAGGCGAAGAAACCGGTATCATAAACCATGCCCGTGTACGCTGCAAAAGCGGCGCCGTCTTCAATGACAACGCCCATCGCCGCGGCCAGTTCAACGGCCATTTCGCAGGTGGACGCCGCCGTAGAGTCGCAGATGCCTGAAAAATGAGAAGCCGACAGGATCTCGTGATGGTCAATAATGAATACTTCTTTTGCCCTGCATATAAGGTCGCGCATTTGCCCTATATTGTGCAGATCCGCCGTATCCGCCATTATTACCGCCGCCTGCTCGGGCAGGGCGTTATGTTTTTCCGTATCCAGGGTCTCAATTATGCCCTGCCTGTCCATAAATATGAATTGTTCAGGGATTGGGCTTGAGTTGATAATTCTGAATTTTTTCCCCAATTCCCGCAGTATACATGCCAGAACAAGCTGCGCGCCAAGCCCGTCTGCGTCCGCCGGGTCGTGGGTGGTGAGGATGAAGAGGTTATGCCGTTCCAAAAACGCTTTTAATTTATCAACCATTCGTCTTGCCGATAGTATCCAGACATACCATATTATGATAATATAGATTTGTAGAAATTGCCATACTGCGCGCCAATAAAAACATTGGCCGGGTTTTTAAAGGTCCAAATTAAAGGAGGCGTCCATGGGAACAGTTGATTTGCCCAAAAGCGGTAAAACCGCCCGTCCGCAGACGCGGGACGCGTATCATTCCAGAACAGGCGAAAACAGGCAGGAATCCCTTGACAGGATTATTCAGGAACAGGCCGGCAGGTTTTTAAGCCGGCTTGGCGCGAAACTGCCGGCTGATTATATACCGAGCAATGAAAAAGTACATAATTTTATAAGCCTAAATTACAGGATTCTTTGCGGCAGTTTCCCCGCAGTTCATGATTCAGCCGTCTGTGCGGAAAACAACTCCGCGGTAAAAAATACCGCTATAAAAATGATGCAGGAAAGCGAGGGCGGCGTCGACAGGTTCAATACCGGCGAGATCGAAAAGTCCAGGGCGGACAGCCAGGGCGGCGCGGGCGATCTTGAAGCCTATACGGACAATATACTGCGGCACAAGGCCGGCGTCGGTTCTGTCGTCGATTCGCAAAAGGCGGATTTGGTTGTCGCCTGCGTATTTAAGGACAACGCGAAAAAACCGAAAACGGTTACGGATCTAAGGCTTTCAATCAACATACCGGAAACACAGTTAATCGATTCTGAATCAAGGTTTGTTGCCTCGGCGGCGTATCTGACAAGAGAGATAATCTGTAAATATCTTTCTGAAAGCATAGACAATTCTGAAATTCTTAAAACCGCTTCAAAAGAGGAAGCGGTCAAATTTCTTGACGGCCTCCTGAACGGGCGCATGGAAATATATCCTTCGGATCATGATGAATATCTGCAAAATCTTGACGTCAGTGACGAAATTGAGGAAATCCGAAACCGGGGTTTTTCCGCCGCGGCCAATATGATTGTCTCAATCCTCAACGCGGTTAACCTTGACTGCCAGTTTCTGGAAAATTTTAAAGACAGGCGCGAATTATTGATCCGCGAATATGAAGACACTGACGATTCGGTCCTGCCCGACGAGCGTTACCAGATTAGGCTGCGTTATTTCAGCAGGAAGCGGCTTCTTGAGGAACGAGCGGTTTACGACAGGCGGCTGAAGAACCTAAGCGTCGAAACGCTGCGTCTTTGGGATCTGCTGGAAGTAATTTACCAGGATTCCAAATCGATTTTTAAAGTAAACGATTTTGAGGATCTTGTCAGAAAAAACAAAAATCGCATAAAGGATCCTTTCGACCCGCAAAAACCCGTAGAAGAGACTCTCGCCGCGCCCAATGGTGAAAAAGAAACCGTACGTGTTCTGCTCGCCAAACTGGAAGAGCGCATAAAAAGCATTTCCGACAGCATGTATCCTGTTGAAAGGCATATAACGCAAGAGCGCCTGTCGCTGCTGGAAAATGAATTTTCATATTTTGAAAACTGTATTAACCCCTACAATTTAAAGCCGGGCCTTCTTGTGGATATTGACCTTACGTCAATTAAACGCAAAAGGACAACTTTTGATTCCGTGTCCGCCGCTCTGGGGCGTTTTCTTGACAATGTTTCCGGTTGTTTTGTTTATTTAGAAGGCACATTAGGCTGCCCCTGATTTATTAATGAAATTATTTCATGAATCAGCAGCATCCGTTTGTCAAGTTCCGCTATTTTGTCGGCGCATACTGCAAGTTCATCGCTAAGATGTTGAGGAACGTACTCCTTGTATTTATAACGTACTTTGTGTTCCATAGTAGCCCAAAAATCCATTGCAGCAGTGCGAATTTGAATTTCAACCGGCAATTCTTCGGTTATACCTGAATAAAAAACAGGTATCTCGATTATAAGATGATAGCTGCGATACCCGCTCGGCTTGGGGTTGTTTATATAATCCTTTTGCTTGGACACTTTCCAGTCCGGCATTGATGCTAAAATGCCGACTAAATCATTTATGTCTTTGGCAAACGGACAAATGATGCGAATGCCCGCTATGTCCGTTAAATGTTTTTTGGCGTTGTCCGCTGTAATTTCTAAATTTAAATTGTGTAATTTCTGAGCTATGTTTTCATGGGTTTTAATCCTTCCTTTAATATGCTCGATTGGACTGCGGTTTTGGAAGTTTATTAGGTCCTGTTGTAAAATGTTAAGTTTTGTAAATACAATCTGCTGACCCCATTCATAGGTAAGCAAAATTTTTTTTAGCTTTGCAAGTTCTTCTTCATTAAATCTAACCGTCATTTTTCATTACCTCCGTCACCTTAACGGCAGTTTTATAATAAAAGACGCGCCTCCGCCTTCTTTATTTTCCGCCGATATGCTGCCGTTATGCTGTTCTACGATTGATTTAACTATTGATAACCCAATTCCGTGATTGCCGTTTGAACCTTTGTAAAACCGTTCAAAGATAAAAGGAATAGCCTGCGGTTCTATCCCGTCACCGTCATCTGTTACGCTAATCGTTATCATCTGCGTGTCCCTAAGGCAGGATAAAATGATTTTTGACCTGGCGTACCGTATTGCGTTGGAAATTAAATTATCAAACGCTCTTGAAATCAGTTCGCTAATACATTCATTTTCTATGGAAGGTTCATTGAAATCAAATGAAATTGATTTGCCTTCTTTACTTGCAATCGCTCTTTGCCGTTCAGCGCAGGAACGTAATATATCCAATAAATCCGTTTTTGCAAATGAGTATACCGTTGTAATGTTGTTAATTTTGGATATGTAAAGTAAATCCGTTACCAGGTCTGACAGTCTGTGCGTTTCCTGTAAAATTGTTCCGCTCGCTTCTTTAGGCTCCATAAGGCCGAATGAGATTCCCTCCGCGTAACATTGAATAGACATTAAAGGCGTCCGTAATTCGTGCGATACATTTTGGAAGAACGCCTTTTGTTCGCTGTCATATATGCTAAGCTGTCTTGCGGAATTATTTAACACAATATTCAAGTTTTCAAATTCTTCATCATTGAACTTAAAATCGTTAGGCGTAAAATCACCGCTTCCGATTTTTGAAGCGAATACGCTAAGTTTTTTTATTGGGTGTGAAATAGTGTTTGATAAAAAAACAGTAACAAGCGCCGTTATTATGAACATAATTATAACCAAAGAAATCAAAAAAGGGTTTATTTGATTTGCAAAAGACATAAGTCCGGTAACGTCTGCGTAAATAATAAAATGATTGTTTTTCATCATCGGATTATCCGGCGTTTTAAACGCCGACACATAGTAAATTCCTCCGTTTGACGTCTTGATTAATAAATTCCGTAAATCATCTAAATTGGTATCAGCAGCTTGTAAAGCCTGCATGATTTCCAGCGTTTCATCGGAAATATCCTGGCCGTTTAAAAAAACATACTCATCGTTCACAATAAATATATCGGCGCTGATACGAAAGACGTTTCTGATGGGAGGAAGAACCCTCGCGTAAAAACGGCCGCTGGGAGGCGGATTATCCGCCGAGCTGTCCGGACGCCTATTACTAAAGAATTCAGGCGGCTCTATAAATCGCGATATATTATCGAAAGTCTCGTTTAACCGCGATACCGCGCTGTTTCGTATGTACCGTCCTACTGCGACATTAAAAACAATTCCGATAAGCAAGAATGAAAGAAGCTGCATTGCGGAGAAAGCGATCCATATCCGAGTACGTATTTTAGTCCTCTTCCTCTCCATGAGATACCTCCGTATGTTTGTCTGAATATATTGCGAATCCGTTTTTCCCTTGATTTTTTACCGTGTATAAGGCTTTGTCGGCGCACTTAAATAATTCATCATAGGTAAGCCCGTGAACCGGAAAATACGCTATACCGATACTTGCCGATATATTCTGTACAATGCCGCCATCCCTGTAGCTTTTACGCAGTTCACTGCATAACTTAACTGCCTTTTCCTCCATAAAACTCAAATCCGAAATGTGGGATGCAAATATAACAAATTCATCCCCGCCGAAACGGCTTACAATATCCGCCTCGCGGAAAATGCCAGATATGGTTTTGGCGGCTTCAACAAGGACTCTGTCCCCAACCGCATGTCCAAGATTATCATTTACGCCTTTAAAATTATCTATGTCAATAATAAACAGCGCGTGAAGGGATTTTTCATCGTTTACTTTAAGTTCATTTTCGGCAATATCTATGCCGGATGTTTTATTGTAAGCATTTGTCAATAAATCACGTTCGGCGTAAATTTGGCGGTCATATTCCATGCGCCTGAACAAAGCCTTAACTCTCATTATTAAAGCCATAGGGCTGAAAGGCTTGGTCAGATAATCATCACTGCCCAAATCAAGACCTGTGGCATAATCCAGGTCGCTGTCGCGCGCTGTCAGCATTATAACAGGCACTTGGCTTTTTTTTCGCAGTTCTTTACATATAACGAAGCCGTTGGAACCGGGCATCATTACGTCAAGAATAACTAAATCCGCCTGTGATTTTAAAAATGCCTCCATCAGCAAATCGCCGTTCTCAAAGTCTTCGACGACAAATCCTGCGTTTTCTAAAAATTTCCTGATGGCAAGCCTGATGTTTGTTTCATCATCAGCTATATAAATTCTTTTCTCTTTGTTCATAAAAAGAACTCCAATCTCTTGATACATGTAGTATGCTGCTTTTCTTTGTATTCTGCAAGCCGTACCGCGAATACATATTTTTCAATAAAAAAAATCCTAAAATAAGGCTCTTTTATAATATTTAAAAATATGATATAAATATTATGCATTAATAATGATTGCAGGGCGGATGTTTTAAAACTGCTAATTCTGGGGAGTTCATATGAAAAAATCAATGCCAATATCATATAATTTTTGTCCGATGCCGTTATTTCTTTATGGTACATATAAAGAGGATAATATGCCTAATTTTGGTTTATTTGGCTGGTTTAATTTTTATTGGGACGCTGAAATAGGCGTAATTGCCTGTATTGGAAATAAAAAATTAACGAATGACCGCATACAGGCTAAAAAAAAATTTTCGGCTAACCTTGTAACAGAAGAATTATTGCCTATTGCCGATTATTTTGGCAATAAGGAAGGGTATTCAAAGGATAAAATGAATGTTGACGTGGAAATTGAAAAAGGGCATGTTCTTGATGTTCCGGTTTTAACTAAAAGCCCCTGGATTTTTGAGTTGGAAGTTAATAAAACAATAACCATGAAAAACAGCGACATTTTTTTATGTGATATCAGGAATGTTTTAGTTGAAGAACATTTATGTGATGAAACGTTAAGCGTTGAAAAACGCGTAAAAACGATTTTACCTGTACATACTGTAAGTCAAAAATATTTTTCATGGAATGGAAATGAAATTTGTGATTGGGGGGAAGCAATGAAGGGAATACACGCCGGCGAATAGCGCCTCAATTTTTTCCCGGAAGGCTTCCGGAAGCGGTGCGGTTATTTCCCGAGGGAACCCGTCAGGAACATCCTGCGCGTTAAACTTTATCTTCCACGCGTGAAGAAAAAAGGCCCCCTTGCGCGATTGGCCGGGTAAAGGTTTACCGCCGTATTTTATATCCCCTGCCAGCGGATACCCGTGGGAGGCGGCCTGGGCGCGAATCTGGTGGTGTCTGCCGGTTTTAATACCCGCTTCAATCAGAGAGTACTCGTTGTTTGAAGCTATGGGTTTGACAGTGGTAAAAGCTTCTTTGGGAGCGGGGAGTAGGGGAACGGTTTTAACGAATGTTTTGCGCGCTGTTTTATCATGCGTCAAAACATCATGCCATGTTTCATCTTTTTTAAGACTGCCTTCAACAATGGCAATGTACGTTTTTTCCAGTTTATGTTCCCGAAGCAGGGCGCTGAACAGCTTCGCGCCCTCAAGGGTTCGCGAGAAAAAAATTATTCCAGAGGTAGGCTTGTCAAGGCGGTGCAGGGGGCCGGGCCTGAAAGAAAGGGAATGGGGCAGGGGGCTTGCCCCTGCAAGCAGCCAGTCATAAACAATAAGGTCGAGGCTGTTTGGCCCGTGCGTGGAAAGACCTTGAGGTTTGTTAAAAGCAATCAAGTCTGAACCTTGCCAAAGAATTGGTACCGGTGGTGCGGCTTTGCCGCCTTGAGTATTTGAAACAGGATTTTTACAGAGATTTTTTTTGTTAACTGGCTGTTTAACCTGGTTAATAATGTTATGGTTAACCTGCTCTTGAGTATGGTTAACAGATGCAATAATCTGTATTACCATCCCTTGTTTTATGCGATGGTTGGGAGTTGCCGGTTTGTTGTCTACAAGTATCTTTTTTTGCCTTAACAGACGGTGTATAAAGGACAAGGATAAATCCGGCAAGGCTTTTCGTAATATACGGTCAAGCCTGCGTCCTGTGTCATCCATACCGGCCGTTAGTTCAATCATCAGGGATATATTATCATAAAGAACAAATAAATGATAATAGGTATATACTCTGGTAGACAGAATACCCATTATGATGAGTAAAATATGCTTTCTTCCCGGGGCTTATACTCTTCTTCTTCTGCCTGCACGGCCTTGTTTAATTCGTTCTGGTAAGAAAGAAAATGCCTAAATGGGTTGGCTGGCTGTATATTGTTGAAAGATAGTCTTTTCCTACGGTGAAAATATACATGGAAACCCAGGTGAATCGTAATTCAGGCGTGGTTCTTGAATTGCTCGCAACATCCGCGTTTATATTGTTATTCACGTTTGCACTGTTGAAAAGATCAGGATGATTCTGAAAATACCGGTTTTCCGGTCTTGGGTTAAAATTGAGGCCCGGACCGGACACGGCACGGAGTAAATTGAATGAAGAGCCGTTCAGGGTTAATACAGGTATTTCACCGTTAACAGTAGGGAAACGAATTTCAAGCGTCTGTCCCAGAGAAGTTCTGCCAAGCAGGGTGTCGATATTGGTTTCCTCAAGGGTCAGCTTGAAATACCTTCTGTTATTAAAAGTAGTATCAAGGTTGGAGGGTATATTTGTCGTGCTGGTTTTGTCCGTCAGGCTTCTCAAACTCTCAAAATCCGAATTTAAAGAGCTGTTAATCTGGCTCCGTAAAGTAGACGTGTTAATTATACCGCTGAACTGTTCGCCGCTTATATATATCCGGTAATATATCTCGAAATGGGAAAAATAGCCGACTGGAGGATTTTCGTAGCCTTCTGAAGCGTTGGAAGGCAGCCAGATCATTGCGGAAGTATTATCCGTTATGACGCCGTCGGGTATGTAGCCGATATAGGGAACATCCTCCAGCCCGCAGGAAAGCAGGCATAAAAGGGAAATAAAGGGAATTATTACAGCCGCATATGGCGCCCTATTCACCTGCATTTTTTGTCTCCAGCGTAATAATCCTGCTGCGGGCAAGATTTGTCCATACCTGGTCGTAGGGCCAGTTTGAAATGACCGCGCGGTACGCTTCAATCGCCTTTTCGTCTTCGTTCAGGGTTTCCTGCAGACGGCCGACCGAAAACTGGGCCCGGGGTGCGGCTAAAAACACTGCCGGGCTTTTTAGGCTGCTGTTGTAATAATCAATGGCCTGGGTTGTTTTATTCTGCTCTTCCGCGGCCGCACCCGCGTTGAACCACGCGAGCGGCGCGAGGTATGTTTTTACAGAAGATTTTGCGGCCTTTGCATAGGCATCTTCAGCCTCCGCCCATTCCTTTTTTGCGGCGTGTACGCCGCCGATTAAAAGCCACGCCTGCCCGCCGGGATAACCTGAGTTCTTTTTTGCGAAGGCCGTTAATTCTTTAATAAATAAAGCGGCATCATCCTGCAAGTATTCTTCGGTTATGGAAGGCAGCAAATCTTCATAACGGCCGCTGAAATCTTCTACGGCGGCAATGGCCCTGTTTCTGAAAACGTCCATCAGTGAAAGCGCCGCGATTACGGCGAATAAAACCACAAGCAGGGAAGCTGATATGATAAAAATGGGCTTCCTGTTTTTTTGAATAAACTCATTGATACTTTCACCAAGATTGGGCCCTTTTTCCGCGTCCTGTTTTTCATTCGGTTTCTGCATGATCACTCCTTATCGCTTTTTATGTCAAGATCTTTCATAAGCCTTGATAAATATGTTCTTTGAATATCCAGCGCCTTTGCCGTTTCCGTCTGGTTCCATTTGTTTTCGTCCAGCACTTTGCGGATAAAATTTGCCCTGAATACGTTTGTGGCCGTTTTAAGGTTTCTGTCCCCGCCTGCAACGGCGCCGCCCTGCCCCGCTCCCGCGGCGCTGCCTGCGGTGTTAAGTAAAAGGTCTTCCCTCTTAATCCATTTTCCGCCGGCGATTACGCAGGCCCTCTCAATGCAGTTTTCCAGTTCGCGTATATTGCCCGGCCATGAATAGGTAATTATGGCGTCCAGGGCGTCCTGCGAGAAACCCAGGATGTCTTTTTTATTTTGCTTCATGTATTTTAACATGAAAAAACGGGCGAGATCCGGTATGTCCTCGGTATGCTGGCGAAGCGGCGGAACATGCAGTGGAACAACGTTCAGGCGGTAATACAAATCGCCGCGAAACTCGCCTTTATCTGTCATCGCTTTAATATTTCTGTTGGTGGCGGCGAGTATCCTTGTGTCAACGGTTATCGTGTTATCCGAACCTATTTTTTCAAACGCCTTTTCCTGTATTACCCGCAGAAGCTTGGCCTGCAGGGTAAGCGGCATATCCCCTATCTCGTCAAGAAAAATTGTTCCGCCGTCAGCCATTTCAAAACGCCCCTTTCTGCCGCTGACTGCGCTGGTAAAAGCGCCTCTGACATGGCCGAACAACTCGCTTTCCAAAAGCCCTTCGGGAATGGCGGCGCAGTTTACCCTGACAAAGGGAGCCTCGTTTCTTGAGCTTCGCAGATGTATCTGTTCGGCAAATAACTCTTTGCCCGTACCGCTTTCCCCTGTTATAAGCACCGAAGAATCTGTTTTTGCCACACGGTCTATAATTTTGATCATATCCGTCATTACAGGACTCCGGCTAATCATGGTATGAAAGCCCTTGCCGGATTTTTTGGGTTCTATCCCTGGCTGCATGGTCTTTCTGTCGTCAGCCGTTTGCCTGGGCGGGAGCCTCCGGTTCCGTTTTTTCCTGTGCTGATGATTCGTCGCCGGAATTCTTCGACTTCAGGAAATCACCCAGCGTGAAAACGGAGCCGCCTGATTCCTCTTCGGCCATGTAACGGGAAAGTTCTTCCCGCTGCACTTTTTTCTGGTAATCCCGGATTGAAAAAGCAAGTTTCTGCTTGTCGCTCTGGATTTCCAAAACAACCGCTTTGATTTTATCGCCGACTTTGTATTTCTTGAGCGCATCGTCCGGATTCTCGTCGCGGTTTTCGGTGAGGTTGCTTTTATGGATAAGACCTTCAATGCCGCCAGGTACGCGCACAAAAATGCCGAAATCTGTTATTGACGCGACTTCGCCTTCTATATGGGAGCCCGGTTTGTAAGTTTCGCAGAAGCTCTGCCATGGATCTTTGGAAAGCTGTTTGATTCCAAGTTTGATATTGCGGTTGTCCTTGTCAAGGGCGATTACCATCACCTCAATTTCCTGTCCGACTGAAAGCTCGCTGCCGGGGTGCTTTACCTTTTTTGTCCAGGAAATATCATCCCCGTGGAGGAAGCCGTCAATGCCCTCCTCCAGCTGGACAAACGCCCCGGCATTGGTAATTTTGACCACCTTGCGGCTAAGTCTGGTGCCGACAGGGTAACGATCCTCGATGTCGTCCCAGGGGTTAGCCGTGACCTGTTTAAGCCCCAGCGACACCCTGCCCGCCTGCAGGTCGTAACCCAGGATCATGCACTCGACAATGTCATTGGGTTTTACCATATCCTGGGGTTTCTGTACTTTTTTAATCCAGGAAAATTCCGAGATATGGGCGAGCCCCTCTATGCCTTCTTCAAGCTCTATAAAAGCTCCGAATTCTGTAAGCTTTGTCACCTTGCCTTTTACAATGTCATTTACATGGTATTTATCCTCAAAATG
>Ga0268262_10006452_pt1 | contig 11238 bp, 8 predicted proteins | sample TergutNc150P3_FD_190354 | JGI IMG/M metagenome (GOLD analysis project Ga0268262, IMG submission 190354) | Nasutitermes corniger P3 segment gut microbial community from laboratory colony in Florida, USA - Nc150 P3 (SPAdes) (version 2) | ecosystem: Host-associated > Arthropoda: Insects > Digestive...
TGCATTGGAAAATCCGGATTCTTTGGACTCGGAAATAAATTCTTTAGCCTTATCGATAGCCCAATTTTCCATGCGGCCTCTTTCACGGTCATTCATGAAATCACGCACTTTGTTCATTACGGACGAATCGTCAAAATCGGCCTGAGTCAACCCGCTCTCCGCACGGAAAAAAACCCAGCCGTCGTTAACGGAAATAACGCCGCTCAACTCTCCCTTACCCAAATTGTAAACCGTTTCCCGATCATCAGCATTGGGAATTCCATCGTCAATCTCATAACAGTACCGTATCCCCATATCCCCGCCCCTGTCGGCATAGTCGTCTTTTGATTGCGCCCGGGCGGCATCTTCAAAAGTAACGGTTCCGTCATTTATGGAAGCCAGAATTTTCTTTGCTTCCCTCTCACTGCTTGATATTGTAATTTTAGATAACTGTATTGAATTAAACAGTTTGGAATTTTCCTTCGCATAAGAAAGATATTCGCTATCGGGATAATCATCAACATTAAAAAAAGCAAAATCAAAAGACCTCTGGGGCGATGACATATTCGCGATAAATTTAGCCTCAGAGCCGGGTACTAAAAGAGAATAGAAATCTTCATAAAACATTTTCATCGCGATATCTTCCTGCTCCTGCTTCCATAAGGCAAGACGGGCGGAATCGGTCATCCTGTTGTACATGACGATTGAAAAGCGCCCATTATCCTGAAATTGCGGTAATTGTACGACCTTCTTATTAACCGCTTTTTCAGATACCGTATAATTTGATTTTTTCAACATTTGCTGGATGGCGATATGCGTTACCGATGCTTCATAAGCCTGTTTCCAGACATAGTAATTAACCCAGCGATCATTGGGATCGTACCCCTGTGCGCGGAAACTATTAAAGACCCTTTCATAATATTGAGCTAATGTATTTCCCGGCACCCATGAAATGGGAACTTTGTCGTAGTACCCAAAGGTCAAATCGCCGCCACCCTTTCTTACATAACGACGGCCTCCCGAAAGGAAGTCTCCGCCGACAAACGTAATTACCACAAGGATAAGAATAACGACAGATCCGATATAAATGCCCGGATGTTGCTTGAATTTCTTAGCAATTTCCGAGGAAGATGAGTCTTTTTCACTGGTATGAGCCTTTTTTTCTTTTTTAGCCATAAAATACCCCTAAAATCATTTTGCTTGGATAAAATACCATTTTTAACGATTTTTGTCTATAGGGTTTATTGTAATATTTAATGAGCAATGAACAATGAGCAATGTAACCAAGCTGAGCTTGGAACTATCACGAATAGATTGCTAACAACAACATTGCTCATTGCTAATTGCTCTTTGCTACTTACTTTGAATACGCAATTTGCGCGCTCACACCGTTAAGTTTGTCGATTTTTCCCGAAAGTGCGTTGATTGTATCTTGTGGCGCGTCAACGGCAATACTGATAATGTTAATATTTTTTTTGTGATAGGGAATGCCCATTCGTCCTATCAGATATTTCGCATATTCATGCAATATTCCGTTAAGACTTTCAACGCTGTCAGCGTTTTCAACGATTATCGCTATTACTGCTACTTTGCTTTCCATCTCATACCTCCATTATAATTAATTATTTTACCTTTTTTTCCCCTTGACAACAAGCCTAAACACCTGTATAGTCTTTATATGGCTCAGGACCTGCACGAAAAAATATCGGTTCTCTCAGGGGCGGCGAAGTACGACGCGTCCTGCGCCACTTCGGGAAGTGACGGCTTTAAGGGGAAGGGCGGGAAAAAGTTCGGGACAAGTTTGCCTATGGGCGTATGCCACAGTTGGACTCAGGACGGACGTTGCGTAAGTTTGTTGAAAGTGTTGTTTTCCAACGTGTGCAAATACGACTGCGCGTACTGCGTCAACCGGGCATCCGCCGATATTAAAAGGGCGAGTTTTACCGTCAGGGAATTAGCCGAATTAACCTGCGAATTCTATAAACGAAACTATATCGAAGGGCTTTTTCTGTCGTCGGGGATTTTTGCCGACCCTGACATCGTAATGGAAAAATTGACCGAAACCGCTAAAACGCTCAGGACGGAAATGGGTTTTGGCGGGTACATCCACTTAAAATTAATTCCCGGTACGGGCGATAAAATGATCCGTGAGGCGGGAAAATGGGCCGACAGGTTAAGCGTCAATATCGAGCTTCCCACGGAAAAAAGCCTTCAATGTTTAGCGCCTGAAAAATCCAAAAAAGACATTATTGGCGCGATGAATGATTTTTCATGTTTAAGCCATGAAATGGAAGAGACAAAACAAAAAAGCAAATTCCTTCCAAAGGGAAAAACAGAGGCTGTTCAATTCGCGCCTGCCGGTCAAAGCACACAGCTTATCGTAGGGGCGACAAACGAGGACGACAGGCAGATTATCAATTTGACAAGTTCCCTCTACAATAAATTTTCATTAAAACGGGTGTACTACTCGGCTTTTATTCATCCGGGAAGTTATGCGCATAAAGAAAATATTTTAGACCCGCGTCTGCCTGAAACTTCAAGCCCGCCGCTGGTAAGGGAACACCGCTTGTATCAGGCGGACTGGCTTTTACGGTTCTACCATTTTGAAGCGGGGGAAATTTTAACGGAAGAACAGCCATTTCTTGACGCGCATATCGACCCTAAAACCGCGTGGGCGTTAAAAAATCTGGATTTTTTCCCAATCGAAATAAATAGCGCCGATTACGAAACCTTACTGCGTATCCCCGGCATCGGCGCTAAAACAGCGCGGCGGATAATAGAAAGCCGACGGTCGCGCAGTTTGACAATTGAAAACCTTCACAGAATGGGGGCGACGTTAAAACGCGCCCGCTATTTTTTATCGGCGGGTGGCGCGTATATCGAGCGTCCTGATGATCCCGTCCGTATCCGCCGTTTACTCTCTGATGCTGACGGGGCGGGGCTTCAACTGCCGCTTTTTGAGTTTTAATATGAGAATGAACCTTACCCAACTGTTTTCCAATATAAGCGGGAAACCGGAGTCCTCTTGCGCCATTAGCGAAGAAAAGTTACTCACTCTTGCCACTAATGAACCGATGGAGCGGATTGAAAAAGCGGACATCGATTTTGTCACTTCTTATTTTTCAACTGATTTTAATATTTCACATCTGGAAGGAACGGCGCGAAACCTCTTTGAATTGTCAGCTAACGCTTTTTATGGCATTATTCTGGCGTGGATCAGTGAACTGCCGATAGAAAAAGAAATTATTTCTTTTGGCAGGGGGATTTTATCCGCCGCGCAAAATATTAACAGTTTGGATGACAAACGCCGTACGGCGGATAAGGCCGCGAATAACCGCGCGGACAATGACACGTTAACCGTGTTGAAAACGGCGGGTAAAGTACAGATTGAGATTCACAGGTTGCAAGGTCTTTTACGGTTTTCCATGAATGAAGACGGAGTATTCATAGCAAAGTGCGAACCTGATCATTTTATCCTTCCCTGTCTTGAAGAGTTTTTTACCGCCCGTTTTGGGGACACTCCTTGGGCAATTATTGATGAAAAGAGGGGTTTGCGTTTGGGACGCAAGCCCGGAGATAGGGCAAAAATCAATGTTTTAGAAGAATCTCTTGGCGTTCCTTCCGCAAAGAGCGACGAATGGGAAGAGCTTTGGAAGCACTACCACAAAACAATTAACAATGAAGACCGCAAAAACACCGATTTACAGCGGCAATTGATGCCCAAACGTTACTGGAAACACCTGCCCGAAATGTAACTTTTCGTCTTTTTATCCTTTCTATTTTAGTATATACTTAAATAAAGAGGAGGTTTTCGCGCTGAAATCGTCTTATCTGCCCAAAATATGTCTTTTTTTTATGTTTTTTCTCATTTACATACCCGCGCAGGCCGCTGAGTTAGGGCTTGATGACGCGGTAAATCTCGCGCTTGAAAACAATCTTTCATTGAAAAAAAGCGAGATTGATCTTTCCGCCAGCGGCTATTCGGAAAAAAATCTTTGGTCGGAAATTTTCCCGTCTATTAGCGCAAACGCAAGCGCGGGATATAGAAACAATCTTTTCAGCGATATTCACCTTAACAATTCAGGTTTTAATTACAGCGTCGGTTTTGGCATCAGCCTTGGACTGAACGCGGGACTCCCCTTTACATTGCAAAACATTAAATTGGCGCATCAGGGGAATATTTTAAAATACGAGGACGCGCGTAACCAGTTATCAATTCAGATTACCAAATTATTTTATTCGCTTGTCGCTGAAAAAAATAACCTTCTGCTTCTTGAAGAAATTTTTAATCTTGCGCAAAGGCAATATACAAGAAGCGAAGTTTCTTTCAGGAACGGACTTGTCGGGGAACTTTCACTTATACAGAGCAGTCTTACATTGGAAAATGCGCGGTACAATTTAAGCGCGGCAAAAACCGCCCACAGGAATAATATGTCGGATTTTCTTGCCGCGCTTGGAAGAGCCGACGAAGACATCATATTGTTAGGTGAAGTTAAAATCGTAAAAATTGAGGCCGAAGCTGAGCCGCTGATAAACGAGTATCTTCCAAAGCGGCCGGACATTTTAAGGGCGAATCAGGAAATTGAAAGGCTTACATTGGCGCAAAAACAAACCTTATTGCAGGCCAAAGCCCCTTCTTTAAATTTATCCGTTGAATGGGGCAGCTCCAACTTTGATCCGTTTTCTGACACCTTAAGCGCCACGGCCCGTCTCAGCATACCGATTGACCCCTGGATTCCGGGTACTACAAAGGATCAGGCGGTCTCTAAAGCTTCAGATTCCATAGAAAAGGCAAAGCTTGATCTTGAGTCGGTTGAAAAATCGGCAAAAACTCAGATACGCTCCCTATGCGCCCTATTGCGCAATTCATGGGACAGCATACTAATCGCGCGCCAAAGCCTTACCGCGGCGCAGAGAAGTTATCAACTGACGGAACAAGGTTTTAATAACGGAACTGTTGAGTCTTTAACATTACAGGACGCGCGTAACAATATGGCAAACGCAAGACAGCGTTTATTGCAAACCGAGCTTTCATATTTTAATATGATTCTTGATCTTTCATCCGCCCTGAATATCGACTGGAAAAATCTTATTCAAACTTTTGGAGTATCTGGTGAAAAAATCTAAAATTATAACTATTACGATTATTTCGCTTATCGCGTTTTTTGCCGTCCTTATCGCGCTTAAATTTCTGGCTCCGTTAAAAGCTAAAATTTCCGCTCAAGCACAGGGAACAGGTGTTTCTGCAAACGCCGGCAACGCAGGCGGTTCGGGAGGCGGCGGAAATACCGGCGGCAACGCGGGTAGAGCCGGTAATGCCGGCGGTTCAGGAGGCGGTTCCTCACGTAACGCTACGACCATTCGCGTTATCCCCGTTTCCACCGGCACTATCGAAAAAAGCGTAATCATAAACGGCGAAATTCTCGCGCGTAATCAGGTGACCATCTACCCCACCGTCGGCGGAAAACTTGTTGAGACAAGGCTTGGTATTGGGGACAGGGTCGCAAGCGGGCAGGTTGTCGCCATGGTGGACCCTTCAAGACCGGGAGAAGTTTATTCGCGAAGCCCCGTTATTTCCACCGTTTCGGGAACAGTTTTACAGGCTCCTTACAGCATAGGAGACACCCTTACAACGCAGTCGCCCGTTTACACGGTAGGTGACCTGTCATCGTTGTTAGTTGAAACTTTCGTGCCTGAAAGATTTGTCTCTTCCGTCAGACAGGGGATGCGAGCGCAACTGAGGCTTGAAGCGATAAGCGGCGAAACTTTTAACGCGGAAGTTATCGAAATAAATCCCGTGATTGACCCGGCAAGCAGAACGTTAAAAATACGCCTTCGTTTTTTAACTCCCGATTCGCGCATAAAGGCCGGGATGTTCGCGACTATCAATCTTGTCACAAGCCGCAAGGTTAATATTCCCGTAATTCAAAGAACTTCCGTCATAAGTACCTACGGCTCATGGATTGTTTTTACCGTAGATGAAAACAATATAGCGCGTCGGCGTGAAGTGACATTGGGTATTGATAACGAAGATTTTTTTGAAATATTAAGCGGTTTAAGCCTGGGGGAAAATGTAGTAAGCGCGGGGCAGAATTTTCTTTCCGACGGCGATCTTGTAAGGGTTGTGGACTAACGGAGTAACTATGACCATCAGCGAATATTCAGTTAAACGTCCCGTAACAGTCGTGATACTTTTCGCCCTTACCATAGGCATCGCGCTTACATTACTTGCAAATCTCGCGTTGGATCTCTACCCTTCCATAGCAAGTCCCGTTCTTTCCATATATACCCGTTTCCCCGGCGCGGGACCGGAAGACATTGAACGCAATGTTACGGAAAGGCTTGAACGCTCCCTATCTTCATCAAGGGGACTTGTCAATATGACAAGTAATTCCCAATTTGAGGCAAGTTTTATTAATCTTGAATTCGCATACGGAACAAACATGGATAAAGCGGCTAACGACGCGCAAATACTTCTTAACAGGCTTGTCAATTCGCTTCCTGACGGTGTTCAAACCCCAACGGTACGTCGTTTTGATATGAGCACTTTGCCGATTATGCGCCTCGTCGTCAGGGGAAATTATCCGCCGGATCAACTGCGTATTTTCGCGGAAGATGAAATCCAGTCCAGCATAGAAAGAATCGAAGGTGTGGCGGCGGCGGAAGTAACCGGCGGCACAATTCAGATTGTAAAAGTTGAAGTTTCGCTTAACAGGCTTTCTGCTTTTAATCTTACTTTAAGCGATATTTCATCTTCATTAAAAGGGCAAAACGTACTTTCTTCAGGCGGCAATTTAAGGCGCGGCACGCGCGAGTATCAGATTATGACGCAGGAAGAACTTGTCAGCATCGATCAGATTAAAAGGTTGGCGGTAAAATCAGTGCCTATTTCCGGTACGGGTCAGACCGCCCGTTATCAGATTATCCGCGTTGAAGACGTAGCCGATGTTTTTATGGGTTACAACGACAACGCTTCAAGAGTTAACGTAAACGGACAGAGCGGCGTATATATTCAGGTAACGAGCGAAAGCGGCAGTAATCAGGTAAAAGTATCGGACAGGGTTCAAGCCGCGCTTGCGGAGATTAACGCCACGCTTCCGCAAGGCATTACGCTTGGTGTTCTTTCAGATAACACGACGATGATTCGCGCGACAATGAGTCAAGTTTATAATAACGCCATTCAAGGCGGCGTTCTTGCCATGCTCATACTTCTTTTATTTTTGCGTAACATAAAAGCGACCGTTATAATAGGGCTTTCAATCCCTATTTCCATGCTGTTAACCCTTATGTCCATGACAATTTTCGGCTTTACATTGAACCTTATGACAATGACCGGCCTTATTATGGGCATGGGAATGACGCTTGACGCGTCAATCGTTATTCTTGAAAATATCCACAGTTACCGCGAGCGCGGGGCAAAATCTTCAGTCGCAGCAATATTGGGAAGCCGTGAAATGTTACGCGCCATTACAGCCTCAACCGCCACTACCCTATGCGTATTTATCCCGCTTATCATTTATAAAAACGACCTTAAAGAAATGGGACTTATGTTTAACGACCTAATTTTTACGGTGGTAATAACTTTGACAGTTTCAATTGTTGTCGCGGTTACGCTTGTTCCAAGCCTTTCGGGTTCCATTTTAAAACTTGACACAAGAATACAAAAACCTTTAAAAAATAAATTATTGGGCATAATAGACGGGAAAATTGAATCCGCCTTAGTTTTTATGGAAAAAAATTACCGTATTGCCCTTGATTACTGCCTTTCCCACAGGCTGATAATTATCGCCCTTGTCGTCCTTATTCTCGTCTTTTCTCTTCTTCAATTCAGCGGCATTGGAATGAATATGTACGTCCGTATGCGCACCGATGACAATGTAACGCTTAATGTCGCGATGCCCCGTGGAACCGCCATTGACGTTACGGAAAAAGTGTTATTCGACATTGAGGCTCTTGTCAAGCGTGAGGTGAAAGGTTACAATAACCTTGTCCTTACGGCGATGCGAAGCGGAAATAACCAGGGGTTTGTACAGATTACCCTTCCACCTCCCGCCAAACAAACGGACACTCCCGATATAATTATGAAAAAACTCACCCCCTACCTTAATTCAATTCCCGGAACGCGGATAAGTTTCAGGGCGGGACGCGGTATGGGAAGCACCTCTCCGATTGAAATTGCCGTCAGTTCAAAAAATTACGCCGCGTTAATGGATACGGCCCAGGATATTCAGCATATTATTATGAATTATCTGCCGGATATAGAGAATCCCGTGGTAAATGTAGATGAAGGCGCCCCGCAGTTACAGATAGAGATTGACCGTGACCGCGCGTCAAGTTTTGGTTTGTCCCTTTCTACAATCGCCTCTGAAATCCTCACCGCGATGGACGGATATTCCGCGACCACAATGAGTAACGGAAGGCGGCTGATAGACGTGCAGGTACGCTTAAAAAGCGAAGACAGGCAAGGCTTGCCTAATCTTGACGCAATTTCCGTAATCAGCAAAAACGGGACGCGGGTATCGCTTTCCAATGTGGCGAGAATAAACGAAGGAAGAGCGCCTTCTTCCATACGGCGCGAAAAACAGGAGCGCGTTATTCGCATAACGGGCGGCCTTGGACCGGGAATCGCGGCTACCGATATGCAGAAACGCCTTATAGAAACTGTAAATCAGCGTCTAATTCAACGTGAGGGAGTAACGGTGCGTTTTCTTGGGGAGGCTAACGACATTCAATCCTATACATCGCGTTATGTACTGATAGTAGCCGTCGCCGTCTTTTTGGTTTTTGGAGTTATGGCAAGCCAGTTTGAATCTTTTGTCGATCCGTTAATTATTTTCTTTTCGATACCGCTGTTATTTATCGGGGTTATATGGATATACAAGTTAGGCGGGCAGGCTATGACGATGTTCTCCGTTGTCGGCATTATCGCCCTTGTAGGAGTCGTCGTAAATAACGGAATTGTTTTGGTTGATTACACAAACACCCTACGCGCCCGGGGCATGAAAGTTCGCGAAGCGTGTCTGGAAGCCGGAAGAAGGCGTTTACGCCCGATTTTAATGACAAGCCTTACAACAATTCTTGGAATGGCCCCAATCGCGTTTTTTCCAGGAGCGGGCGCGGATACAATTCAACCGATAGGGAAAACATTCGTCGGCGGCCTTATTGTAAGCACATTTATGACGATCTTTGTGACTCCCGTAATGTACTCCGTCCTTAACTCAAGGCACGATAAGAAAAATAAGGTAGAAAGTTGACCTTATGGAAAAAATAAAAGCCGCCATTGTCGGGCTTGGACGGATAGCATCCCTTCTTGAAGAAGACTCGTTACGCGAAAAACCATGTACCCATGCGGGGGCTGTTACCGACAACAGCGATTGCGTTCTTACCTCGGGCTGTGACACGGATGAGGAAAGGCGCACATCTTTCGCTAAAAAATGGCAAGTTCCCGTCTTCGCGGACGCGGCGCAAATGCTTAGTATCCACAAGCCGCAGATTTTAGTAATAGCCACCCACCCCGACAGCCACTACCATTACTGCCGCCTCGCTTCGGAAATGCAAGTTCCTGTAGTAATCTGCGAAAAACCGCTTGTGGATAACATTAAAGAAGCGCGGCAAATAGCGCGTCTTGCTGAAAGAGGTAATCCCATCATCATTACAAACCATGAGCGGCGTTACTCACAAGACTATATACGCGCAAAAGAAATTCTTAAAGAGGAAAAATTGGGGTCGCTTTTATGTGTCCGCTCTATTCTTTACATGGGAAAAACTACCCGCCTTGTAGACGCTCTGTGGCATGACGGAACCCACTTGGCAGACGCGATAATGTTCCTTACGGACACTATATTGAAACACCGTCGAAGTTGGGGTGCGAAACTTACTTCCAAGAGCGGAACTGCGTGGCTTGAAGGTTTGTTAAGTAGGGAAAAAGAGCGGTTTATTCCCCTGTTAATGGAAATAGGCGCAGGACGCGATCATTTGGTTTTTGAGATTGAATTTTCATGCGAAAAAGGCAGATTACGCATCGGCAACGGCGTATTTGAAGTTTTAGAAAGCGTCCCAAGCCCATACGCTGAAAAATTCCGCTCCCTTAAAAACACAGGCGAATTTTTTTCCGGCTCCACGGGTTATTTTGCCAATATGTTAAAAGACGCGGTAGCCTGCGTTAAAGACCCGCGTCATTCGCCTGTATCAAAAGCGGTTGACGGGTTAAAGGTTATTGAATATTTAAACGGCATAAAGAAATGGCGGTAATTTTTTTGTTATGTGCAATAATATTTGACAAAATCGTATGTAATTATATAAAATAAATATATGAAAGAGTCAGGTATAAAAAATATATTTATTCTTTTTATGATTGTAATTATTTACTTGATTACTTCATGTACTTCAATATCTACAAAGACTTATCAGGTTGAAACTCCTCTATTGGAAGAACGGAATAACATAAAAATTATTTTAATATCCGATTTACATAGTACGATTCATGGAAAAGATCAATGTATATTAATCAATAAAGTTAAGGATATTAATCCTGATTTAATAGTATTAACCGGCGACATTATTGATGATGTTGCCCCAATAATCGGAACTCAATTATTTTTAGCGGGAATTTCCGGCATTGCGCCCATTTTTTATGTTACGGGCAATCATGAATATATGAGTCGTAATATACAAAAAATAAGGAAAGAACTTGCCTCTTTTGGGGTAATTATTTTATCGGATGCATATACAACGATAGTATTAAAAAACACTGAAATAGTTATTGCGGGAATAGAAGATCCTTATAAGAAAAAATTTGAAACACCGCGTTATAATCAAAATGAGAGCATGGAAAGGGTTTTTAGGGAATTGGATAAAATACAATTATATAAAATATTAATAGCGCATCGTCCTGAAAAGATTGAAATTTATAAAAAGTATTCATTTGATTTAATTTTATCCGGTCATGCGCATGGAGGGCAAGTAATTATCCCAAATGTTTTAAATGGACTATATGCGCCCAATCAAGGGTTTTTTCCCAAATATGCCGGTGGAATTTATACTCATGGAAATGTAACACATATTATAAGCAGGGGGCTTTCGATTACTCCATTGCTTCCTAGAATATTTAACCCTCCTGAATTGGTAGTTATTGTTATAGAATCAAGATAAAATATTATGTTAATATTTAATATTTTTATTTTATATATAATTTATTAAAGTGTTTAATTAAAACTATTATTCCTATTGATATAATTAAACCATATAATAAATTTTTAA
>Ga0268262_10006453_pt1 | contig 11235 bp, 12 predicted proteins | sample TergutNc150P3_FD_190354 | JGI IMG/M metagenome (GOLD analysis project Ga0268262, IMG submission 190354) | Nasutitermes corniger P3 segment gut microbial community from laboratory colony in Florida, USA - Nc150 P3 (SPAdes) (version 2) | ecosystem: Host-associated > Arthropoda: Insects >...
AGCAGTTATGATTGGTTCTGGCTTTGCTATTGGCTTAATAGCCCCATTTGTTTATCAATATACATATAATAAAAGGTTGAAAGATGCGTTAAATTTTGATGAAAATTTTTCCCTTTCCATTGACCCCTTAATTGTCCCAAAAGACGGAACACCCGCTGTTGGGCTGGCTTTCAATGTGAGGTATTAAATGTTTCGGGGAATCGGGGTTCAGACAAAGAGAATTTACGACAATTTCTTGGTAATTGATTTAGCTAAATATTCGTTAATCTCATTATGCCTAGGTATTGGCTGACAAGTTCCAGTAATTGCATTTCTGTACCAGTCGTGATTACTGCCATGTCTAATAAAAATGGCACCAGCATCGGTAATTTTTTTGATTAACTCTTGCCGTTTCATGCCATTTCGTATTCCAATACTCCAACCCGTTTAATTCCTTCCAATTCTCCGCTGGAAATATCCTCATACAAACTTTTAAGCATAGTTTCAAGTTCAGCTAAACTTTTCCCCTGAGTATCATATTCAGGGTATTCATTCAAATGCCCAATATAAAACCCATCGTTTTGCCAATATGTGTAAGATAATTTCATAACAATAATATACAAAAATCTGAAGGTAGCGAGTTGGTTACAAATTGTAACCAACTGAAAATGCCATTAACAATCAAACATTTATAATTTCATTTTATATTTCACGTTCAACGATTTTTCAATATCAGCTAATGTAAGTTCTCCACGGATTTCTTTTTTAGCCATTTTAACAAAATCGTCTGTTGGCTTTAAGCCATCAACTTTTATTAAGCCAAAAGCATAATCCCAAGCTTTTTTTCTATCCATAGATACCTCTAAGTAAATATACAAAATTCCCCATCAAATCCTCTTCAAAATCTCAATTAATCCCTCTTTCACGATTTCAAGCGAATTTTGATTTGTAATTTCGCCGGATTTTGACAGATAATCCCTAATTATATCATCTCTCATTTTTTTTCCAACATTTTCGCCAAACAACTCCTCTGGCGTTATCCCAAGTTCAACGAGTTTTTCAACTTTATCAAAAACCACGCCCGATTTTCCGCTGACATATTGGCTAACGGCAGACTTTTCAACAAAACCCAAGAAAAATTCATTTTTTCTTATCCCCCTTGTCTTTTTTCAGTAAAATTTCTATATTATGCGTATGTCTTATGTAAGAGTTAAAAATTTTTATATGGAAGTTTTTGGCTTTTCAAATTGGGAATTTGTTATGAAAATTAAGAGTTTTCTTTCGAAAAAATATGCTTTTTTGCCTTTTGCTTTTGCCCTGCTGGGTTGCGGAGAGCACAGCTTTGACAGCCTCCTAGAGTGTTCGGATATAAAATGTCTGTTGAACGGTGGAACTAGCGTTCTTTCTGTCACAGGGTGGCTTGCTAACGGAGAAAATCTTTCACTTATTCCGCAAGATATTATGTCTTTTACAGGAGATGCTTCATCTTTGCCGAGTTCTTTTTCCTTGGAAAGCAAATTCCCACCCATAGACAACCAAGGGCAGTATGGAACTTGCGTTGCTTGGGCTGTTGGTTACAATCTGAAAACTGCCCTCAACGGCATGGACAATAATTGGTCAAGCTCGGATTTGGCAAAACCCTCCAATCAAACAAGCCCAAAAGATTTGTGGATGACTCTCCCTTCTGATAGAAGTGAGAATTGCAGTGGAACAAGTTTTGAAGTCGCTATGAACGCACTGAATACTAAAGGAGCGAGAAGCATGGCTGAAGTTCCATACTCAAATATGAATTGTTCCGGAACTTCTTATGGAAAAACGAGTAATAAACTGGCGACTTACCGCAAAATAGCCTATAACGAGCGTTTGCAGGATGGTTCAAGAGTTGATGGCATGGATGCTTCAAATTTCAAGGGCTATCTTTCTCAGGGCAGACCCATAGTTATAGGAGCCAAGCTCGGCGACCGATTTATGGGATGGAACAGTGCCGCAGTTATATCTTCCGATACTTACAATGAGCCAGATATGCAGCACGCATACCATGCAATGGTGCTTTCTGGCTATGACGATTCCAAAAATGCTTTTAGAGTTCGCAATTCATGGGGTCCCAATTGGGGAGATAAAGGAAGTATTTGGGTGGATTACGATTTCTTTGTGAAAAATTTCTGCTTTGCCGCATTCGTGGCACAAAATCCAACAGTGGCACCACAAAATGACTGGCAGTTAGCTTCGGGCTATGATTTGCTTGTGAGTCTTGGTGATGATTTTCCAGACCAAGAGAGTACAAACCCAAGAAACCGAGCTTTCTCTTACGAAATATTCAATAACGGTTCAAAGCCAGTGCTTGCAAGTCAAAAATGGAGTGTATTATATTTATATTACAATGCCTACGATGCAAACGAATATGAAATTATTTATGAGGACTATTACACAGATGAATTTGGAAAATTGGGAGATTACGGTGAATATGCGCAAACTGAGGCGCTTGCAGGCGGTACATGGAATCATGTCAATGTGGAACCAGGCAAAAAAGCGGGCGAAGCGGAATTTGGCGATGTTGGTTTTCAAATTTTCTACACAATGCCAAACATCACGGGAGATTATTATCTTGTTGTATTTGCCGATGCGTATGAAAATATCCAAGAATCAAATGAAAACAATAACTTTTATTTCATAACTGCGGCAAACGGCAAACCTCTGAAATTCAATAATGGAATTTTGCAATCAACAATAGCAAATTCTGCTGTTGCCATAAATAATGCATTGGCAAAAAAAACAGGCAGAAGCGCACCAGCGGCATCTGTCGCAGAGTTGGGAGAATTGAACGGCTATACTCCGCAGGAGATAAAATATTTGATTAAGCAGAGCAAGCAAAATGGCGTTCTGGCAAAAAAAATAGCAGAATACCGTGAAACCAACAATAGCGTAAAAAAATTGAAAAGAATTGCAAGGTAGAATATGTGGTTCTTTATTCTAGTTCTAATAACCGCCTGCAATGCAGAACAAACCATTGTTAAAGCAGATGAAATAACAAAAATCTTGGCAAGCGGAAAATCCTTGCAAATAAAAAATGCCATTATAGATGGTAACTTGGATTTTGGCAAAATTGGAAACAGAATAGATGCCGACATACATTTTGAGAAGTGCATTTTCAAAGGTAATGTAATGGCAGAAAATCTTCGCTTTTACGGTAGCGTGATTTTTTTGGGAAATGAGTTTCAAAAAGAAGTGGATTTTCAAAACGTTTCTGTTTTTGGCTCAATGAATTTCAGCAAAAGCATTTTCAAAGAGAAAACTGCTTTTACGAATATGACGGTGTGGGCAAAGAACAGCTATTTTAGCGAGGTAAAAGCGAGCAACAGATTTTCGCTAGATGCAAGTGATTTTCACGGCAATTTATACTTAATGGATTCTGAATTTGCCGGTCTGTTCTCTTTGCAAGAAGTTTTTGTACAAGGGAATTTACAGAGTTCAAACGCAAAATTTGGAGGAAGCACGGATTTTGCTATGCTAAATGTTTTGCGCAGAGCCATATTCAAATATGCAAATTTCAAAAATGAACCAGATTTTTCTGTCGCTAAAGCGATAGTGGAACTTAACCCTTAATCAAGTCGCCACAATGCAAACCTAAAAATTCGGAAACACCGCCGCACCACCCGCTCCCACCTCATCCATTCCCACAGGCAACCCGCCTTTTCTATCTATCTCAATATTCTGCGGCATATTTGGCAAAGTTACCTCGTTATGGGCTATTGCATTTATATAGTCTATTGTTTCGCCAAAAATGTGTTCGCTTTTGCTTGTGGCGAGGACTGTTTCTGCAAAGTTTGCCCATTGAGGCAATGCGCCAGAGGCACCAGCAAGAGTGCGGGATTTGCCTTTTAGTTTGTTGTTATCGTCAAAGCCTATGTAGCTGCATATTGTTAAAAGAGTGTCTAAAGGTATGCCGCCGCAAAAGGCGGCGGTGCGGTTTTCGTTTGTGGTTCCGGTTTTGCCCATTGCTGGGTAAGGGTATTTTGATCCGGAATAAGAGATTGCTAGTTTGGAATATGCGCTTGCGGCGGTTCCGTATTTAAAGACTGCTCTAAGAATTGCTCGCATTGGTAAAACAACGTGGTTTGGCAAAATTTCTGTTGAGTCAATTTCGTTTCTGAAAATTAGGTGGTTGTTGTGGCTCCAAATTTCTTTTATTATGCACGGCTCGCCGAATTTTTTGCCTTTGCATTTGTATAGCTTGCCACTCAAAATGCTTTGATATGCAACAGCCATTTCAGCTATTGTTGCCTCGTTCACCCCAAGAGGCATACTCATAACCTCTTGTAAACCGCGGTTTATTCCTATGCTTTTCACAAAATTGGCAAATTCTCTCATCGCAATTTTCATTCTAAGTTCTGGTAACAAAAATACATCAGCAGCCGAAATAGGACTTTCCATATTTTGTTCAACCAAACGTTTCACTTGCTCAAAATCAGAAACCGTAAAATTCGGGAATAAAATTTCTTGCCCATCAGGTATGTAGTTCATAGAGTTGTAATATTCAAAACAGTGCCGCAATAATTTAATTCTCTCATAATTTTTACTTTGTTTTTCCACTTCCTTTTTATTGTAAAAATATTTGAGTGCTTGCAAGGAACGAACTGTTTCAAAACGCCCTTCCATAATCCAATCGTTCATTAAAACCATTTTTGCTTTTTCTAATGCTATTTCTCTTTTTGAGCTTGCCGTGATGCTTGTATCTATTATATTTTTTTCTGCCAAATCTCTTATTTCTTCTGCTGAAAGTTTGTCCAATAAATGTTCCAAAAGCCATACGCTTGCTATATTTTCCGAGCGAACCGCAGCCCAAGCTATGCTCACAGTCGGACTTTTATCCGTATGGTCTGGTCTTGGAAAATAAACCGTTCCACCATAAGTGAATAAGTTATATTCATTTTCCAATTCATCAAGCGGTTTCCAACCAAATTTTAATGCAAGAGCATATAAAAAAGGTTTCCAAGAAGAACCTAATTGCCTCTCGGCAACAAAAACTCTATCGTAGCCTGTGTTGTTTTGTCCTGATTGTGCCGCTTGAACCGCTCCGTTTTTCAAAGCCACAAGTGCGCCTTGAAGTGGATTTGCTGTATCGGCTGCTATTTTGGTTTGCAAGTTATTTAAATTATCTTTCACCGCTTGCTCTGCTTTGGCTTGCAAATTCACATCCAGAGTTGTAACTATTTTTATTTGAGCGCGCCGCCAATCTTCTATTCCAAAATTATCAAAAACCTCTGCATAAACATCTTCATTTAATTCCCTGTCTATTTTATCTAAAAGAGAAGAGGCGTTGAACTTGAATTCTCCGTAATTCAATTCGGGAATTTTTGCAGCATCATAAGTTTCCTGATTTATATAATTATTTTCCAACATTCGGCGCAAAACATATTTGGTTCTCAGTTGCCCTTTTTTCAAAGCTGCCTCGGCTCTTTCGGGTGTTTTTTGTACACGTGGGTCGTAGTTATATGGCCCTTTTACCGTACCTGCTATAAAAGCGCATTCTTCAAGGCTTAGTTTAGAGAGTGGTTTATTGAAAAAATAAATTGCGGCTATTGCAGCACCTCTGCCGGAACCATAAACTTGAAATTGATTTAAATAAAATTCCAAAATGTCTTGCTTGCTAAAACGTTTTTCCAACCTTAGTGCATCTGCAAGTTCTGTCCATTTTGATTTTAGGCTCTTATCTTCTCTGCCAAAAATATTTTTTACGGTTTGCTGGCTAAGAGTGCTACCTCCTTGCCTAAAACTCCGGCTTTTTACATTATTGAACATAGCACGGGCAAAACCGCTCGCATCAAAACCCTTATGTTTCCAAAATTTTGAATCTTCAGCAGAAACTATTGCATCAATAAGAGTTTGAGGAATTGAATCGTAGGGTACATATAATCTGTGATTTATTTCAAAAAAAGCCCCTATAACAGAAACTCCATCGGAATATAGAACACGGCTTTCTCCGTTAAGATTTCTTAAAATATTTTCTTTTGTGAATTTTCCATCTGGATTTTGAACTGGAACAACAAGAATCATATAAAAAGAAAACAAAAAGGCCAGAAGTATAAAGCCTATAAAAACTACAATTAGCCACTTGATAATTTTTGACTTATTTCGACCTTTCCACATATTCTCCTGTGCGGGTATCCACTTTTATGCGCATTCCTTGTTCAATAAACAGCGGTATTTGCACTTCTGCTCCTGTTTCCATAATGGCGGCACGCATAACGTTTCCGCTGGTGTTGCCTTGAACACCGGGCGGTGAATCCACTATCAATAAATCCACAAATGTGGGCGGAATAACTTCTATAGCCTTTCCATTCCACCAAGTGACCTGCACGGCTGCTCCATCCAGCAACCAAAGCTCCGCACCATTAAGGGCATCTTTTGGTATTTCCACCATTTCACCGCTTGGGTCGAGAAAAAACCAGTTGGAACCATCGTTATAGGAGTATGTGACCTCGTTATAGGTAACATCTGCTTCTTCCACGGTATCACCGCTTTTCCAAGTGCGCTCCAAAACACGCCCCGTGATTAAATTTTTAATTTTAACCCTATTGAACGCCTGACCCTTGCCCGGCTTTACAAACTGGTTCTCAATAATCATATAAGGCTGCCCATCAACCATGATTTTGAGCTTTTTGCGAAATTCATTTGTACTAACTATTCCCATATTGGGGTAATATAGTAAAGTGCGAACTATCTAACAAAAAAATAGAAAATCAAACCCGCTATAAAGCCGGCTCCTGTTGAGCCTGCAAGCCAAGCGAATTGTGGCACGGTTCTTTTCCAGACTGGAGGGACGGGCAAGGGCATTTCTTTGCGCACTGACCTAAGCCAGGAACTCAGCGGGTGCGAAAGTTCGCGGGGCAAACCCTCCATAATGGAATCCAGTTTCATTAGGCAGCTATAAGCCGAGCTTCTCTTGGAGCTGTCTTTGGCGAGCATTCTGCACACAAGGCGGCGAAGCTCGCTTGGAATGCTTGGCGGAAAGTTCGCAGAAGATATGCTTTTACTCAAAATATTTTTTGAGGTTTTTTCAACATTTTCCTCTTTAAAAGGATGTTTGCCGGTAAGCATTTCAAAAGCAATTATTCCAAGGCTGAATATATCAGATAGTTCGGTTGCGCTCTCTCCCCTAACCTGTTCTGGACTCATATAGGCGGCTGTGCCTATAACGGTTCCGGGAATTGTAATTTCTTGGTTTTCAATGCGAGCTATTCCAAAATCCAAAAGTTTGGTTTGGCCAGCAAAATCGACCATTATATTACCGGGTTTCAAATCTCTGTGCACAAAACGCCTTGAATGAACATGAACAAGTGCACTCAGGCAATCCCATAAAATAGAGCAGGCTGCCCAAACTGGCAAAGATTTAGATTTATCCAAAACTTGTTTTAAGCTCCAGCCATTTATAAATTCCATAGATAAATTGAGCTGCCCCTTTTCCATCCAATAGCCATAAACCTGAACAATATTTGAATGGTTCATAGCCGCCAAAACCTGAACTTCTCTATTGAAGCGTTGCACCAAATCTTCATAGCCGCGAAGAGCGAGCTGCATTCGCTTAACAACTAACATTCTATCTAGCGAGGGGTCGTGGCAAAGCCAAATTTCGCCCATAGAACCTTCCCCAATACATTCTTGTACTGAGTACTGTCCTATTTTTTCAGGGGCTTTGAGTTTTTTCATTCAGCAAGTCTAACTAGCATTAATAGGAATAGCAAATCATTGCTATCGCCAGAGGGTAAAATTTCGCAAAGGGAATGTTCGCCATTTACCAAAACTTGGGTTTCTTCTGAACCGCAAATTTTTAGGATTTCTAAAAGATAGCTAACATTAACACCAATATGCAATGGTTCTTCGCCAGCAACTCCTTCACATACACAAGCAATTTTTTCTCTTGTGCGGCGAGAACCAACGGCAGAAATTTTTATTATTGAATCTTGAATTGAGAGCCTTGCATTGTGGGTTGTTTTATCTGCTGAAACATTTACCCTCTGCAAAACATCCAGCATTTCTGCTGTGTTGAATTTAATTGTAATTGGCAAATTTGTTGGAATAACTGGCCGCCAAGATGGATAGGGACCTTCCAGTAATTTTGCGGTGACCGATGCTTTTGGAGTTTTGAAATTTAAATGTGTTTCTGTAAATCCCATATAAACAGTAGCCTCGGAATCTCCTACGGCTGCGGCAGCCGAAAGCAATGCTTGAATTGCGCGAGGCGGAACTATTGAAGAACGCGAAAGGGAAAAAGCCTCTTCTGCCTCTGGCTGAACATATACCCTTGAAAGTCGGTGACTATCTGTACCAACAGAAACTAATTTGGAATCTTCTGCCTCTAACAGAATGCCTGTTAAGGAAGGGCGGTTATCACTGTTTTTACTCGCAGCAAAAGCAACCTTTGAAAGCAAAAAATTAAGAGCAGGAACTTTGAGCGAAACTTGACTATCTGGCTCTACATCTGGTGTTTTTATAAAATCTTCGGGATTTTTGCCCCCAAGGTCTGAATCACGTTCCTCACCCCAAGAGACAGTGAGGTTCAAACCCTCTGTAGAAATAACTAACTCTACATCTGGTGCATTTGCTACGGTATCGGAAAAATCAGTGGCAGAAACGGCTATCTCTCCATTTTTTTCTCCATTTACCTCTATATTGAGGCAAAGACCAAGACCAGTTACATCATTAGCTGTTATTTCGAGATTATTCCCTTTTAGGCGAAGCAAAAAACAGCCAGCTATTGTGATTGCCGGCTTTGCCGGTACAACCAGCTTGGCAGCAGAAAGCGCTGGCGCAAGAATTGACTTTTTAGCGGTGAATTTCATAGACTGGATAATATAGTAAATTTTTAGCCAACAACTTTATCTCTGCCCATATCTTTAGCTTTATAAAGATTACTATCTGCTCGTTTTAGCAACTCATTTGAATTTTCGCCAACTTTAGGGTAAACATAGGCTAAACCCACACTAACGGTTATTTTTGTGCTGTTCTGAACTTCTTCTCTTATTTTTTCGGCTATAGAAAAGGCTCCTTTGGAATCAGTATTCGGAAGCAAAACACCAAATTCCTCTCCACCCATGCGAAAAACTAAATCTTCGGAACGCCTAACTATTCCCCTAAAAATTTCTGCAAGTGAAACGAGCAATTCATCACCCTTCAAATGCCCATAGGTATCATTATAATCTTTAAACTTATCCGCATCTATCATCAAAAAAGATAAACATTCCTTTTGCCTAATTGCCCTTGCAAATTCTTTGTCAATGATATTTGAAAAATGCCTTCGGTTGTAAAGTTTGGTTAAGTGGTCGGTTATGCTGAGCATCTCTATTTGTTCCCTGTCTTTTTGCATTCTTTTGTTATACCACATCCTGAGTGCCTCGTAAGAGCTTACCAGAACTACCTGTGACCAAAAGATGCAAACATAGCGACTGAATAACTCCCAGCTATGAACTTCAACAACAATTTCTATAGCCAGAATTATAAAGAAATAACATGCGCAGATTATAGAACCCCAAAAAATATTCATAAGGAAAATAACCGCAATTGGAAACAAAAACGACCATATATCTCCATAAATAACTTTTGCATAAATAAACCCGTAAAAGAGTGTGAGACTTATAACAACAATAGTTTTTACAACATTAAAATGTTCTATCCCTTTGTTTGTATGAATAGCTATAAAGGTGAGCATAAAAATAAATGCTAAAATATAAGCAGCTACAGGATAAAGAATGGGATAAATTCCCTGTAAAAAGATAGGGGTGAAAAAGAGTAATAAGAAAAAAGTTCCAAGTATTGTAATTATATTTACATATACTAATTTCAAGATGTTGTCTATATCTATATTAAATGACTTATTCAAAGCCGGTCCTAAAAAAATCCAAGTTCCTATTTTCTTTAAAATATTCTTCATACAAGGTTCTAAATATAGAAATTACTATATTACCCTCTATGAAAGTTTCCATTTTAGGAACCGGTGGTTGGGGGCTTGCCTTGGGTAAGGTTTTGCACGGAAACGGGCATAGCATTGAATTTTGGACTCCATCTATCACAGAAGCCGAGCTTTTAACAAAAGAAAGAGAATATAAAGACAAACTTCCGGGCATAGAACTTCCCAAAGAATTCAAGTATTCAACTGATATGCTTGGCGCAATAAAAGACTCAGATATGCTGGTTCTAGCTATTCCAAGCCAATTTATGGAAAATGTTGCCAAGCAACTTGGGGAATGTCCGGCACCAGAAAAAATCCCCATAGCGGTTAATGCAACAAAGGGTATTTCCGAACATTCCCTAAAAAGAATGAGCGAGATAATTTTATCTCATGTCCAGTGGCTCTCCGAAGAGGAAATTGCAGTTCTCAGCGGTCCCACTCATGCAGAGGAAATTGCAAGAGAGGTTTATTCTGCCATAGTGACTGCGAGCAAAAATGAAGTTTGCGCAAAAATTGTTCAAGGAGCCTTTAGCAACAAAACGCTCAGAGTTTATACCTCTCAAGACGTGGTTGGTGTTGAGCTTTGCGGTAGCATTAAAAACATTATAGCCATAGCTGGTGGAATTATAGATGGTCTAGGAATTGGCGTTGGAGATAACACAAAAGCCGCACTTATAACTAGAGGTCAGGCAGAAATTTGCAGGCTAGGCGAAGTTCTCGGAGCAAACCAGCGAACCTTTGCCGGCCTTGCCGGCATTGGAGACTTGATTGTGACTTGTATGTCTCGCCATAGCAGGAACCGTTTTGTTGGCGAGCAAATAGGCAAAGGCAAAACCTTAAACGAAATTTTGGCACATATAAAAATGGTAGCAGAAGGAGTTCCAACTGCGCGCAGCACTTATGCCCTTGCTCAAAAAGTCGGAGTAGAAATGCCCATTATCAATGCGGTTTACGAAGTTCTTTTTGAACAAAAAGACCCGCGCACCGCCATTGAAGAGTTGATGACTAGGGAGCTGAAGTCTGAGTAATTATAATATTACCTACTATCCCTAGAGTGCACCCACCAGTATTAGTTAAAGGTATATACGCACTTCTCTCTTTTCCTGTTTCGTTTTTACTCACCGAAACTTGCACGGAATCTTTGCTGACGTACGCCAAGCTAAACCAGGAGCACTCTATTTTTGTTATGGGAACACCGCGTTGACTGTCGCTATTTAGTCTTTCAAAATCATTATCCTTGTTGGTTTGAAAAAGAGCACATTGATTGAGATATTTATAATCATGCCCACGACCTTCATAGCGTTCTAAGA
>Ga0268262_10006454_pt1 | contig 11233 bp, 7 predicted proteins | sample TergutNc150P3_FD_190354 | JGI IMG/M metagenome (GOLD analysis project Ga0268262, IMG submission 190354) | Nasutitermes corniger P3 segment gut microbial community from laboratory colony in Florida, USA - Nc150 P3 (SPAdes) (version 2) | ecosystem: Host-associated > Arthropoda: Insects > Digestive...
AAAGGCATCCAGATGTACTTTTGCCGATGTTGAGTCAAGCCCATATTCCGTTACATCCTGCAATCCATCTTCAGAGAGCGCCGCATATACCCGATCAAGCACTCCGTTTTTCGTCCAACGGGAAAACCTCATATATATAACATGCCAATTTCCAAAGTCCTTGGGCAGATCGCGCCAGGAACACCCGTTTTTACACCGATATATAATCGCATCCAGAAATACCCTGTTGTCTATTTTTACATTCCCTCTTTGCTTGGGCAGGAGTTTTTCTATCCTTCGGAATTGGCTTTCTTTTAGTTTCATACTACATTATCTGTTGTTTTGTCAGTTTTATTTAGTGTGAACACACCCTAGGAACAGACTTGTAACCTATTTGAGCGGCAATATCAACGATTTTTAATCGAACTTCGCTGGAAAGCCCGGATTTGTTTCAAGGCCAAAGAAACCGCCGCCGGGGAAACTTTGGCCCTTTTGGCTATGTCAATAATTCTGGAGGACATGGTTCATTATATGATTCTTATTACTATTTTGTCAAGTTTGTTAAGTAAATTTACTAATATTTTAGTTAAAGATATACTGATTTCTGAATATTTTGGTGGTTTATCACGATTCTTGTATGAAAAATTGAAAAATAGCTTGACAGAATAAAAAAATCGAGCATATATTATTAAAATCGTTATTAAGTATTTTAGTAAATTATTTAGTACAATTTACTGGATAAAGCTGTTTTAGAAAGGATGAATTATGGAGCAGGATGATAAAGGCTTGCTTGCCGGCTTCGGAAGCCCACAAGCCCCGTTGACTCGGTAGATCATCAAACACCTCCTGATGTTTCACTGGAGAATTACCGGATATACGCAAAGTTACTTATACTTAATGGAAGATATAATAAAACTAATGGGAAGCATAAAAATGAAGGAGATTGAGGAGTTATGACAACGAAAGAACGTTTTACACGGATGTATGAACACCGCGATGCGGATCGGGTTCCGATTGTCGACGTTCCCTGGGAAGGAACGCTGTTGCGCTGGAAACAGGAAGGGATGTCCGCAAACGTGGACTGGCGGGATTTTTTTGAAGTTGACAAGTATGAAATAATATTTGTAGACAACAGTCCCCGCTACAAGCGGAAAATAATAGAAGAAAACGACCTATATGTAATTTCCACTACCGAATGGGGAGTTACAATAAAAAATTTCAAAGTCCCCGATTCCACCCCCGAATTTCTGGATTATACGGTTACCACGCCGGAAGCTTGGGAAAAGGCAAAGGCGCTAATGAAGCCTGACAGAAGCCGGATAGACTGGGATTACCTAAAAACTAATTTTCCAAAGTGGAAAGCCGAAGGCCGATGGATACAGGGACTTTTCTGGTTTGGTTTTGACGTTACCCATGCATGGATGTCCGGTTTTGATACTATAATATACGCGCTTATTGAAGAACCCGAATGGATCAAGGATATATTCAAAACCTTCCTCGACTCGTCCATCGCTCTTTTTGATATGATCTGGGAAGAAGGTTACCATTTTGACTGTGTCGCAATATGGGACGATATGGGGTACAAAGGCACGACTTTTTTTTCCAATGAAATATACGCTGAACTTTTACAACCCTATCATAAAAAGGCCATTGAATGGGCCCATAATCACGGCATCAAGGCGCACCTTCACTCATGCGGCAATGTCATGCAGCGCATACCGCAGCTGGTCGAGATCGGCCTTGACAGCCTTAACCCAATTGAAATAAAAGCGGGGATGGACATAAAAGCCCTTAAACGTGATTATGGCGACAGGTTGGTGCTCCACGGCGGAGCAGACGCCCTGTATATGGACAAGACTGAAATAATAATTCCATTCATTGAAGAGATCGTTCCCATCGTTAAAGAAAAGGGCGGCTATATTTTTTCATCGGATCATACAATTCCCAATACAGTCGGCCTTGAGACTTACCGGTTGATAGTTGAAACAGTAAAAAAAATAGGCGCTTACTGAAAAAATGATGATACCTCAAAATGAGCGTTCCATTTGGATTAATGGATAAGAAGGAGTAATAGTGTATGAAATATTTTAAAGAATACACTTCAAAAGTGAAGGGTAGAAAATGGATGAAACAGTAAATTTGATATTGGATACGGACATCGGGCCGGACTGCGATGATGCGGGCGCATTAACTTTATTGCATATGCTTGCCCGGAGGAAAAAAGTAAATTTCTTAGCCATGACCTGTTGTACTTCCAATCCATATGGGGCGGGTACGATTGACGCAATCAACCTGTATCACGGAATGGAAAATATTCCGGTAGGGACATTTGAGAAACCCGGTTTTATTGAAGACGGGTTTTCGCAAAAATACAATAAATTCATAACCCTTAATTATAAGAACCGTTATGTGCCGCCGGAAAAAGCTCCAGGCGCTTTACAGGTTCTTAAAAAGGCCCTCTCGGAAGCCAAAGATTTTAGTGTTACTGTTACCGCCATAGGGCCGCTTAATAATTTGGCTGTTTTAATAGCCGATCTTGAAGGCATGGCTTTGGTAAAGAAGAAAGTAAAATGCCTTGTTTCTATGGCGGCAGCTCAAAATCAGGAATTCGCCGAATGGAATGTGGAAGCGGACGTACAGTCTGCGGCTTTTGTTTGTGAAAAATGGCCCAGTCCTGTAATATTCAGTCCCTTTGAAACCGGTGAAAAAATTATAACCGGTAAAAATTTCGGTACGCTGAGTCCGAATCATCCTGTACGTGTTGCATATCGTCTCTTTAATGACGGAGATGAAAGAAAAGGCCGGATGAGCTGGGATTTAACCGCCGCATGGTATGCCGTTATGGGAACTGAGCCGTTTTTCAGACTGTCTGATCCCTGCGATATAAAAGTACTTGAAAACGGTAGAATAAAAATAGAAAGCAATTCGTTGGGCAGGTTTAGATTCCTGGAAAACAACATGGAGCCAGAAAAAATTGCCGAAGGAATAGAAGCCATATGGTCGGCCTAAAGGAATAAATGGACACGAACGCGCTGATACCGGCATCCGAACGGGAATACCTTCGCGATCTCGCGAAGAAGCAGCTTGAATATTCCAAACTCCCTGTCATGGCCGAGAGGGAACGCCTCTGGATCCTCCATAACCGGCTGGAAGGCAAACGCCCCATGGTGGTCATGGAGGAGGGGACTTTCGCAAAGGACATTCTGCCGCCCCAGCGTTGTGGCCATCCCCTTGCGGTACACATGGAACGGCAGATCTCCGGGGTGATTGCCGCCTATGAAACCTTTGACGACGACAAAGTGGTTCCTGATTTCTTCCCTGTATATTATATCATTGGAACAGAATTTCTCGGCCTTAAGCAGAAACGTACTATCGCGACGGAAGGTCTTGGCTTTCACATTGAGCCGGTATTCGAAACCCTGGAAGAAGGTCTCCCCCTGATTCGCTCTTCGGTTTATGTCTTCGATAAGGAAGGCACAGAGACTTATGAAAAAGCGGCACAGGATGTTCTGGGTGATATTCTTACGCCAGTAAAGAAAAATTCGTTTAACCACTGGTTCACAGCCCCGACCCAGCATGTGGTTGAGATGATGGGCATGGAGAACATGTACTGCGCAATGATGAACGAAGGCGATGAATTCCACAGGCTCATGGAGCTGGTTACCGACGATTTGATCCGCTGTCTGCGCTGGCAGGAGGCGCAGGGCATATTGCTTCTTAACAACGGGAACGACTTTATGGGTTCAGGCAGCTACTGTTTTTCCGACGAGCTTCCCGCCCTCGGCCATATCGGAACCGTCCGTTCCCGTGACACCTGGGGACACATCAACAGCCAGGAGAGCATCGGCATTTCTCCGGATCAGTTTGCCGAGTTTGTCTATCCTTCCTATGAGAAACTGGCCTCGGAATTCGGCCTTGTATATTACGGCTGCTGCGAGCCGGTTCACGCGTATTGGGACAAAAGCCTGTCGCGTCTTCCGAATCTGCGAAAAATATCAATTTCCCCCTGGTGCGACGAAACCTTTATGGCCGAGCGCCTCGCGGAACCAGGCAGGAAAGTCATCTATTCAAGGAAACCTTCGCCCAATTTCATCGGCATAGAGGCGGAGTTTGATGAGGAAGCTTTTACTGCGTATATAAAAAAGACAGCCGACATTCTAGGAGGCCGTGTAAAGGCCGAGTTTATCTTTCGGGATATTTATTCCCTCAACGGTAATCTGAAGAAGGTCCGTCGCGCCGTGGAAATAACCAGGCAGATTGCGGAATCTATGTATTAGGAAGGGGTAAAACAATGCAGATAGAAGATTTTGAACGTAAAAAAAAGTATTTTGAAGCCTTTTGGGAAAAGGAGATCATCGATCGCCCTCTTGTCAGAATTGTCGCACCGAAAAAACCGTTGCTCCCCATTTCCTACCTCGAAGGGGTAGAAGAAGGCAATTATCTTCCGGTTCTTGAGAAGTTCGTAGCGAATATCGAAAACACCTGGTATGGAGGGGAAGCTCTGCCTGTTTTTGAGTGTACTTTGGGGCCGGATCAGTTCGCTTCATTTCTCGGCGGCAAAATCGAATTCAGCAAAGAGGCGCAAACTTCCTGGGTAAAACCGTTTTGGGATGAAGACTACACTCCTGAATCGGTTAAATTCGATACTTCTAAAAATTCATATTTCAGCCGGCTTATGGAGTTCATTAAAACCGCCGCCAATTTTGCCGACGGAAGGTTTCTGATTTCCATGTTGGACATGCACAGCAATCTGGACGCTATTTCGGCGGCACGCGGCCCGGAGAACCTCTGCATGGATTTGCTTGATGATCCCGACAAGGTGGAAAAGGTACTCGAGCGCGTACTCCCCCTTTTCCCCAAACTCTTTGACAGTGTATCGGAAGCCGGCAATATGGACAAAAACGGTTACATCGGCTGGATTTTCGCCTATTCGAAGCGAAAATACGCTGTTCTACAGTGTGATTTTTCTATTATGATAAGCCCCGAGATGAGCCGCCGCTTTTTGGTACCCGCCCTTGAATATGAAGCGTCATGCCTTGAGCATTGCATCTACCACTACGACGGGCCGGGAGCTCTTTCGCATCTGGATGAAATTCTCGGAATAAAGCAGATCGACGTAATTCAGTGGGTACCCGGCGCGGGCCAGCCCCGCACAATCGAGTGGATGGATCTTCTTAAGAAAATTCAAAAAAGCGGTAAGGGGCTCCACATCTTCGACTGGACAATCCAGGAAATAAAAGACCATTTTAAGGAACTCGACCCACGGGGAGTTATGTATGATGTCTGGGTAGAAAGCCGGGAAGAAGGGGAAGAACTTCTAGAATACCTGAAACGAAATACATAACATATGGATAAAATGTGGAAGAGCTTAATACAGTTACGGATAAACCTGAAAGTAAAGGATAAATCATGAACCATCGTGAACGTTTTAATAAGGTCTTTACCTTTCAATCTGTTGATCGTATACCATGCTACTTCTTTGGTACATGGGATGAGACAAAGATACGCTGGAAAGACGAAGGTTTCCCCGGAGAAATAATAATGGGAGATGCAGGCCCTCAATTGCCGGGTATGGATCCTGACTGGGAACATGGGATGTGGAATATTCACGGCCTGGTAAGAACCGGATGTATTGGCGATATTGAATATAAAATCCTTGAAGAAGACGAGACAAGGCGGGTAGTTCGTAACTCAATAGGTGAAGAAATTGTTGAACGCAAGGACGGTTCATCCATACCTCATACCCGCCTTCATGCTTTAGAACCGACGCGGGAATCATGGGATAATTTTAAAAGATTTTTAGACCCCTCTGATCCAGAACGCAGACCAAACGGATGGGAAGTCAAAGCTGATAAATTTAACGAAAGAGATACAGTCAAAACATTTATGGGCGGAAGCCTATACGGATGGCTCAGAGGATGGATGGGAGTTGAGAATATTTCATATATCATGTATGACGATCCTCTATTGTTTGAGGAAATGGTTGAGTATATTTCCGATCATTTTATTCAATTGATGGAGCCGGTATTACGGATTGCCAAATTCGATTTCGTTTATTTTTTCGAAGATTGCTGCGGCGCTTCGGGGCCGCTTTTTTCTCCTTCGATTTACAAAGATATATTTGATAAATATTACAGCCGAATGATAAAATTTTACAAAGATGCCGGCGTGCCATTGGCTCTGGTTGACAGCGACGGTTGGAGCGAAATACTAATGCCTTCATGGCTTGGTTCCGGGTTTGATATTATGTTTCCAATAGAGGTAGGCAAGTGGGGGGCTAATCCCGAAGATCTGCGAAGAAAGTTTGGGCGGAATCTTCGTATGTTCGGTGCTGTCGATAAAAATTATATTTTTGCATCAGAAGAAGAATTACGAAAGCATCTCCAGAGCTTAAAACCCTGCGTTGATGAAGGAGGATTCATTCCAATTCCCGATCATCGAATTCCACCACAGGTTTCATACCAGCAGATGTTGAGGTATATCGAAATATTTCACGAAGTTTTTAATGGAGGCGCTTAAATGAAGGTAGAATACCTTGAAAAAATCTACGCCGGCTGGCTGGCGAAAATTATCGGTATCCGCCTGGGCGCACCGATTGAAGGCTGGACTTACGAAAAAATAAAGGGCGTGTATGGCGAGATTGATCATTATACGGTTGATTACCGGGATTTCGCAGCGGATGATGACAGCAACGGCCCTTTGTTCTTTTTGCGCGCCCTGGAAGACGGTAAAGGAGGATTCGATCTTACTTCCCAGGCGGTAGCGGAGGCGCTGCTTAATTACGCTCCGTTTGAGCATGGTTTTTTCTGGTGGGGAGGTTACGGTATTTCAACAGAGCACACGGCCTACCTAAACCTTAGGGCCGGTATTCCCGCGCCCCATAGCGGCAGTATTGAACAAAACGGCCGCACGGTAGCTGAGCAGATAGGCGGCCAGATATTTATCGATACCTGGGGCTTGGTATGTCCCGGTAATCCCGATCTGGCGGCCAAATTCGCCGAAAAGGCCGCTGGTGTTACCCACGGGGGGAACGGTGTTTACGGTGGAATATTTGTGGCCGCATGTATCGCCTGCGCTTTTGACGAAAAAAATATCAGGGCTGTTATTGAAAAGGGCCTTTCCTATATTTCCGCTGACAGTGAATACACCAAAGTTGTCCGGGCGGTAATGGATTATCATGATAAAAACCCAAAAAACTGGCGGGATTGCTTTCAATATATTTACGAAAACTTCGGCTACGATCGCTACTCTGGGGGTTGTCATATTATCCCGAATATCGCGGTGATGATTCTTGCAATGCTTTACGGCGATGGGGATTTTTCCAACACGCTGAATATCTGCAATATGTGTGGATGGGATACGGATTGCAACGTAGGTAATGTAGCAAGTATCATGGGAGTGCTTAAAGGGCTTTCGGGGATCGATTACGAGAAATGGCGCAGTCCCATCAACGACTTTTTAGCTTGTTCCAGTGTTGTTGGTTCTCTGAACATAATGGACATACCTTACGGCGCAAGTTACATCGCAAAACTGGCCTGGGCTTTGGCTGGCGAGGAACTTCCATCTCCCTGGAAAAGTATTATTTCTGACCGCATTGACAGCTGCCATTTCGAATATCCGGGCTCTACCCATGCTATTCGTGTCAGGGCGCAAAATCCCGGCACCGAGGATTCTGCGCCGCCTCAAGTAGAAGCGGAAATTCAGAACACCAGCGAGACCGCCTACAGCGGTAGTCATAGCCTTAAAGTCCATGTCAGACGCCTGCAGCCGGGCATGCGGGTATTCGTGTATAAAAAGACTCATTACACCTCAAAAGATTTTCATGACAGCCGTTACGATCCTTGTTTTTCTCCCCTTGTATATCCGGGGCAGACCATACATGGCAGCGCGTTCCTGCCGGAATATGGTAATGACTGTCTTGTAGGGATGTATGCTCATAACGCGGATACCGGTGAAATAATTGAGGGAGAGAAGCATAACCTCAAAAAAGGCAAGTGGGCAGCCTTGTCTTTAAAAATTTCTCATATTGACGCGGGATTAATTGATGAAGCAGGATTTGTTTTTGATTTAACGGGACTCCAACAGTATGCAACGGATTTTATCGGTATGGTGGACGATCTTTACTTTGACGGCAATCCGGATTATACGGTTGATTTCTCCAGGGTAAAGGAAGATGTTTGGACAGGCATGCACCGGGAGATAATGCAATTTACAAAGTTAAAGGGCCTTTGGTACCTTGCTGAAAATATGGCGCATCTTTCCTGCGGCGATTTCGGCGAGGCGTACACAGGCCGCCATGACTGGGGCGATTACCGCGCGGCTTTTACCATCCACCCCTGCACAGGTAATGATCATTTCGTCAATGTGCGGGTTCAAGGGGCCATCCGTTCTTATGCCGCCGGTTTAACCGCTTCCTGTAAACTGGGGCTTTATAAAAACGAGAACGGCTACCGGAAACTTGCCGAGATAGACTTCCCCTGGGAAACGGGAGCGACTTATACCATCACAGTGACTGTAAAAGGAAAACAAATATATGTTGAGGCAGACGGCAAGGAACTGAGTTTCACTGATAATGATGCTCCTTACTTAAACGGTGGCATTGGCCTGTCTGTGAGAAATGGCAGTCATTGCGCATTCAGCAAGATTGTTGTACAATGATTGTAGGATGATAACACTATGAGCATTACACCAATACGTTCAAAATGGAAATCCGCGATGACCGATCGTGAGCGGTTCAACAGACAGATGCACTATCAAAGTGTGGATCGATCTTTCAACATGGAATTTGGTTACTGGGACGAGAACTTTACCGAGTGGGATATTTTCGTTGATAACGGAATTAAAACCAATGAAGAAGCCGATGTTTTCTTTTCATTTGACAGGATAGAGAATATCGGCGGCGCTACCTTTATGAGCCCGCCAATTGTGGAACAGGAAATTGAGATTCGGGACGGCAAGCGTATAATTATCAATCAGGACGGGCTTTTGGCGGAAGTTCCCCTGAATGGCGGCAGTTCCATTCCCCATTTTCTGAAATCCTCAATTACCACGCCGGAAGACTGGAAGAAGGTTAAAGAAGAGCATTTTGATCTTAAACACCCCAGCCGGATCATTGACATTGACAGCATTAAAAAACGTATCCCTGCCGACGAAATACGGGACTTCCCCCTGGGAATTTACTGCGGCTCCATGATCGGTAAAATTCGGGATATGCTTACCTTTGAGGGTCTGGCTTACGCGACTTACGATTACCCTGAGATGGTCGAGGACATGGTAGAAACCGTCTGCCAGCTTGTTGAACATTCCATTGATCAGCTTCTTCCTCATTTTAAATTTGACTACGCTTCTGGCTGGGAAGATATTTGTTTTAACCACGGCCCGATTGTTTCTCTGGATTTTTTCAGGGAAGTAGTGGTTCCACGCTATAAGCGAATAAACAAAAAGATTAAAAAATACGGTATTGATATCTGGTATACCGACTGCGATGGGGATGTACGGTTCCTGATCCCTTACTTCCTGGAAAGCGGGATTAACTGCCTTTTCCCGTTTGAGGTAAACAGTTGCACGCATCCGGGAGAACTCCTTGATCAGTATGGCGGTGAATTGCGTATAATGGGCGGCGTGGATAAAATGCGCCTGGGAGAAGGGCCTGAGGCCATAAAAAAATATCTTCAATCACTGGAAAAATACGTGGCTAAAGGCGGTTATATACCATTTTGCGATCACCGCTGTCCGCCCAATGTAAAACCCAGAGACTACCTTTATTACCTGGATCTGAAAGAGAAAATGTTCGGTATGTAAAAGCATGGAATTCACTTATTCCCTGGATTTATCCCTGACCCATCTTCTGACGGCCAAATCCAGTGACTTGATGTTAATGGGCTTTGGTAAAAACGCCTGAAAACCGTTTTCCAGAAACATTTGTTCGTTTCCCGCTATGGCGTTGGCTGTCAGCGCGATAATGGGTACTGTTTGCGCGTATTTGGTCCCAATGGCGCGGATATTGGCTGTCGTTTCCACGCCGTCCATTTCCGGCATCATGTGATCCATAAAGACGGCGTCATAAACAGGTTCTTCAAGCTTTATTTTATCAATGGCCGCCTGTCCGCTCAGGACGCAGTCTACATATATTTTGTATTTGCGCAGCATACTCGCCGCCACATCCAGGTTTGACTGCATATCATCTACTACCAGTACTTTGGCATAACTCAAATCGGGGCGCACAAACTTTTCGGAAGCTTTTTTTCTGTTGTCTGTGTAGTTAAAACCGCAGAGGTTATTCACCGTTTCCGCGCCGATTGTCCTGTCGTTTACGAAACGCTGCTTAAAGCGCAGACGGAACGTGCTGCCTGCGCCATACTCGCTTTCAACGGAAATTTCACCGTCCATAAGCTCCACGAGTTTTTTAGTGATGCTGAGTCCCAGGCCGGTACCGCCGACATTACGGTTCGTCCTGGTATCCAGCTGATTGTAATCGGTAAAGAGTTTTCCAATATCTTCCTTGCGTATGCCGATGCCGGTGTCTTTTACATAGAAAGAAACCCATACATTATCCCCGTCTGTACGCGCGCAGCTCATTCCCAGCGTGACTATTCCCTTCCGTGTGTATTTAAAGGCGTTGCTCAGGATGTTGTTGACAATTTGCTTCACTCGCAAATCGTCTCCGTAAAGGGTACTCAACAGCTCTTCGCCGATGTCAAGCCGGAATGTTATGGGTTTGTCTTCTATACGGATCATATTGAGGGTAATTATATCGTTCAGAAGGCTTGCCACATCGTACTGTACGGGCGTTAGCTCGAATTTTTCGGCCTCAATCTTTGAAATATCCAGAACATCGCTTATTAATCCCATCAGGGTGTTTCCTGCCGTATTGATCTTCCTGATATTCTCCTTAATGTTCACCGGTTCGCTTTCTTCAAGCATCAAATCCGTAAGCCCCACAATTACGTTCATCGGGGTACGCATCTCGTGGCTCATGTTTGCGATAAAGCGGCTCTTTGCCTCTGACGCGCTCTTTGCTTCCTCGGCTTTTTTCAAATGCGAGATGTCGGAAAAGCTTTCCAAAAGCGCCGGGCGTCCGTTATAACTGATTTTTGATACGGATTTTATGATCGGAATGGTTTCGCCGGCCGCGTTTTTGAATTTCCGCTCGGAATGGTCTGTTGTCTGGTTATAGTCCAGTATTGGGCAGCCATGTTCTGTGGAAAAAATTACTTCGCAGCTCTGCCCGACAATTTCTTCCCTGGTGCCGCCA
>Ga0268262_10006455_pt1 | contig 11232 bp, 10 predicted proteins | sample TergutNc150P3_FD_190354 | JGI IMG/M metagenome (GOLD analysis project Ga0268262, IMG submission 190354) | Nasutitermes corniger P3 segment gut microbial community from laboratory colony in Florida, USA - Nc150 P3 (SPAdes) (version 2) | ecosystem: Host-associated > Arthropoda: Insects >...
CTGGCTTTTGAGGTGATAGGGTCGCTGGATAATGATAAGGGGTGATAATGGAAAAATCAAAACGTCTGTACATTATCGGGGCGGGATTTGCCGGACGTACCCTTGCAAGCGAAATAACGACAAAGGCTATTTTTGGCGAAGTAGTCGCGTTTTTAGACGATGATCCCGAAAAAATAGGCAAAAGAATCGACGGAATCCCCGTATTGGGGCCAATTCGGGATGTGGCTCTTCTTTTAAAAACAAACCCCGCAGACGAAGCTATAATTGCGATTCCAAGCGCAAGTAAAGAGTACTTAAAAGAACTATATTCAATCCTTAAAAAAGCCAATTTCCAGAAAATCCGTATCCTCCCCGGGATTTCCCAAATAGTCGAAGGAGACGCTCACTTTATACAGACGCGCTCCATACACTTACAGGACTTATTGGGACGGAACCCTGTAACAATCAAACTTAAACAGAGCCTTTCCTATGTTCGCGGCAAGCGCGTATTAGTCACTGGCGCGGGCGGTTCAATCGGCAGTGAATTATGCAGACAGTTGCTTTCGGGCGGAGTGTCCCGTCTGTACCTGTTGGGACATGGAGAAAATTCTATTTACCTTATAGACAAGGAATTGCGCCTTTTACAGGATGAAGGAGTCGGAGAAAAAGCGGCTATTGTGCCTGTAATCGGGGACTTAAAAGACCATGATTTTGTTGATTATATTTTAAGCCACTTAAAAGCCGACGCTATCTTCCACACGGCGGCATACAAACATGTCCCCATGATGGAAGAAAACCCCGTCGCGGCAATAGAGAACAATGTTCTTGGGACGGAAAACCTGATCAATGCCGCCGTAAAATACGGCGTTAAACGTTTTGTCCACATATCCACCGACAAGGCGGTTGATCCCGTATCCGTTTACGGAGCGTCAAAACGCATCTGCGAACACTTGGTTATTTCCGCAAGCTCGGATTCGCAGAAAAGCGGAACAAACTTTGTAGTAGTCCGTTTTGGCAACGTGCTGGGCTCACGGGGATCGATTGTTCCGCTTTTCCAGCAGCAAATTGAAAAAGGCGGCCCTGTGACTGTCACCCACCCTGACACAAGACGCTATTTTATGACCATCAGTGAAGCATGTTCTCTGGTTTTAAAAACAGGCGGCGTCGGCGAAAACGGCTGTCTGTACCTTTTAGACATGGGAGAGCCTGTGCGCATCCGCGATTTAGCCGAACAGTTAATCCGTTTCCACGGTTATGAGCCGGATACTGAAATAAAAATTGAATACATAGGCCTGCGACCGGGTGAAAGACTTGATGAAACACTAATCAGTAAAGATGAAATACAAACAGAAACAGAGTACAGCCGCATTTTAAAGGTGAGCAAAAAGAATCCCTTTGTTTTGGATACTAAAAAGCTCCTTGATGAATTACGTCCTGTTTGCCGCTTTGATCCCGCCAGTCCGAAAGCCTACCGCAACGCTGAAATGTTAAAGCATATTCTTAATAATCAGGGAATTCTTGAAAAGAATATTTCTTGAGTATTTTTATAAATTATTTAATCTTACAGATAATGGGTCAATATGGACAAAAAAACAACCATAACTATTAAAAGACCTATAATCACGCCAAATGTTCCGAACAGTAAGCCTTTTGGGATGGTTATTGTCTTTGATTTCTCAACCTTTTCAACAGGCGGCTCATTTTTAACTTCCTGTAAATATTTAGCCATTAATTCCTGAATATTATGAACTCCCAATTTGCAATATAATCTTTTTTGATGATATAACAGCGTATTATAGGCAATATTCAAGTTAGAGGCGATATCCTTGGGCGAAATCCCTTTAAGCAGCATATTAAAAAGTTCTTGCTGTCTGGGCGATAAATCATTCATCATTCTTTTACCTCTTTACATAAAAAATAATAAAAAACATAATCAGCGGCAATAAAAATCACTCATCAATATTTGTGATAATTTGTTTTGGTTAAATTTCCGGTATGATACGTTATATTGTCATTTCATCAAAATAGCAATAAAATACCATTAATGGAAACTCTCCCATTTCTGGAAGATATTTACCCTCCGAATTTGTTGTATGCGGTAACAATAAGATCGCCTGTAGCCAAAGGCAAATTAAAAAACATCAATGTTCCCGCGCTTCCTGACAATTACACTTTGATTACCTCAAAAGACATACCCGGAAAAAACAGGCTTGAAAGCACCGAAATCCCCATTCTTGCGGAGGAAAATCTTAATTATATCGGCGAACCTGTAGCCATTTTATTGGGGCCGGATAAAACAAAGCTGGAAGAGTTTGCATCAAGATGTGAAGTTATTAACGATGAAGAAAACGCTATTTTTTCGTACAAAGGTGAAAATACCCCCGTATTAAAACGTGAAATTGATACGGGAAACACATTTGAATTATTTAATGAAACAGGACGGATAGTAACAAGCAGTTATAAAACGGGTATTCAGGAGCATTGGTACGCGGAACCTGTAGGCGCAATTTCATGGTCAAACATAGTGCCGGATGTAAATAATATAAAGAGCGGTTTAAATACTCCTATCACTATAAGGACTGCCACGCAATGGCCGTACCATGTAAAGAGGTCTGTGATAAGCGTATTAAATATTGATGCGTCATTGGTTTTTGTAGTACCTACCTGCCTTAACCTTCACATGGACGGAAAATTGTGGTACCCGTCTTTGATCGCGTGCCACGCCGCGTTGGGGACGTTTATTACAAAAAGACCTGTGCGCCTTATCCTTAGCAGGGAAGAAGATTTTCTTTACACTCCGAAACGCTGCGGCACAAAAATAAATATCGTATCCGCAATTGACGAAAAAGGCGATATAAACGCCATAAACATCGATATTTCCGTTAACTTGGGCGCTTATATGGTTAACGGAGACGAGATTCTTGATAAAATTTGCCTTGGGGCAGTCAGTTTATATAAATTTGACAAATTTAATCTTACGGCAAAGGCATATTGCTCAAACATTCCCCCGCAGGGGCCGTTTACAGGTTTTGGTTTGGCGCAGGGGCTTTATGCCATTGAGCGCCATGTTTCACTGATTGCCGATATGGTTAATCAAGACCCTGCCGAATGGAGGGAAAAACATTTAAACGCGCAGGTTTTACCGCCATCGTCAAAAATTAAGAATAATATTTCGGGCGATAAATTGATTAAGACTACCGTTAAAATGAGCGATTATAATCACAAATGGGCGTCTTATGAATTACTCCGCCAAACGCGTAAAGGGAAAAGAACTGAAAAAGGCGAAAAGCCCCGTGGAATAGGAATCGCTTTTGGATTTCAGGGAAACGGACTTCTCTATCATGGCGAGGATAACGGTTCATACAGCGTGGAAGTTACATTAACAAAAGACCGCTACCTTGAAATAAAATCAAGCATTACAAGTCCGGAAGACTATTCAAGAATTTGGGCAAGGATCGCTATGGAAACCATGTCCATAGGATACGATATGGTTCGTATTATTTCATACAACGCGCCCGATTGCGGTCCTTCATGCGAATCCAGAAATATAACCGTTGTTACAAAATTGGTGGAAAAATGCTGCCTTGCCATCCGTAAACAGCGTTTCCACGATCCTCTGCCAATTACGGTACGCCGTTCAATAAAACCTTCTAACGGAACTCTTTTAGACGGACGTTTTGCCCCTTCACCCGGAAAAATTATGGATATTAACAGTTTTTCAAAATTGGGATTGGCATGCGCCGTTGTAGAAGTATCAATTGACTTGGTAGAATGCGTTCCAGTCGTGCGCGGCGTCTGGCTTGGAGTTGACGGCGGAAAAATCATTTCGGCTAATAGAGCGAAAAGAAGCCTGACGCGGGGAGCGGTTCAGGCTCTTGGATGGGCATTTACGGAAACTATCGAGTATGTCAACGGCGTTATTCCAAGAGACCAATACGATAATTTTACCATTTTTTCTCCTGTGGAAATTCCACCTATTCATATAGATTTTATCCCGGATGATTCAAACGAACCAAAGGGAATAAGCGATCTTCCTTTTACATGCATACCGGCCGCATTCCTTCAGGCCGTTTCTCAGGCAATGGATTACGGTTTTAAAACAATTCCTTTAAAAAGAAATGACATTTGGGAAATTGTACGGGCAAAAAATCTTGACACTTCCATACAGGGGGCAAGATGAAGATTAACTTTATCTTAAACGGCGAAGATGTTGTTTTTGACGGCGAGGCCGGAGTTCGTTTGATTGATATACTGCGCGGAAGTTTTGGGTTATTTGGATCAAAAACCGGCTGTCTTGCAGGGCAATGCGGCGCTTGTACGATTATTTTTAACGGACAGGTCAGCCCGGCCTGTTTAATACCGGCTTTTAGAATACTCGGAGCCGAAATAATCACCATTGAAGGTTTTTCACAAACAATTGAATGTCAGGAGATAAGGAATGGGTTTGAACAGGAGCATCTTGGAAATTGCGGTTATTGCGAGGCGGGAAAAATTCTTTGCGCTGAGGCCCTTATCGAACATATCCCCTTCCCTACCAAAGAAGAAATTTTAACGGGATTTTCAGGAATTAAGTGCCGCTGTACCAATGTGGAAAGGCTTGTAAAAGCCGTAAATAACATTGCCGAAGCCCGGCATAGGAGGCTGAATGCAAGCGCCTCTTAATCAAGTTGTTATTTCCTCTTCATTTCAGGAATTATTCGCGGCATGGGACCGTTTCCCCGACGCCGTATTGTTTGCCGGAGGCACAAATGTTATCGGCAAACAGGAAAGAAATATACTGTATCTTCCGCCTGTATTTCTTTCACTTGATAAAATTGAAGATCTTCACCGTATAACAAGAACGGAACAATATCTTGAAATCGGCTCAATGGTTAAATTAAACAAATTATTAATGCTTGGAAAAATCGTACCTGATGTTTTATGCCTATGCTTAAAAAAAATTGCGGGAGTCCAATTAAGAAATATTGCCACTATCGGAGGCAATATTTGCAGCACTTCCCGCCTCCTTGATTTACCCGCCCCCCTTACCGCCCTTGACGCGCAATATGAATTCCGAAACACATCAAACATAACAAGATGGGTTTCCGCCTCCCGTTTTCACTCTGAAGAACATACAACGATAGAAAAACATGAATTACTCACCAGAATAAGGCTTCCGCTGCATCAATGGGATTATACGGTATACAAAAAGTTTTTTTGCGAAGACTATTTTAACAGCGAAACGCTTGTTTTAATTGCAAAAACCAGAAAAAATCTGCTTTCTGATATTAGGGTAATTTATAAAGGAAAGGCTATTTTCCGCAATAAAGAGGGAGAAGACATTCTGAACGGCAAATACCTGCCCTTGAACAGGAAAACAGCCAATGAATTCCTTATTAGTTGGCTTGAATATCTTGATAAAAAGCATGAAATAAGCAAATTTTCAAAAAATTCACTCTTAAATAGCATAGAAGAGTGCATTATGGATCTGTCAGAATAATATTTCCTGCCATAATTGACTTATAACGACTTGAAAAACCTACAAATTATTGATATTCTAAGGTAGAAATCGGCATTTATTTTGAGTATGTTGCGGCTGCCAATTAACATGTCGTCTGTCTGACCGCTATCAGTCTTTCCCAATGTCTAAACGGATAGACAGTTTTCTTTTTCCTATTTTTTTCCGGTTTTTTCCCGGAAAGGTATTATTTTTGTATTTTACATTTAACGAATATAACACACACGTAGAAATCAGCCGTGATTTTCCCACAATAAACATGATTGCTCAAAAATCAGGGATTGAAGCGGAAAGCGGCTCTTTTAAACCGCTAATCATAGCCGATGAAAACACTGCCTATATCGCCGCCAAAATATCAGGCGGCGTTGACTACCCTTGCGTAATTTTAAAAAGTGGCGAAGATAATAAAACCTGGCGGTCAGTGGAAACAATACTTGCCGCCGCTTCCAAAGCCGCCCTTGGCAGAGACGGCGTTTTTATCGCCGTTGGCGGCGGCGTAATCGGCGACTTGTCAGGTTTTGCCGCCTCAATTTATATGCGCGGCTGCCGTTTCGCGCTTGTTTCCACTACCCTGCTTGGCATGGTTGACGCTTCAGTCGGCGGCAAAACAGGTTTTGATCTTTTTGGCATAAAAAACCTTGCAGGCAGTTTTTATCCCGCGCAAAGCGTTTTTTTGCCGTTAGACTCTCTTTCTACATTGCCCCAGGCGGAAATAAAAAGCGGTATGGCGGAACTTATAAAAACTGCCGTCCTTTGCGGCGATGATTTTCTTGAGCAGTTAACGCTATTAGCGGAAAATATAAATAATATAAATAAATTTTTGGAAGACGGCGCCCTGCATAAATGCATAGAAAGGGCGGTTTTGTATAAGGGCGGCGTTGTTAGCGAAGACTTCCGTGAATCGGGAAAACGGATGCTTTTAAATCTTGGGCATACTTTCGCCCATGCCCTTGAAAGCGCGGCTGGATTGGGAAGTATTACGCACGGAGAAGCTGTCGCATGGGGCATGGTACGGGCATGCGAACTTGGGACGGCGTTAGGCGTTACTCCGAGTGAAAGAGCAAAAAAAATTATAAATCTTATTGAATCATCCGGTTATGAATGTTCCTGTCCTCATCCGGCAGCCTGCAGCAAAGACGCCTTCTTTGACGCGATGAACAGCGATAAAAAGAAAAAAAGCGGACGGCTTACATTCATTGTTCCCGACGATAAAAGCGCGCGTATCATAACTCTTAAAAACGAGGAAACACAAATATTGGAAAACATATTAATGGGCAGGTATGCGGTTTGATTTTACGAAAAATAATATTGCTTCTTTTGTTTCTTATTGTTTGTTTTTATGTCTATTGCGAAGAGAATAAAAATGAAACAAGCGAAAAAATTCCTGAAGAAGAATTAAGTCTGGATGAAATTTTACAGAATACTGTTTATTCCGAAGAATCAATTTTTATAATTAATTATTTTCATTATAACGTTATAGGCAGGACTCTTCCTTTTGCGTTAAATAACAAAACTGAATTAAGAAAAGGAGAAGAAATAACGGGAAAAACAAACTTTAGCAAATTCATTAAGGATAAAAGGCAGCTTCTTACCAATGAAAGGGTATTAAAAGATAATGTCAGAATTGAATATACAATAGGAGAGGCGACGGAAGACGGTAAATTTCCTGTGGATATGGAAATATACGTTGAAGACACATGGAATATAATTGCGCTTCCGTATCCTAAATACAGTTCCAATTACGGTTTTGAATTGACAATTAAAGCACGTGATTACAATTTCTTCGGCACAATGCAGGCTTTTAGGGTAGATATAGGTTACAAATACGATCAGGACGGGCAATCATTTTTTTCATTAATGCTTGATTCAGGAACGCCGTTCCAGGCTTTTGGCTTTGACTGGCTTTTTGATTTTGACAATTTTTTTGATTACCGCCCTGATATGTCACTGCCATTTTATTTTAAAAACAAGACGGCAATTTCGCTGGATATTCATATTAAACGCACAACTCTTAATTTGTTATTTTCCGAATCTTTTTTATTAAACGAAGAAAATGAAGATTCAGACAAACCTCTTTTTGGAGATTTTCAGGAAGGGCTTTATTTGTCAAGCCAACCGAGCATATTGTGGAAGATACCAACCGGCCTTGAAATCGGCAAATACGGCGAACTAACTTATACTCCGAACATTTATGCCGTTTTTAATCATGAACTCCCGTCATGGCCTCTTTTAGATAACAAAGTCGGACCAATTTTATTCTTTGATCATACGCTTTACTTTGGACGCATAAACTGGATAGGTAATTTTCGCGAAGGCATTAATGTTCAAATTAACAATTCATACAGTTATAATTTTTATTATCCAAACATCGACATGGAACCATGGAAATACAGTTACAGTATAGAAACAAAAGGGTTTTTTATTTTTGTTAAAGATTACCTGGGGCTTTCCGCCCGTTTATCCCACAGGCATTGGATAAATTCAAATTATGAATATGCGGGAGATTATTTACGCGGCGTTAAAGACAAGGACGTAAACGCTGAATTTATACTTTCTTTAAATTTGGACATACATATAAGAGCGTTAAAAATTAACGCTTATGAATGGTTTGCAAATAACAAATTTTTTCGCTCTCTGGGTTTTGACTTGCATATAAACCCGGTAATTGACTTCGCCTTCTACAAACAGCCGTTAAAAGACATATCGTTTGATTCTGAAAATTTTCTTCTTGGAGCGGGATTTGAATTAATCATTTATCCTCATCAATTCCGCAGCATGTTCTTCCGTATATCAACATGCTGGGATTTTTCTGATATTTCAAATAAAACTCCGATTGAATTATTCTTGGGCATGGAACATCATTATTAAATAAATAAAAAATAAGAAATATAAAATGAAGAAAATTGCTTTAATTGGCTGTGGAAGAATCAGTTATAAACACATAGAAGCGTTTGTTGGTAACGCTGATAAATTAATATTAACGGCTATTTGTGATCCTGTATTATCCCGCGCTCAGGAAAAAGAAAGTGAATATAAAAAAAGTTTCCCTAACGCGAAGATTTCTCTTTTTACTGATTACAGGGAGCTTATTAAACAAAAACCGGATATTGTAACAATAGCGGCTGAATCTGGAAAACATTGCAAAATAGCGGTTGATTGTCTTGAAGCGGGATGCCATGTTATCTGCGAAAAACCAATGGCGCTGTCAACAAAAGACGCTGATTTAATGATTTCAACCGCTAAAAGAAAAAATCTTAAACTTGCGGTTTGTTTTCAAAACAGGTTTAACGCTCCCGTACAAAAACTCCGCGCCGCACTGGAAGCCGGGCGTTTTGGAAAAATTCTTCACGGCTGTATCCAAATCCGCTGGAACCGTAATGAAGCCTACTATGCGGAAGCGCCCTGGCGCGGCACTTGGGAACAGGACGGCGGCACATTGATGAACCAGTGCACTCACGGCATTGATCTCTTGCAGTGGATGATGGGCGAAAATGCGGTCAGGGTACAGGCGCAGACAAGACGTTTTATGCGTCCTATTGAAGCGGAAGATTTTGGCGCGGCAATAATTGAGTTTAAAAACGGGGCTGTTGGAATAATTGAAGGAAGCGCGGATATTTATCCCAAAAACATAAATGAGACCCTTTCCGTCTTTGGCGAAAAAGGATCGGCGGTAATTGGAGGACTTGCAGTTAACAAACTTGAAACATGGCGTTTTGCAGATGCCGAAAAAATAGGCGATACGGAGGAAAAAGTTTTAAATCCCAATGAAAAAGATCCTCCCACAGTTTATGGCTTTGGACACTCAGCGCTTTTTAAAGATTTTATTGAAGCTGTAGAAACTGACAGGGAACCTCTTATTTCCGGCGAGAGCGGCAAGAAAGCGCTGCAGATAATACTGGCTATTTATAAATCACAAAAAACGGGAAAAGCTGTTAATCTGCCATGTAATTTTTCTACCCTTAAAATGAAAGGATATTTTAACAAGTGAATGTTCCTTTTTTCGACGCCAGACGCGAATACAATCTTTATAAAGCGGAATTTGACAACGCTATAGATGATGTTATTGCTTGCGGCGCATTTATTCTTGGAAAACACGTACAGGATTTTGAAGAGGCCGTATGCAGATATACGGGCGCGAAATATGCGGTCGGCGTCGCAAACGGAAGCGACGCTCTTTTAATTGCCTGCGATATATTGGATTATAAAAACGAAGCTGAGGTTCTCACTCCTGTTTTTACTTTTTTTGCATCCGCATCCTGCATTGCCCGTTTAAACGGAAAACCTTTATTTTGCGATGTGGACGAAGATACTTTTTGCATGGATATTAAGGACGCGGAAAGCCGTATTACAGAAAAAACAAAAGGGATACTGCCAGTTCATTTATTCTTACAAACTACGGATATGCCCTCCTGCATGGAACTTGCAAAAAAACATCGCCTGACGGTACTGGAAGACGCCGCTGAAGCTTTTGGAATGAAATCCCTATATAATGGCGAATACAAACACTCAGGAACACTTGGCGATTTTGGCATTTTTTCGTTTTTTCCGACAAAGACTCTCGGCGGATACGGCGACGGCGGCATGATTATTACCAATGATGAAGAACTTTACAAAAAAGCAAAAAGTTACAGAACTCACGGTTCGACAAAAAAATATCACCATGATTATATCGGTTATAATTCACGTTTGGATACTTTACAGGCGGCGATATTAAATGTAAAGTTATCCCACATAGAGGACGCAATTCAAAAAAGGGCGAATCATGCGGCACATTACCGTGAAATGTTAAAAGATATTTCAGAAATAAAACTGCCTGTAGTTAAAAACGACTGTAAAGAAGTTTATTATGTTTTTTGCATAAAAGTGGAAAATCGCGATGCGTTAGAAGGGCATTTAAAATCCAAAAACATCGGAACATCCGTATACTACCCTATTCCGCTTCATTTACAAAAATGTTTTGAATATTCAGATTACAAAAAAGGCGATTTTCCAAAAGCGGAAAAGTTATGCGAAACTGTCATTGCTCTCCCAATGTTTCCCGAACTGACGGAAGATGAAGTAAGTTTTACGTGTGAAAGTATCAGGGAATTTTATAAAAAATGAGCGATAAACCCTATTTTGTCCATGAATCAAGTTATGTGGACGAAGGCGCACAGATTGGCGAAGGTACAAAGATTTGGCATTTTTGTCACATAATGAGCGGCGCGAAAATAGGGAAAAAATGCTCTATCGGGCAAAATGTAAACGTAGGTTCGCGCGCGATTATAGGAGACGGCGTAAAAATACAAAACAATGTTTCAGTCTATGATGACGTAATTATAGAAGACGACGTATTTTGCGGCCCGTCCTGCGTTTTTACAAACGTAATAAACCCCCGCGCATTTGTTGAGCGCAAACATGAGTACAAAAAGACTGTTGTAAAAAAAGGCGCAAGCATTGGGGCAAACGCGACGATTGTCTGCGGTATTACCATTGGCGAGTACGCGCTTATAGGGGCAGGAAGCGTGGTAACAAAAGACATACCCGCTTACGCGCTTGCTTATGGTAACCCGGCGCGTGTTCACGGGAAAGTTGATAAAAATGGGGAAAAAGAATAAATAATATGCGGAATAAATTATTATGAAAGACCCAAAAAGATTTGATGAAGACGAACAAATAATAGGCACTCCAAGATATGAAACATTTCAACAAATGTGCAGGGAAGCCGGACTTTTTGCGATAAAAGAGGCGAAAGACAGGGGGCTTCCAATTACCTA
>Ga0268262_10006456_pt1 | contig 11231 bp, 11 predicted proteins | sample TergutNc150P3_FD_190354 | JGI IMG/M metagenome (GOLD analysis project Ga0268262, IMG submission 190354) | Nasutitermes corniger P3 segment gut microbial community from laboratory colony in Florida, USA - Nc150 P3 (SPAdes) (version 2) | ecosystem: Host-associated > Arthropoda: Insects >...
TAATAGGCAACCTGCAAGGTTGCGGCGGGCTGGAATGTGGGTGAAGGCGGCGTGGGAATGGAGCGAAGCGGAATGACCTAGCCGACTGAACCCCGAGCCGCATTGCGGCGAAGCGTATACATTCGGTTATATGCTGTTGGGTTATAGCGGATTATGGCTTTGCTGCAAAAAATACAAAACCCTCCGTTCCGCCACAGAATAACGCTGTGCATGATGAAGGCAGGAAACCGGGCGGGATGATTGGGCGAGGTTCCCCACGGTGCTTGTATTGCCAGGTACGAGGGTGGTTGGGGGCGGGTGGGCGGGTGCGGGAATGTTGGTGTAGCTGTGCTGGGTTGGGCTTTCCGGATAGCTATATACAGCTAGGCTTTCGGGCGGAGTGCCGGAGCTTTTTGTGCCGTTGTTGTTTTAATTTTTTATTGGCGAAAAATGGCGGGGCCATAAAGCATGGCGTTTTACTTTGTGATAATTTTTTCACATTGCCTGAACCATGCTTTATAGTCCCAATCTTTTTTGTTTTATGTTTTTGGTAGCCAAATAAGGCGGCACAAAAAAGAGCGGCGTTAATGATTTGAAAAAATTGCGAAGTGGAGCGAAGCGTAACAGAGCAATTTTGACATATTTTCTATCCCATTGAAATTGTAATTATCAATACCAAAAGATTTTCAAAGCTTTGTCCGTTGCGTTACGCGCTATGCAATTTTTAAAATGTCAAAAACGAGCTATATTGGGCTTTAGAAGCGCTAAAGGTAAATTGATACGGCACTAGGGGTTTGAACGCAACCATGGGCCGTTATATGCTACATTCGGGGGTATTTTTTAAGGGGTCACATATCATAAATTTTCATCTTTTATGCCTTGTTAAGTATTTAAATAATGAAAATGATTGCAGATGTGATTGCAAAATATTGTAGAAATAGGTATATCTTGGTATTTACAAATATCACATAACGCTTGACTAATTCCTTATCCTGTAATAAGATAGAGTAATAAATCCCAATTGGGATAAGACAATATCATTGCTTGGCGAATGTTTACGAAGTTGGCGGCGGCATAAAAGGGCTTTGCGAAGCAAAGACCGCCGCCGCCAATTTGCCGGAATGAGGCGTGGGAGCCTTCAGGCGACCTAGCCGAATGGAGGCCGAGGCGCTTCCGCGCCGATGCGTAAACAGTCCTGTTATGCGAAGTGGGGGCGTACTTAATTTTTATCTAAAACATTAATTATCTTTCCTTCCCAAAATGAAGGGATTTCCAATTCAAAAAAATAGGCTATTGTAGGGGCTATATCATAAATCATTACGTTTTGCGATATTTGTGTTCCTTTTTTTATGTTATCGCCAAAAACTATAAAAGGAACGTATCTTTCTGAAGGTGTATCACCTCCGTGTCCCTTACCGACTCCCCCATGATCAGAAGAAAACATTAGTATAGAATTATCCCACATTCCGGAATCCTTTATTGATTGGATTATTTGAGCAATAAGTCCGTCGAGTCTGTTTAATTCCTCATAATAAGCCTGAGTATTATGTCCAATACTATGTCCTACATGGTCAGGTTCGTCGATTACTATACAACAAAAATTCGGCTTTTCGGTTTCTATGTAATTTATAACAGCGGATATATCCTTTGAGAGATTATTTATATGTTGTTTAATATCTATTACATTATCAGGACATAGATTTCGAATTGTACTCCATTCATAAAAAAGTGCTACTTTACATTCGGGTCTCTGGTTTTTTAACAAAGCAAATATTGATGGAAATATTCCATAAATATCTACAATTTTTGAAACAGCTTTCGATGGATTATTTGTCCAATACCCAGTAATATCCGGACCTGTTCCCATTAACATTGAAGACCAGTTTGGAAGACTTATTGAAGGCATAACATTCAAAGTTTGTAGAGTATAAGATCCGTTATTTATCAGTTCTTCTATTGTAGGCATACTAAAATTTTCATTTTCAAAGCTATAGCTACCCCATCCGTCAAGACCAATTAAAAAAACATGTTTTTTTTTATTTTCCAGGTTATGTGGAAGTATTTGATAATAATAAATCTCCGCATCATAAGAATTATTACAAGACATATACATAAGCGTAAACAAAAACAGTATTAACATAAGTTTATTTATCGCAATTTTCATAGTTTTCCCCTTTGTAAACGTTTCAACTACTTTATACTATAAATCAATCCTTGATCAACTACACTATAGGAGAACTCGTTTAAAATTATTTTTAAATCAATTTTAGCCCCCATTTCGCATAACGTTCCGGCTGTTTACGAAGTTGGCGGCGGCATACAAGGGCTTGCGAAGCAAGACCGCCGCCGCCAATTTGCCGGAATGAGGCGTGGGAGCCTTTAGGCGACCTAGCCGAATGGAGGCCGAGCCGCTTCTGCGGCGAAGCGTAAACAGACCTGTTATGTGCAGTACCCCCGCTTTTAATATCAAAAATAAAACCTTAATAACCTTGTTTTCGAATATGCACCTGCCCTTTCCATTGTTTTTTTAGAGTTATGGTTATAGTACCAACAGCCTGAAATGGGTGTTCTCCTTTTCGATTTTACAATGTTTTTTAGCCCTTCTAAAATATTTGCACCAAATCCTTTTTGTCGATATTCTTCTCTTACAATCATTCCAATACTTGCATATATGTCTATAATTTTTTGGTATTCTATTATACCAAACCCTATTACATTATTTTCGTGTATTGCAATATATATTTCTTCGTCAATTGAATTATTTATGTTTTCAATCTCACTTTTTAAAAAATCATGGCAAAGATTAAGTGTTTCCATGTCTTTTTCAATATTAGCGAGTTTCAATTCAATAGGAATAACTTTATTTGGACTTTTGTCAGTGTATATTGAAAAATATGCCTGCTTTTCAATTTTTACATAATTATCAATCGCATGGCTAATAAAATATTCATCGCCAGTCGGAATTAATGCTTCCTTAATTGATTCAAATTTTTTTGTAATTGTAAACATTTCCTGCGAAATACCTCTATAATTTTCCATTACATTAAACAAAACCAATATGGTTCCACTATTTATTGAAAAATAACCTATTATTTCATTTTGAATCGTTATTTTGTAATGATTACTATCTCTAACATGATTTTCCCAAAAGGAATCGACAAGTATCCTATTATTTATATAATAGTCTGCCACTAACGTCTTTATATCTTCAAAATTACATCTCTTTATGTCCACAAAATTTAGAATCGCATCCATTTCTTGTTTCCCCTTTTCTTGAACTATATTCATTTTCAAATATTTTTGACATTTTGTCAACCAAGTTAGGGGGTATTGCACATAACGTTTTGGCTGTATGCGACGTTTTTTGTGCGCGATAGAGGAATTGCGGAGCAATTCCAGCGCACAAAAAATGTGGCGGAGAAAAAACGCACAAAGGGCGCAAGCCCGACTGCGTTTTTTCGTAGCCCGAGCCGCGAAAGCGGCGAAGCGCATACAGACCTGTTATGTGCCGTAAAATCTGTTTTTATTCACACAGTAAAATAACTTGGAGGGGTTTTTATTTTACCTCTATTTCCAAAGTTATTCTTCCAAATATGCTTTTCTTCGTTGAAACATTAATGGCGATTGTGTGAGACTTCGCGGTAAATCGAACAGATTTGCTTTCAGTATTCTCAAGAATGGCATAAACTATGTGATCGCCATTGTTAACAAGTATCGTTGTCGATGCACCATTGGCAAGTTCTAATGGCTGATTATGATCAATAAAAATTTGCATGGGCGTGTCTAATGATGCATTTTCCGAACCTAATAATTCGCCTAATAAAGTAGTTGATACCCTGACCCTTTGTATGGTCACGGCCGTTTGCGGAAGAGTTTCACGCGCAGTTCCTGATGTTGTACAGGCCAACCCCAACGCAATAAATGCCACAAAAGCTCCTACCGTAATAATGTGCGGCGTCCATTTGTTTTTCATAGACATCTCCTTGAAATAAAAATTTTATATAGTAAGCCTTCTACGAAAGCACCTATACCGATAAATGCCAAGTCCAGCCAGTCAAATGTGCCGGGAACTTTTTTTGATAATTGGCTTATTTCAAAAATTAATCCGATTGCATAAAAACACATAATATAAATCCTTTGAACTTTAGCTTTATAAAACCAAACAAATCTTATAAACAAAATTGCAGATACGAACCAAAGCATATCAGGAAAATTGTACCTTAAAACATTGGTAAATATTGATGATTTCAATGAAATTAAAGTAGTTTCAAAAAGTTTTTGTTTTGGTATCCATGAAAAAAGAATCATGTTATTTAAATCCCTGAATAAGAGGTATATAACCATACCTAAAATAAGAGTTAATAATGATAAAAACCCAAATGCAGCTCTAATTTTGTTCATAAATTACCAAACCATGCTCCATCGATTTCCAGATTTTATGGCACATAACGTTCTGGCTGTTTACGAAGTTGGCGGCGGCATACAAGGGCTTTGCGAAGCAAAGACCGCCGCCGCCAATTTGCCGGAATGAGGCGTGGGAGCCTTTAGGCGACCTAGCCGAATGGAGGCCGAGGCGCTTCTGCGCCGATGCGTAAACAGTCCTGTTAGGCGAAGTAATTTTTGTTATTATTTTACTATTATTCCTACACATTCTTTATATCTCAATTTCATATATATGTTTTTCGTCATTTATTGTCCCAAGTAATTTAGCGCCATGTTTTAACATTATTTTGTTTGTAGATATATTGTTTATATATGGAAATAGTTTTATTCTTTTATACCCTAGCAATTTACACTTAATTAATAAATTTTCAAAAAGAATATTTCCATACCCTTTTCCACGATACGGTTTCGCTATACCATATCCAAGATTTCCAACCCCATTTTGTTCCAAATATTCACTAGAATAGTGTCTTACCCTACCAATTCCAACAGGTATTCCATCAATATTTAAAAAGAATGTTGTTTGCGGAATCCAATTGTCTGGTAAATTCTGTGATTTTGAATAATCATCTTCTTTTTTAAGCCATTGTTTATATTCATCAAAAGGCATACCTTTCACTTCATTTGTAAATCCATTTTCACTTTTTTCTATATTTTGTAACATATTGTATTCATCATAACCATTGTTTACAGAAAGTTGCAATAATTCAATAACCATACAAATTTTGTATATAATTTTCATTATAATGTCAATTGTCTATAGAATAGTTTTATATTGTATTTATCTATCAATTCAAAAATTATTTCGCCTAACGTTCCGGCTGTAACTGACGGTTTTTTGTTTGCGATAAGGAAACTGCGCAAGCAGTTTCTTGCAAACAAAAAACTGTGGCGGAACAAAAACGCACAAAGGGCGCAAGCCCGACTGCGTTTTTGCGTAGCCCGAGCCGCCGTAAGGCGGCGAAGCAGTTACAGACCTGTTATGTGAAGTTGCGCTTGTTTTTATTTCATAAATTTTTTTCTATTGCTTTAATTGCCCCATTTATATGTATTCTCATTACTTTATTTTTATCATTTAATTTTCCTTTTAATTTTTCTAATGATTGTTTTACAAGTTCTGGACTATATTTTCCTATAACCCTAAATATTTCAGGAATTTCTTTTTTTACATATTTTTCATCAACATCATCTAACATTTCTTCAAATATTTTTATATAAGGCTCAAATAAATCTGCCCCACTATTTGCTATATTTTCACAAGCCCATATCATAGACATTCTAACTTTTGCATTATCTTCTTTGTATAAATTTACAATTTCAATTATCCGATCCTTTACTAAATTTATATCTGCCCTTCCAGTTCTGCCTAATGCAAATAAGGCATTTTACCTTATTGCCGGACATTAATTTTGCAAATCCTCAAAGGCATAATTGACTAAATTTTTTACAATTTCAGGTCTATGTATTCCAATTTGACCAATAGCCCAATATATTTTTTCCACAAGTTCATTATCCGTTGATTTTATATTTTGCATCAAAAAACCAATATCGTCACTATTTATTGTTTCAATATTATGAAACCCATTTCTTGATATTGTTTTTACTCTTTGAAATAATTCCTTATTTTCTTTATTTCTTTTCAAATTTTTTCCCTATTTTGTTGTTTTACATATTTATACAATATTTTCAGAAAATGTCAAGCGCAATTTCACATAACGTTTTGGCTGTATGCGACGTTTTTTGTGCGCGATAAAGGAATTGCGAAGCAATTCCAGCACACAAAAAATGTGGCGGAAAAAAAACGCACAAAGGGCGCAAGCCCGACTGCGTTTTTTCGTAGCCCGAGCCGCGAAAGCGGCGAAGCGCATACAGACCTGTTATGTGCCGTTTGCCTATTTTCAATAACTCAATGAGATAAAGCAATTAGGAATCATGAACTTATTTTTACAATAGCATATAAGCAGTGTAAAAATTCTGTCTGCCTAACCCATAATAAAAGACTTTCATCTTTATTAGTTCGTATAAAATGCTCTTGTGCATCTATATTATCTCGTTTACAATCAATATACTTTATTCCAAAAGTTCCTACGTTTGTTTCAAATACGTCTCCTGCAAAAGGACAATGTTTACATATCTCTTCATTATATGGATTATACATTCTTATTCTCCTCAAAAAATAAATACAATAGTATTTTTACAGTTTACTGTAAACCTAAACTATATGTCCAATAAAAAAATCCATTGGAATCCATTTATACAAAACTGCGCTAGATAACACATATACCATGCCTATTCTTTTATCCATGTACTGCCAGCCTGTGCCATTACGCCTACCAAAGTCAATGTATTGCCAGATATCGTTGCTTTGCCAACTTCCTGACCCAAAGAGATAAGCGTGGCCGTACCACCTGATACCGTATAAGTACCAGCATTTAGTTGTTGCATCCCCATCTCATATGCATATATAGCCCAATCACTTGATGTAAGAAACGAAAGCCTAGTTTTCACCATGGCATTTGCTGAGAAGCCATATGATGACCTCCAGTTTGTATTTGTAAAATTATTGCCTCCGCTAGTTATGCTGCCATTGTCGCAGGAGGTAAATGCCAGAACTATTATGATTGCACACGCCAGAAAAACTGTCAAAAAGACACTGAATTTTTTCATAAAGTACTCCAATAAAATATTAATATCTATCAAGTATTATTATACTATTCTTGGTAAAGGACGTCAAGGATTTTCCAGAAAAATATGGATTTTTTTTATCACTTTTTTTAAACTAAGTCTAATGGGCAAATGGCACATAACGTTCCGGCTGTTTACGAAGTTGGCGGCGGCATATAAGGGCTTTGCGGAGCAAAGACCGCCGCCGCCAATTTGCCGGAATGAGGCGTGGGAGCCTTTAGGCGACCTAGCCGAATGGAGGCCGAGGCGCTTCTGCGCCGATGCGTAAACAGTCCTGTTAGACGAAGTGGGGGCGTACTATATTATTTCAAAATTTCTATTACAATTTATTTGTTATTAGTTTTTCTAAAATATTTACTGTAATTATGTCTGTTATTTCTTCAACAAACCTTATGTGTTCATTATTCCCACTCGCTATAGCACCTTTTAATATTATTGGAGTAATGTCATTGTCTTTTGCACCAATGTATGTTGACAATACGCAATATTCTGCACAATATCCAGTTATAATTATTGTTGTTATTTTATTTGACAATAAATATTCTTGTAAATCAGTTTTGTTAAAAGCGTTTCCATATTCTTTAATAATTACTTTTTCGTTATTTAAGGGTTTTAAGCCTTCAATAATTTCAAAACCTTCCGATCCCCTTATTATACCATCAGATTTGTCTTCATCCTGTATCCAGACTATTTTGTTACCATTTTTTCGGAATAATTCTACAGTATAATTTATATATTCAGAAGCATGATCCATAGATTCTTTATCAGAACCTACATAAAAGGCTTTTTGCATATCAATTATTAGCAAGGCAAAATTCATGTATTATTCCTCCGAATTATTTTATAAACCAATTACTATATTGTGTCAATACATTATGTAATAATTAAAAATGATCTTAGCCCCCATTTCGTCTAACGTTTTGGCTGTAACTGACGTTTGGGCGGGCATACAAGGGCTTTGCGGAGCAAAGACCGCCCGCCCAAATGTGGGTGAGGGAGGCGTGGGAATGGCGTAAGCCATGACCTAGCCGACCGAACCCCGAGCCGCCGTTAGGCGGCGAAGCTGTTACAGTCTTGTTATGTGTAGTTGCGGCGTTATTTATTTTTTTATATTTAAATGCTTTTTTATTGTTTATATTTTTAAGAGTTCTAATTTTAGTTTACATGAGTCTGTATCATTTTTCTTAACAAGCATGAGAAATTTTATTACAAAAAATTTTATTTGAATATTTTACTGTTGCTTGTTTGAATAAATAAAACAATAAACAAGAAAACCCATAATATTTTCAATTGTGAACTATAAAGTGAATTTTTTAAATGGAATAAAAACAGTAATAATTTTTAAGGCTACTAATCTTTTATTTTGACAGTTACAATCTATAAAGGCGAATATTTTTGAAATATTTTTAAGGTAATCCTATACGATAATCTATTACAGGCAGATTAGACAATATTTATGCCGTCCTTATAATAAAAAGCAAAACTATTAAAATTATTGTCATCAATAATATCTTGAAGATACTTAAAAAATATTTTTATTGAGTTAATAATTTTGGTGTATTTTATTTGGAAATTATTATTCTGCTTTTATTGAACAATGAGGTAAAATTTTTAACAAAATGTCAAGCCGCAATTACACATAACGTTCCGGCTGTATATGACGTTTTTTTGCGCCCGATAAGGAAAAATGCGAAGCATTTTTACGGGCGCAAAAAAATGTGGCGGAGAAAAACCGTGCAGAGGGCAAAGCCCGAACACGGTTTTTCGTAGCCCGAGCCGCCGAAAGGCGGCGAAGCATATACAGACCTGTTAAGCGACGAAGAAATTGACGCCGTATTATCGGACAACTCCGATTTTAGATTATTTTTTTTGATACCTATTCCCATCATAGTTAAGAAACATTCTTTTACCATCAGGTGACAAAGCAAATTTAAAAAAATTACCATCAATAAATAACTCTCCACTGGCAGAAACTCCCCAAAAGAAATTGAAGGTTTTCCCATCATCTGAATCGGTACGAGTACCTGTGCCATTTGCATTAAAAACAAAAGTTCTAGTATAGTTGCTAATATTTTCAGATACCCATGTTCCAACAATTCTTTGTGCATCATTTGCACTTTGTGCAGCACAAGAACAAATTACCAACATTGCCAAAACAACAAAAACAACAGCCTTTTTCATAAAAAGACCTCCTTAAAATTATTACCGCCGTAAGGCGGTTTGTGGGCATAAGCCCAATATATTTCAGCGGCAACGCCGCTTATTTACTATCTTAACTCTCATATATATGTTCTTGCAATATTTAAAGCAATAAATTAACCAAATAATTTACTTACCTGACTATCTTATTACTCGCATATATCTTTCAATTTCTTTGTCGCTTAACGTTCCGGCTGTAACAGAAATTTGGGCGGCACATTAGAGCAACCCGCAGGGTTGCGTGCCGCCCAAATTTGGGTGAGGGAGGCGTGGGAATGGCGTAAGCCATGACCTAGTCGACCGAACCCCGAGGGCGCTTCTGCGCCCGATGCTGTTACAGTCTTGTTACGCGCTGGTTTACCATTTTATTTACACTGTTTATTTAAATAGTTTTTATATTATTGTTTATTTTTTAATTAAAAATTTCTTGAACAAATATTTTTTTAATTTCAGTTATGTAATACGTTGGTTTTAAATAAATTTTCGTTAAGATTTATATGAGGTATAGGTGCGCTTTATTTTAAAAACGGTTCTTTTATAACTCTGTAGCGACCTTTTTCATATAGAGGCAAATTTAATTGAAATATTTTATTGAGTAATTTTATTTTGGTGTTTCCTTAAAGCATATTAATCTTTCCATAAGAATATTTAATAAGTGGCAATAATAATTAATGGAAATTTTTATTAAAGAATTATATTAAACCCGTCTTTTTAGCGATTTGCTATGAAATTACGCCTATATGAAAAAAATTTATTAGCTTATTTATACTTTTATCCAATAATTAGATAGTTATGATGCATGCATTATAGCGATTGAATTATTGAGAAATGTCCTATTTCTTGAATGGTAAACTGGCGCGTAACGTTCCAGCTGTAACAGAAGTTTGGGCGGGCATACAAGGGCTTTGCGAAGCAAAGACCGCCCGCCCAAATTTGGGTGAGGGAGGCGTGGGAATGGCGTAGGCCATGACCTAGCCGACCGAACCCCGAGGGCGCTTCTGCGCCCGATGCTGTTACAGTCTTGTTAAATGACGTACGCCCATACTTTACATCATTTCACCCTCCAACTTTAATATTCCATCTTTAACATAAAGAATATATCTATTATCAATTAGTAAAATATTATCAGGCCAATCTTTTATTCTAATTCGTCTTGATTGAGGAACTGGCATTCTTAATTTACCGCTTTTATTACTTTTATCAACAATACTTTTATAAAAATACATTTCAAGTTGATACAATGCACAAAAAGCGTTTAAAATGTTTTCTTGATTTGCTTTTTTATAACTTTCAAAGCCATTAATTTTTAATGTTCTGTTATGTTTGATATTATTATAATCTTCCCACCATGTAGGTTTCATATTAAAATTCCAGCTATCAAATGGTTTAATTTCCTTTTTTTCAGAAAATATCATTATTTCATTTGAAAATTTTGGTAATTGTTGCAGAACAATCTCTTTATATTTTCCAAAATTTCCATCTGATGGTGAAAAAGTATTCCATCCATTATATTCAATAAATTCCTTAAAAACAACATCAATTTCATTACACAACGCTAAATATATTTTCATGTATTTTATTGAAAAAGTATTATTATTTATATCGTCAACAGGTATTATGGTTTCAATACTTATAAATTCATCTTCAAGCGATAAAAAATATTTCCAATAATTTGTTTCAAAATCATCTATATTACAAGTCATGTTTCCTCCGTTCTTTAAATACATTTTACTATTTTTGTTTTAATATCACAAGAGTACTTTCCTTATACAATTTATGGGCGTATGTCATTTAACGTTCCGGCTGTATGCGACGTTTTTTGTGCGCGATAAAGGAATTGCGAAGCAATTCCAGCGCACAAAAAATGTGGCGGAGAAAAAACGCACAAAGGGCGTAAGCCCGACTGCGTTTTTTCGTAGCCCGAG